>Ga0316201_10001842_pt1 | contig 14716 bp, 10 predicted proteins | sample CS6wburrow_MG_FD_204516 | JGI IMG/M metagenome (GOLD analysis project Ga0316201, IMG submission 204516) | Coastal sediment microbial communities from Delaware Bay, Delaware, United States - CS-6 worm burrow | ecosystem: Environmental > Aquatic > Marine > Coastal > Sediment | place: USA... | reverse complement strand
TCATGTCATTGATACGCTGCAGAAGGTCGCTGAAGAAAACGCGAACATACTCTCAAATCCTGAGCCCAGGGTGCGCTTCAGACTGTTCGGCGACTCGAGCCTGAATTTCGAGTTGTTAGGATGGATTGCGGACCCCGCCAACGGCGGTCGCGTCAGGCACGAATTAAACTGTGCGGTCTACAGGGCGTTTAATGAAGAGGGAATCCAGATTCCGTTTCCACAGCGGGACCTGCACGTGCGCACTATGCCGGCGGACGACTAGCCCTGCTGATCTTCTTCATTGCGGCGACGCAGTTCTTCCCGAATGGACTCCAGGTCGTCAGCAGCTTCTTCAGGGGCCTGCTCGGCACTCGGCGCATTGCCACCGTCTGTCGGCAGCACGGCGTCACCGTATGCGGAACCCTCGTCCTGAGCTGCGGGCTCAGGAATAACGGCCATGGGGAGATTCCCCTCAGGTAAGCTCTCGGACTCACTGCCGGCATCTGTTGGCGGCAATACGCCAAACTGTGCCAGGTATTCGGCTTCTTCACGCAGGCGTTCTGCTTCTTCGGCGCGACGCCGCGCTTCTGCAGTCGCTTGCTGTGTACGTCGCAGCGCTGCACGCTTGCGCTCGGAGCGGGCCTCGAGTTCGGCGCGACGCGTTTCTTCTTCCTTGGCCTGAATGCGCTGCACAGCCGCGCGTGCATTGATGCATTCCTGATCGTAGCGTGATTCCTGGCGGTTCTGCTGGCAACGGACCATCGCTGCCTCGAGAAGCATGGGATTATCGACAAACTCGGTGGTCGTACGTGCCGGCGGCTCATTCGGAGTACAGCCGGCCAACAGTCCGATTCCGAGCAATAGTGCTGTCTTGTGGCTCGTCATAATCGTTGGTCTTTTCCGAAAAATTGATTAAATGGTAGAAAATTCAGCAAGCTGGAATACCGATCATAGCAAGAATTTCAATTCCCACTTCGGGGCCGAGTTCGCAGTTTTGGCATATGGCGGAGGATATTCGCGTTATAGTGCCGTCTGCACAGGCGATGGGTAAAAAATATTGTCAGGTTCAAACCAGTTTTCCCTGCTAGGACAACGGCGCTTTGCCCCGTTTTTCGCAACCCAGTTCCTCGGCGCCCTCAACGATAATATCTTCCGCAATGGCCTGGTCATCCTGATCACTTTCCAGGGTGTCGTCGTCGCAGGAATGGATCACACTCAACTGGCCAACGTCGCGGCCGGCCTCTTTATCCTGCCGTTCTTTCTGTTCTCGGCCACCGCCGGCCAACTCGCCGACAAGTATGAGAAGTCCCTGCTGATACGGCGGGTCAAGACGCTCGAGATTGTGCTGATGGTACTGGCCGCTATCGCCCTGTTCACCGACAGCTATGAACTGCTCTTGCTGGTGCTCTTTCTTATGGGCTGCCAGTCGACGATGTTCGGCCCGGTCAAATACGCCTACCTGCCGCAGCAACTGGCCGATGACGAACTCGTCGGCGGCAACGCACTCGTCGAATCAGGTACCTATGTCGCGATTATTCTTGGTTTGATCATCGGCGGCATCGTCGTCGGCGACGACATTGCCAGTGGGCTGAACTTTGACAAGCAGGCGATCCTGGGAGGGTGCCTGATCCTTGTGGCTGTCATGGGCTACCTGACCAGTCGGGAGGTCCCGAAGACCCGTGCTGTCGATCCCGACCTGAAGGTCAGCTGGAACGCGTGGAAAGAGACCTGGAAAATTGTTCAGTTTGCGCGCGAAGAGCGCAGTGTGTTTTTGTCCATACTCGGGATTTCATGGTTTTGGTTTTTCGGCTCAGCCATGACTATCCAGATTCCCGCCTATACGCTGGATCTTCTGAACGGCAGTGAGTCCATTACGACATTACTGCTCGCCGCGTTCGCCATCGGCGTTGGCATCGGGTCGTTATTGTGCGAACGAATGTCGGGACACCGCATAGAACTCGGCCTGGTACCTTTTGGTTCGATCGGCCTGAGCCTGTTCGCGATAGACCTGTATTTTGCACAACCGGAGGCAATCACAGCCCCGGCGAACTCGATTGCCGAATTTCTGGCGCGACCGGGCAGCTGGCGAATCTGGATCGATCTCGCATTAATCGGCGCATTCGGCGGCTTTTACAGCGTGCCCCTCTACGCACTGATCCAGAAACGTTCGAAGCGCCAGCACCTGTCAAGAATCATCGCGGCCAATAACATCATCAACGCATGCCTGATGGTTGGTGCCTCCATCATGTCGATGATCCTGCTGAACATCGGCTTTTCGATACCCGAATTATTCCTGATTATCGCCGTACTCAACGCGATCGTCGCCGTGTACATCTTCTCACTGTTGCCAGAATTCCTGATGCGCTTTCTCGCCTGGATCGTCATCAGCTTCGTGTACCGCATTCGGGCCCAGGGGCTCGACAACATTCCGGTGAAGGGGCCCGCTATCGTCGTCTGCAACCATGTCAGCTACATCGATCCGATCATCCTGGCCGGATCGATACGTCGACCATTGCGCTTTGTCATGTGGTACAAAATTTTCCAGATTCCCGTTCTTAACTTCATTTTCAGAAACATGAAGGCGATTCCTATTGCCGGCGCACGTGAGGACCAGGCAATCATGGACGACGCATTCGAGAAAGTGGATGCCGAACTCGCTGCCGGCAACGTGGTTTGTATTTTCCCGGAAGGGGCGATCACGCATGATGGAGAGATTGCGCGTTTTCGTCCGGGTATCGAAAAAATAATCAAGCGGCGACCTGTCCCCGTCGTACCCGCTTCACTGGGCAGGTTATGGGGGAGCTGGTTCAGCCGTCGCCGCGATGGCGGAATCCGAAAAATTCCGGGGCGCCTGTTTTCTCGAGTCACGGTTACATTTGGGAAGCCAGTGCCAGCGTCTGAAGTAACGGCCGCAAGGCTGGAACTGCTGGTGCGCACACTGCGCGGCGACGAGCGCTAATAGCCGAGACGTTTTCGCCATTCGGTCAGGAGCTCTTCCCTGTTACCAAACAACCCGGGGTTTGACGATCCGGGAAAATCCAGTTCGACCAATTCGATGAAGTCGTTACGGGCAGCGGGAAGGTATGCACGATTCGCCGTATCGGATCCGCTCGGTCCAAACACAATTTTCCCGCCGTTAATTGGCTTCGGAGAAAAAACGCTGTCGATCCAGTGCAGGCCATTAATGCTGAGGCTTACACGATGGGTCCAGCGCGCTGTACGGAAATAGGCTCGGGCGCCACTGTGCCCGAATGCAATCTCTTCAACGGTACCGGGCATTTCCAGGGCCGGGCCGCTGACGCGCCCCTCAGCGAGGATAAACTGGTGCGCCAACCCGACCTCGTCAACGACAACCAGGTACTGACCTCTCGGCGATGCCGCCAACAAGCGGATCGCATTGTCTCCCTGCCATAATTGCTGCATCGCCCAGACGCCATCACCGTCCCTTGAAATGACGCGCAAAATGCCGCTGTCGCCGCCAACGTAAATGCTGTCGTCTGACACGAACACGACACTTTCGTGCAACTCCCCGAAATCGAACCTGGCGACAAATGATCCATCCTGAATCCTGAATAAATTCAGGGTCGTACCACCTAGAACGGCGAGCATCTGTGCATCCGGCGAAAACACCAGATCGTCGACCGAATTGCCATCGACTTCCAACGTCCAGGAATGAGGCTGACCGCTGTCGGTATCCCACACTCGTACGGTGTTGTCCGTGGCGGCACTGGCAACCAGCGCCCCTGAGCGATCGACACCGAGGCGCACGACCTCTGCAGTATGGCCGACAAAGCTGACATCTTCGCTAAGCGTCCGAACCTCAGCAAGACCGGCCCCACTCGCCAAGATATGGACGTGTCCGGCCGCGTCTCCGATCGCCATGCCACGACTTTCCGGCAGTGCCGTCATAACCCCATCGCCTGACGGCTGCCAGAGCAAATGGCCGCTGTCTGCCAGGTCACCTTCTGCGGCGGGCGGAATGTCCATCGCCTTCCAGAATCGCGAGAGGCCGCGTGGATTGCCCGCGAATACAACCTGTTCGTTCTGGCTGAAGGCAAGCATCGTGCCTGCGTCGGCGGAATTCCGCATACCAATTGGCGGTCCGACCAGTCGGCCGTCACGGCTACTGTAAATCTGGAATCCCGTTTCTGCCCTGCCCGCGATCGCTTTCGCGCCGGACTCAGAAAATACCAGCTGCCAGTTGCCGTCTGCATACTCCTCCAGCAGCGGATCCTGTGGGCGCGAAACACTCCACAAGGATACTCCCGACTGGCCGTGCACAACGCCCAGTGCATCGCCACCTGTCGCAAGATGAATGGCGCTGGGCTGCATCGGCAGATCGATCTGCGCCAGGAGGTCCCCGCTTGCAAAATCCCAGACACGAACAGCCCGATCGTAATCCGCTACCGCAAGACGCGATCCGGAGGGGTCTGTGGCAATGAGGGCCGGCACGCCAGCCACCACAATTTCTGCGGCAATACTGCCTTGTTCGAGTGACCAGAGTTCCAGCCTGGTTTCGATATCACCACGATGTTGCGCGAGAAGGTGCATGCCATCCGGGGTCAATGTGGCACTGGCACTGGCCGCGCCAACCGGCAATGTCGTCACACGGTCGCCTGTTGCCGTATCCCAGAGGTTGACGCTGTCCTGGGTCGCCGTTACCAGCCGGCGGGCAGCAGCATCCAGTCCGATCAGCGTCTCATTCTCGTTAACGGCAATAGCGCGCACAGGTTCGGCGAATGCCAGGTCCCAGATACGTGCGCTGTCACTTTGCATCGCGCGTGCAACAGCATAGCGGCCGGTCTCATCGAACCACACGTTATCCGTTTTGCGCTCGACCGGATCCGGTATATTGAGCCCGCGTTGAAAATCCTCAACGGCACCCTGCGAATTCAGCTTCAGGTTCCAGCCCACCAACTGACCCGCGACGCCCATAGCCTCATCGCGCACACTGATCGACCACGTGCCCATGAGGGACTCCCCGATAAGGTCCCGTAGCTGCGCGACTGGAATCTGAATATCTTCATTGCTGGATGCACGCTCCGCACCAGTTTCAACTTCGATCGTGCGTCCCGATGGGGCGATGACCTTGATGCGCAAATCCGACAATCGCGCGTGGCTGATATTCAGTGTCAGGCCAATGCGATTGACCTGCCCTTCGCGGTCAATGATAACGCGCCGCAATAAAGGGACGACCTCAAGCGCAGTGACGCTCCAGTCTTCGCGTCGCTGTAACTCCTGAGTCGCATACGACCACTGCGTGATACTTGCCCCCTCAGCGGAGGTGAGGAGCATGCTATCCGGGTCAAATACGGTCGTACTGCCCTGCAGTGCCGGCAGGGTCGCAAGCAGTAACGGATAGTCGTCCGAAACAAGGCTCGCTGCTCGCTGCCTGCGTCGCGGCGTTGGCATGACCAGCGACTCCAGCGTCGCAAGCAATGCCCCGTCCCGGTCTTCCCGCCTGAGCGCAGCGCTCGTCTCGCGATCCCAGAACGCGGCCCGCAGCATATCCGGAAGACGGCCCGCAGAGGGCAGCTCGGCAGATAATTCGGCCAGCGCGTTTATTTCGTCGACGCTGGTCGTCACTGCCGAGCGTTGCTCCACGAATCCGCGAAACAATTTGTCAGCCGTGTCCGCATGTCCGGGAAACGACCTGAGATTCTCGTAGGCCGATCGAGCGGTTTCCAGCTCCACTGTCGGCGACGTCAGAACGCTCATATACGGGCGTGGCAACCACTGCGTGTACCAGAACGGCAGCAACGCAAACAACAGGAAGACGGCAGCCACCATCGCCGGAACCCGCAATCTGGTCGGCAGGTTTTCGTTAGCCCAGCGAGCGGTAAACACCGCCTCGTAAAGTCGATTGCGAACCCTCAGAATGCCGTCGTGGTCAATCTCGATCAGGCCAACTGCCATCAGACGACGCTGCAACGGCGACCCCAGGTCCGCGGGTACCTCCACACCTTTACGGATACGCCCATAGAGGTTGAGCAGCGGCTCCTTTTGTTTCTCATCGTTAACAATGAACCGGTGGATATGGCTCATGTGCGGTTCGCTGTGTAGCGCAGCCCGCCCACCTAGCTGGGTCGTTGCGATGCGGTCAATCTGTGCTGCCGCATCACCATCGGCACCATCGCGCGCTATCTGGCGCGCGAGCTTCTGACTGAGGTACGGCTGTCCGCGCGTCCAGTGATAAATCCGATCCAGGGCGATGGCCGCTTCGTCGGCATCGAGATTCAGCTCCGTCGCAAACAGTTCGAGCTCTTCTCTCGTGAAGTCATCAAGAAGAATCTGCCGCGTCACGTTAAACGGCGACAATTCCGGCTCGGCAACCAGGCTGACAGGATCGCACTCGCCCAGTAAGACGAACGTAAGACGTGAGAAATCGGGGTCTGTCGTGCGCGCATTGTGCGCTGCGCGAATACTGGCGAGCAACTGGTCCGCAAACGGCAGGTTCTCTATACACTGAATCTCGTCGACAAAGACAACGATCGGTTCCGCCACGAATTGCAGGACGATTTCCGAGTAAAACTCCAGCAAGCGCTGGCGGTTACTCAGGATGGACTTGTCATGCCACCACGTTTGCAGGTCATAACGAATTCTCAGCTGTCGTAACAGGCGATAGGCAACGTTGTAGTACCAGCGACCGGGATCCGTGCCACCATCGCGCACACCAATCTGCTCGAGATCAAGAATCGCAATCTTGCATCCACTTGCTTCGAGACGGGCGGCGGTTGCGGCGATCAGGCTCGACTTGCCACTGCGATCGGGCGCAAGCACATGCGCATATCGGCCGCTCTGCAGCAACTCGTAAAGCAGGTCGTCAGCGCGGCGGCGCACGTAGCCTGCCCGTACAGCATGCAGTGGCGCACCGACGCTGAAGAACTCGCCGGTGGAATCCTCACGCTTGCGCTCTTCGGGCGGAACCTGCTTACTTGAGTCTTCGCTCATGCCGTATCGATCACCCATTCCACGGTAGGCTATTCTGGCATTATTCTTGGCAAAATGAACGACGAACAGATTCTAAAATGTGACCTGTTTGGCGAAGTTGTGCTTCGGCAGTGCGCCGAGGGCCCCGTTATCGTGCGAAATGCGGCGGCCGCGCGCTGGTGGCTGCGCTGGCTCGCTCGCTACCTGCTGGGACGGGAGGCAAAGGCGCTCGCGGCACTTGACGGCATCGAGGGCGTGCCACAGCTCCTCCAGCATGAGCGCGACACCCTGGTTCGCAGCTATCTCGCGGGTAAACCACTGCACGAGGCGAAGACTGACGATCCGCTGTGGTTCAAGGCTGCAGCTCGTCTCCTGCGACGCCTGCACAGGGCAGGCGTATGCCACAACGATCTTGCCAAGGAACCCAACCTGCTGGTGCTCGACGACGGCAGCCCGGCATTCATCGACTTCCAGCTCGGCTGGCACAGCACCCGCCGCAGTTGCCTGTTCCGTGGCGCGGCGCGCGAAGATCTCCGCCATCTACTCAAGCACAAGCGCAGTTACTGTGCCGATCAACTCACCCAGCGTGAACTCAGAATCCTCGCCAATCCGTCACCAGTGTCTCGCGCCTGGGCCCGCACCGCCAAACCCGTTTACCTGTTTGTTACCAGGCGTCTGCTCGGCTGGGCCGATCGCGAAGGGGCAGCGGATCGTGGATCGACCCGCTAATGCTTGCGCCGGCAATTCCGGTATACTCGCGCTGCTCGTAAGGTCAGCACAGGAAATCACCGTGGACTTTTGCCATCAACACAATCTCGTCGAACCGGAAACAGCCGGCCGTGAACGCAACTTCGGAATTCGCGTGACGCTGCCCGCTACTGACACCCTCCGCAAAGTTCTTGGCGAGAACTGGGAGCGAGTGCACTGGTACGCAAGCGAGGCGGAACGTGACACCGCTTTCGATCACATGGCGACGCGCCACGGCTATTACCGCAAGACCGATTCTCCGACCCAGGTCCTCGAAAAAGTCACACGCTAGACCCCGTCAACGCGTCGGCGTGCCGATAAAGAGGTAGAAGTTCGATTGGCCGCGTTCTGCGAAGCCAGCGGCCAGATAGACAGGTCCAAGAAACGTGTCGAAGCCGACGAACACACTACCGTTGAGAATCATCGAATCGAAATCCATTTCCGAGCGCGTTCGCCAGACATTGCCGGCTTCCGCCGACGCGCCAAGATACATCGGCGTATCCAATATTCCGCTCGTGTCGCCCAGTCGTCGGTAGTAGACGAGCTTGGTTAATGCCGCATGCGGCCCGGCGATCTCGCCGCGTTCGAGGCCTGACAGGCGCAGGAAACCGCCCATCGGAAAGAAGTCCTGGACTGCGCTGTCTGCCTCGAGCGTCGTGGCATAGCTCAGCCCCAGCTGCAGATTGTTCTTGCCGCGACTCCAGGTTTGCGTCACCTCGCCCTCGATCGTATCGAACCGGATATCGGCCCCGAAGCCAGGACGCGACAGCGTCCACTTGATATCGCTGCGCAGACCACGACGCGGAAATCGAGCGTTATCGAAGGAATCAAAACGCAGACGCGCAAATGCGCCACCGGTATTGAAATCTTCATTCGGCAATGCCGGATCCCCGACCTTTACTCGTGCCTCACCAACCCCACGAAACATGCCGACTCGAAACTCACCGACTCGACCCAACTCCCGCCCGATATCCAGACCAACCTCTGCTTCCGATACGCGCAGGCGCGCAACCGTTGAGTCGGCGGCAAAGGCATTAAGATTGGATTGTTCCAGGCTGATGCGCGGCGCAATGAACAGGCGCGAATCGAAACTCAAGGGTTGATAGAACTCCGAGAACAGCTTCGGGTCTGTGCCAAGACGAACGTCATTACGCCATTCAGCACCCAGGCGATTGATCCCCGCCCGGGTCATCCGAGCCTGGAGATTAAAGGCCGTAGCCCCTTCAAAGTCATCTTCGAGCGTCACGCCGAACTGCAGAAAGTTGGGGCCCCAGCTCTTGCTGCGGGCACGGTATTCCACGCCCAGGCCGCTGCCCTCTTCCACCAGCTCATAGCTGACTTTTTCATAGAGCCCCAGACCATAAAGTCGATCGGCATTATCCGCCAGCAAGGCATGATCGATTGGGTCCCCGGCCTCCACGCTGAGCTTGGACGTCAGCACCTCAGGGGCAAGCTTGCCGTCGTGAATGACACGCACAAATGCCAGCCGCGAAGCCGGCGGCCCCGCACGTGAGCGCTTCGCACGGTAGGTATCCCATGTGGCTCTGTCTAGAGCGAGCGCCTCCAGTTTCGCCGCCTGGTCGCGCGCGGCGGCCTCACCCGGCCCTATCGTATCCAGTATCTCGTTAAAATTCGTCGACGCAAATGTACCGAGACCGGGACGAATCAGTATGTCCCGATCGCCGAGGCGCTCAATCTGGCGGAGTGTATCCTTGCGAATCAGGATCGTGAGCATTTGCTCCGAAATCGTCAGCGCCGAGTCCAGTTCATCGGGCCCGTAAAGCGGGAACTCAACGTCCACGGCAATGATGACGTCAACATCCATTGCCTGCATGACATCGACGCCCAGGTTGCCAACGAGTCCACCATCAACGAGCAGGCGATCGTCGATACGTACCGGTGCGAATGCCCCGGGAACCGACATGCTCGCCCGAATGGATTGTGCGAGATCGCCACTGTCCATCACCCAGATCTCACCGCGTTCGATATCCGACGCGATAGCGCGGAACGGGATCGGCAAATCATCGAAGTTCCTGATCTGCGACACGCCCAGCGTCAGTTCGCGTAACAGCAGATCAAGTTCCTGCCCCTGGATGGCGCCTCTGGGCAAGACGACTTCCGAACCACGCACACCCAGTTCGAGGTCGATCGGTATCTGGCTGTCATCCTGTTTACGGCGGAAGCTGAGATCCTTCCTGTCTGGCTTGTCAGACAACGCGGCCGCCCAATCGAGCGAACCGACGAGGTCCTCAAGATCGGCGGCACTCATCCCCGTGGCATAAAGTCCCCCGACGACGGCCCCCATACTGGTCCCGACGATCGCATCGATGGGTATTCGCAGGCGCTCAAGTTCCTTGAGCACGCCGATGTGCGCGGCACCGCGCGCACCGCCCCCACCGAGGACCAGGCCAACACGTGGTCGTGCCGATGGCGCCGTTGGGTCATCGGCCCTTGCTTCGTCCTGTGCGGGAGCTGTCTGAACAGACCCGAAATAAAAGACCAAAATTGCCGGCAGATACCAGCGCCTGGCGATATTCATTGGCTTACCCCACTCGCAGCGACTTGGCGTACTGTGTGAGTCCATCGAGTTGCCGCGCCTGTTCTTCGGGCGTCCAGCCCGCCTCTTTTGCCGCGATCGCAGCGAACTCCGAGTACATCTTGCTCCCCTGGTCGGCATCAAAGCCGATCATCGTGCGCCGGAATACGATATCTGTGAGCGTCACCGCAAATTCCTCGCGCAAGGCAAAAACAACCTCGGCTGAAAGCACTCGATTTTCACTATCGACGGTGGCTGCAAGTCGGGAATCGGTGGTGGCGAGCTCCGCAATCGCGGCCGCACGACCGCCGTAGATGTGCAGCAGGCGCTCGACTCCGGCAGCCGAGAGCGTACCCAGTTCAAACAGACGTCCCCGGGCACGATCGATACCCCAGGCGCCGGGGAGGTCGGTGTCCCGCGTACGGCACGGTGGCAATTTGCGGCGCTGGAGCTTGGCGATCGTGTCGACAGTCTGTTCCGCCAGGTTGCGGTAGGTGGTGAGCTTGCCGCCGATTATTGACACCAGACCTTTGGCAACGTCCTTGTTCACCTTGATGATATGGCGGCGCGTGATGGCCGACTCGGGGCCTGCCTCCTTGTACGGCAGTGGCCGGACACCCGCATACGCGTAGTGAATATCCTCGCGCGACAATGACGCCTGCGGAAACACACGATTGGTCTCGGCCAGCAGGTAGTCGACCTCGGCACCGCTTGCGCGAATGTGATCTAGATCCTCGCCGTAGCGAATATCCGTTGTGCCAATCAGGTACTGATCGTTCCAGGGAATGATGAAAAAGGGTCGGCCATCGGCAGCCGCTTCAACATAGAACGCGTCCTGCGGCGCACCCGAAAATTTGCCGACGATAATGTGACTGCCCTTGGTGCCACCGATCAGGCGCCGGGTCCTTGTCGGTGCAACGTCGAGCACACGGTCAACCCATGGGCCGGCCGCATTGACGACGGTATTCACCCGCACTTCCTGAGTCTTGCCAGCATGATCTTCAAAGGCCAGCGCCTGAACTGCGCCGCCCTCAACGACAATGCGTGTGACCTCGCAGTGCGTCCGAATCTCGGCACCTGCCGATCTCGCCGCAAGCAGATTCTCCAGTACCAAGCGCTCGGCGAAAGTCACCTGAGCATCGTAGTAGCGCGCTGCCGCGCGCAGCCCCTCAGCTTCGAGTCCAGGTTCCGCCGCATGCAGTTCCTTGCCGCTCAGCATTTCGTGATTCGGCACAGTCTTTCGCAAGGACAACAGGTCGTAAGCGAGCATGCCCAGGCGAATCAGCAATGGCCCGCGCCGCGCCCCGGCGTATACGGGAATGGTAATACGCAGTGGCTCCACCAGGTGCGGCGCGGTCAGCCGCAGATAACGCCTTTCATGCAAGGACTCATACACGAGTGGTATTTCGCCATACTCAAGGTAGCGTAGTCCACCGTGCACCAGTCGGCTGGAAATTGCCGAGCAGCCGCTGCACATATCGTTTTTGTCAAAGATAATGACCTTCAGGCCACGCAGGGCTGCATCGCGCGCAATACCTGCACCATTGATACCTGCGCCGATGACCGCAAGGTCGTATTGCTGCGTCGTAGCCATCAGGCAGGCCTTACCTGACCACTACCACGCACCACGTATTTGTAACTCGTCAACTGGTCCGCGCCGACCGGCCCACGCGCATGAATGCGCCCGGTCGCAATGCCGATTTCAGCACCCATGCCAAACTCACCGCCGTCGGCGAACTGCGTTGAGGCATTGTGCAGCACAATCGCGCTGTCGATTTCCCGAAAGAACTGTTCGGCCGCCTCTGCGTCGTCCGTGATGATGCTTTCCGTGTGACCGGAACCATAACGTCGAATATGGTGGATCGCCGCGTCGATATCGTCGACGACCCGAATTGAGATCACGGCATCCAGGTATTCGGTCGACCAGTCTTCTTCAGTAGCGTGACCGGCCTGCGGCAATACCGACCGGACGGTCTCATCGCCGCGAATCTCGCAGCCCGAAGCCAGGAGTGCATCACCGACGACTGGCAGCAGCGTATCGGCAACTGCTTTGTCGACCAGTACGGTCTCGGCCGCGCCGCAGATTCCCGTACGACGCATCTTGGCGTTCAATACAACGTCACGCGCCATGTCGACGTCGGCAGCTGTGTGCAGATAGACATGGCAGATGCCTTCGAGATGCCCGATGACCGGGACACGCGCCTCATCCTGAACGCGTTTAATCAGGTTCTTGCCGCCCCGGGGCACAACCACATCGACCCACTCAGCCATGGACGACAGCAAAAAACCCACCGCCTCCCGATCGGTCGTCGGCACCATTTGCACCGCGTTTCCCGGCAGGCCGGCAACTTCGAGCCCTTCCCGCAGGCACTCATAGATGGCGGTGCTTGAATGAAAACTCTCGGAACCGCCGCGGAGAATGACGGCATTGCCTGACTTGATACATAGCGCCGCCGCATCAGCCGTCACGTTGGGCCGACTCTCATAGATGATGCCAATGACGCCCAGCGGCACGGCAACACGCTGTATGCGCAGGCCATTGGGTCGTTCCCATTCCTCGAGTATGCGCCCAACTGGATCGCGCAGGCCGATGATCGTCTCGATACCAGCAGCCATGGCCTCTACACGGCCCTCGTCGAGGAACAGTCGATCAAGCATGGATCCGCCAAGCCCACGCTCCTTGGCAACCGCCATGTCCTTTTCATTCGCGGCGAGTATCGCTTTCGAGCCGCTTCGCAATGCCGCAGCCGCCCCCGCCAGCGCAGCATTGCGCTGATCATTGCTCGTGGTCGCCAAATCCGTGGCCGCCGCACGCGCCGCGCGGCCCAACGCCGTCATCGTTTCAGCTATCACTGTCGAATAACACCAGTTCGTCTCGATGCACCATGACCGACCGGCCCCGATACCCGAGTTTCTCCTCAATCTGCTCTGAATGGCAGCCACATATCCGGCTGGCCTCAGAGTGCGAATACTCCGCCAGGCCGCGTCCAAGCTCGCCACCATCCGGACCAGTGATTGTTACCACATCACCGCGACTGAACTCACCGTCCACGCTGACCACACCAATCGGAAGCAGGCTGTTGCCGCTGCCCAATGCGCGCCTTGCACCTTCATCCACATGCACAGTACCACGCACCTCCAGCACGCCCGCGAGCCATTGCTTGCGTGCAGCGGCCGGCGTCCCTTCCGCTTTGAAAACCGTGCAGCGAGCGCCGTTCGATAGCGCCTGCAACGGATGCTCGATCGTGCCGCTGGCAATTATGGTCGAGCAACCCGCATGGGTCGCGATCCGGGCAGCCTGAACCTTGGTCGCCATACCGCCACTGCCGACATCCGACCGGGTCTCCCCGGCCATCGCCTGCATCTCGCCCGTGATGCGGGTCACCTCCGGAATGAGTTTCGCGTCCGGGACTTTCCCCGGATCGGCGGTGTAGAAACCGTCGACATCGGATAGCAGCACTAATGCGTCCGCCATGACCAATTGCGCCACGCGCGCTGCGAGTCGGTCATTGTCGCCATAACGAATCTCTTCGGTTGCGACGGTGTCGTTCTCATTGATGATGGGGATGACGGCTCGTTCCACGAGACGAGCAAGCGTGCCCCTGGCATTAAGGAAGCGGCGGCGATTTTCGGTGTCTTCGGGTGTCAGGAGAATCTGGGCTGCCACTATCTCATGTCGCCCAAGCATCTCCTGGTAGGCATGCACGAGCTGCACCTGTCCGGCGGCCGCAGCTGCCTGCAGATCCTCGAGCTTCGCCCGCGCCTTGTTCATACCCAGTACCTGGCAACCAATCGCGATGGCGCCTGACGAAACGATGAGGACTTCGTGGCCAGCCCTTTGCAGGTCGCTGATGTCCTGAGCGAGCGTATCGAGCCATGTGCGATTGAGGCACCCGGAGTCATCGACGAGAAGCGACGACCCGACCTTGACGACCAGTCGTCGGAAGTCCTTGAGCCCCGGGGCGGCCACGTTCAGCCGACGAGAAGGTGCTGCCGATCGAACGACGTAAGCGTGACTTCACCTTTAGACACGGCGACCGTGCCGCTGCGCGCCACGGCCGAAATATCTCCGACTTCAGCGGTTTCCCGCACGAACTCATCAACTTCGGCGACATTGCCTGTCAGCTGCATAGTGCAACTGTTGGCATCTTCATCGAGCATTTCCGCGCCGAATCGCTTGGCCAGCGACATCGCCTTCGCAAGGCCGCCGGTACCCAGCTTGACCTTGACGATGGCGAGCTCTCTTTCGAAATGCTCGCCCAGTGTCATGTCATGGATGTTCACCACGTCGACCAGCTTGGCAAGCTGCGCATTGAGCTGCGCTATAGCAGCATCGGAGCCGGTGACCACCAGTGTGACGCGTGACACGCGCGGGTCGTAAGTAGGGGCTACGTTCAACGTTTCGATGTTGTAACCGCGGGAAGAGAACATGCCGGTCATGCGCGTCAGGGCGCCGACTTCGTTCTGCAGGAGGACTGAAAGTGCATGTCGCATGATGAATTACAAATGAAACCGGTTTTGCCA
>Ga0316201_10001841_pt1 | contig 14718 bp, 16 predicted proteins | sample CS6wburrow_MG_FD_204516 | JGI IMG/M metagenome (GOLD analysis project Ga0316201, IMG submission 204516) | Coastal sediment microbial communities from Delaware Bay, Delaware, United States - CS-6 worm burrow | ecosystem: Environmental > Aquatic > Marine > Coastal > Sediment | place: USA... | reverse complement strand
CCTTTTGGTGGCTCTCGTATGCCAGTTGATCCTGATCCTCTCTTGAGATCTCCCATTCCTGTGCCATCCGCTCACAATGCTGGCCCATCGAAAGACCGGTACGCATTTCACCATTGGTCGGGGCAACAGGTTTGAGTTCGCCGGGACTGAACCCCTTGAGTGCACCGAGCCGTTGCTTCATGGTCCTTGCCTGGCCGAGGTTGATCAGGCGCTTGGCAATCTTGTCACCAAAAACTATTGGCGCATCCGAAGTCGTATCGGTGCCTGCAGCGATGCCGCTTTCTATCTGTCCACATGAGATTTTTGCCGCCAGGTTCAATGCTCCCTGCAGGCTGGTTCCGCAGGCTTGCTGCAACGTGATCCCAGGCGTCAGTGGAGACAGCCGGCTGGACAAAACCGCTTCGCGTGCCAGGTTGAAGTCCCTCGAATGGGTCATGACTGCGCCCGCCATTACTTCGTCCAATTGCATGCCATCCAGAGTGAAACGCTTTACGACGCCGTCGATCGCCGCTGACAGCATATCCAGGTTGCTCTTGTCCGAATATATCGTATTGGAGCGGCAAAAGGGAATGCGGCTGCCGCCTACAATGGCTACCCTGCGTAGTGATTCCGTCATTGTTTCGCTCCTTTTTGCTTCAGGTAATACAGGGGGCCGCCACGGAAAGGCGCAAACCCCGTACCAAAAATCATTCCTGCGTCCAGTACGTCTTCATCCTCGACAATCCCGTCCGCCAGCGCGGCTTTACAGGCATCGAAGTAAGGTTTCATGAGTGATTCGGTAATTTCTTCCAGGGCATAATGACTGGCTTCGACATCTTTCTTCTTCGCTTTGCCTTTTTCCCAGGTGTAGAACCCTTTCCCGGATTTCTTGCCCAACTCACCCGCGGCGACCTTCTCCTGTAACAGCGCGGCTTCTTTCGCGCTGGATTCACCGCCCAGCATGGTCACAACCTTCATACAGACATCCAACCCTACAGTATCTGCCAGTTCAACCGGGCCCATGGGCATACCGAATGAGGTGGCCGCCTTGTCCAGAATCTCAATCGGGATATTCCTTTCCAGGTGCATGCTCATTGCCTTTGCCATGTAACCGGACAGAACCCGGTTGACGAGAAAACCGGGGGAACTTTTCACGGGCAGTGGAAAGCGGTTTATGGCACTGCAAAAAGCCGCAGCCCTGGTGACCTCCCTGGCATCAGAAATTTCATCGTGAACGATCTCAACAAGGGGCATTTTCGCGACCGGGTTGAAAAAGTGTATACCGATCAGGCGCTCCGGTTTCTTCAGTACCGAGGAGATCTCTGCCAGCGGTATTGCCGATGTATTGGTGGCTAGAACCGCATCCGGCTTTATACGTGGTTCTATGCTTGCGAAGAGTTCTCGCTTGGCATCAACATCTTCAAAAATTGCCTCGATGATGATATCGGCGCGGCTGACACCCTTGCCCTCGACATCTGCTACCAGGCGGCTGAGCGCGCCTTCGACCTTGCTCCGGTCCCTTAGTTTTTTCTGGAACAGTGATTTTGCCCTCTTCAGGGCGGGTTCGATGTATTTGAGCTCGCGATCCTGGAGGGTTACATCCATGCCCTGCAGCACACACCATGCGGCAATATCGCCGCCCATGACGCCTGCACCGACTACGTGAACCCGGCGGACATTAAAATCAGACTTCTTGCCCATGCCTTTGAGCCGCTCCATCAGGAAAAACACCCGCCGCAGGCTTTTCGAGGTTTGCCCGGTGATCAGCTTACCGACCCGTTCTGACTCTTCGACCATCATGCGCTGAGGATCGTCACCGTATTTTTCCCAGGCCTCGATCAGTTCAAATGGGGCTGGGTAATGTTCGGGGTTAGCCCTTGCTGCCACCTGCTTTCGCATCATACGCGCCAGCAGGGGGCGCACAGGGTCAAAGTTTTGCAGGCGCTTCAACTGTCCGGGTTTACGGCTTTTACGGCCCTGTATGATCGCGCGCCGTGCAGCCCATCTCAATGAGCCATGCTGGCCCACCAGTTCATCAACCAGGCCCATGCCCCGGGCCGCACCGGGGCGCAGGTTGCGGGTGCTCAGCATGAGTTGCATGGCATTGGATGCGCCTGCCTGCTGAATGCTGCGGGCGCTACCGCCAAAACCCGGATAAATGCCGAGTTTTATTTCAGGAAAACCAAGACGTGTATGTTCAACATTGCGCGCGATGCGATAGTCGAAAGTCAGGGCCAGTTCCAAACCGCCTCCGAGGCAATAGCCATCGATGGTGACGACCTTTGGAAAAGGCAGGGCTTCAATGCGATTGAACAGACGGTGCACCTGGTCGATACCGTCACTGGCTTTTTCGGCGTCTTCATAGCCGTCAAATTCCCGTACATCCGCGCCGACAATGAATGACCCGGGCTTGGCGGACTGCAGAACAAGGCCCTTGGGCGGGTTGTCCTCGAGTGTGTCGATTATTGAACCGAGTTCGCTTAGCACCTCAGACGACAAGCTGTTGGTGCTTTCACCCTCGCGGTCAATGCTGAGCCATAAAATACCGTCGAGATCGGTCGAGAGTTTCCAGTGTTTAATGGAGTTGTCTTTGTCTGCTTTCTTGGTCATTGGGATTCCAACATTCTGGGCAATAGATCTAATTTAATGAGATAAGGGCATATATCATTCTTGCAAGGCTATTTGTCATGTTTGCCTCTTGGGTGCACCGTTTCATGGTAATGACAGGCCTGCCCGCCGTAACATGGCTGCGGTGCGGATCAGGGGCAGGCCGATCAGGGCCGTCGGGTCCTCACTGCTTATACTATCAAATAGCGTGATGCCGAGCGCTTCGGCTTTGAATGCACCGGCACAGTCATAAGGGCTCTCGGCTTGCAGGTACCGTTCGATTTCGTCCGTCTGCAGATGTCTGAATTTCACCCGCGTCGTATCGATGTACACCTCATTGAATCCGCTTGCCAGGCATTGCACCGACACGGCCGTCAGAAATTCGACGACCTGTCCGCTGAAAGATGAGAGCTGTTCCAATGCCGCTGCGTGATATCCGGGTTTGCCGAGAATCCTCCCGCTGAAAACGGCCAGCTGATCTGATCCGATGACGATTGCCTCCGGTTTTTGAGAACTGACTACACCCGCTTTCTCCGCGGCCAGCCGGCCGGCCAATTCTAAGGGTCTTTCGAATTCTCGCATGGTTTCGTCTATATCAGGCGACAGGCATTCAAAGGGAATATTCAAGCGGCGCAAAAGAGTTTTGCGGTATTTGCTGGATGATGCAAGAATTAGGCTTGCAGATAGTGACTCACTAGTCATTTGTGTAGTAAAATTGCCGGTTGAGTTGATTCGTTGTCAGTAATTTACCGTGTTATGGCTAAAGTTTTCCATTGCGCGGTTATTGCGGCATTGGTTCAAGTGAGGATTGTGAAGCTATGTCGCGGGAATATCCAGACTGGATTTCGCCAAGTCGTGCCGCAGAGGGTAAACGCATATACAGCGGGACCATTCCGATATCGAGAATGAAACGCCTGGCGGCGCTGTTGGTTGATGCCCGGGGCGTGGCGTCATTTACAGCTGCGTTCAGAACAGACCTGGAAAAGCGTGTCATTATCGATTTACAGGTAGAAGCCGCTCTGCCGCTGCTTTGTCAGGCCAGTATGGAGGTTTATGATGAGCAGGTCAGGCGCACAACTGAACTGGCGGTCATCGAAGAAGACAGTGAACAATTTGAAGTGCCGGATATTTATGAACCGGTATTGACGGAAAATGGAAGGCTGGCCTTTGTCAGCATTGTAGAAGATGAATTGTTGCTTGGTTTGCCAAGTATCCCGCGCAAACCAGGCCTGCAACCGGTAGCGTATTCGACCGGTGGGCAGACGCCGAAGAACGAGGCGCGCGAGGAAGGAAAGAGGGAAAACCCTTTTGCGGTCTTGCAGAATTTACTGAAGCGGGACAAATAGAATTTTAGTGATTATTAATCAGGAGTAAATCATCATGGCTGTACAAAAAAGCCGAAGAACCCCATCAACACGCGGTATGCGACGTTCACATGACTCATTGAAGGCGCCGACCCTGGCGGTTGACCCGACTACGGGTGAAACGCACCTGCGCCACAATGTCAGCCCTGAAGGTTACTACAAGGGCCGTAAGGTTATCGACTCGAAAGTGGTTGAGTTCGACGAAGACGAATAAGTCAGTTCCACCTCGTGGGATTACTGGATTCACTGACCGCCGGCCATTTTGCCGGCGGTTTTGTTTCCGCCCCGGAACAAACACATGAATACGACAGAAAAGACGCTTACCGACAAGATTACACTGGCGCTCGATGCGCATGGCGGTGATTTCGGACCTGCCGTGACGGTTCCGGCCGCACTCGACATTTTGGCCGCCAGGCCTGGTCTCGAGATACTGCTTTGCGGCATTCCGGCTGACATTTTACCGGTGTTGGAGTCAATCGAACATGAGCGCGAACTCAAAACCTGTCATGAACGTCTTCGGATTGTAGAAGCAACACATGCACTTGCTTCGGATGCCCGGCCGGTCGCGGCCTTGCGGCGTGGCAGGGGAAGCAGTTTATGGCTCGCCCTGGAGCAGGTTGCGAGGGGCGAGGCCAGTGCCTGTGTCAGCGCCGGCAGCACCGCCGCCTTGCTTGCACTGGGGGTAAAATTGCTGGGTATGCTGCCAGGCATTGAGCGTCCGGCCCTGATGTCACCGGTGCCCTCGGCTTCCGGACATACAAATTTGCTGGATCTCGGCGCCAACCTGCATGTCAGTTCCAATCAACTGGTACAGTTTGCCATCATGGGTTCCGTTGCCTGCCCGACAGAAGGTTTGAGCGGTGAACCAAGGGTGGCATTGCTGAACGTGGGGCATGAAGACAGCAAAGGTGATAGCGAACTCAAGGAAGCCCATGCCATGCTCAAGGAATTGCCCCTCAACTACACCGGGTTTATCGAGGGGTATGATATTTTTGCAGGCAAGGCCGATGTAGCCGTCTGCGATGGATTTTCCGGCAACCTGATTTTGAAGTCCGCCGAGGGTCTGGCGACGATGCTTTTACGGCAGGTTGAGCAGGTGTTGAGTGAAGGGTTGCTGGCAAAGACGGGAGCCTTGTTGCTTGGGAGTTCATTAAAAGACAAGCTGGAACGCTTTGAGCCTTCCAAGCATAATGGTGCGCCTTTGCTGGGACTTCGGGGTGTTGTGCTCAAGAGCCATGGAAATGCTGACCGCGAAGCGCTTGGTAATGCAATAAACGAAGCGGTCGTGGAAGCTGAACGCCAGGTGCCACGGCTGATTGAATCAATGATTAACGACTATTCCATTGAGGTAGGTCCGTGAAATACTCAAGAATAATTGGAACGGGCAGCTACCTGCCGGAAAAAACTGTTACCAATGCCGATCTCGAGAAAATACTCGATACCACGGATGAATGGATCCGGGGTCGAACGGGGATCAGCGAACGTCGTGTCGCGCGTGATGATGAGACCAGCGGCGATATGGCGGAAGTGGCAGCGAACAGGGCAATGAAGGCTGCAGGAATCGCCCCGGCTGATATCGGTTTGTTGGTTCTGGGTACGACGACACCGGACCTCGTATTTCCGAGTACGGCTTGCCTGTTACAGGCGCGTCTTGGTTTGCCTGACTGTGGGGCCATGGATGTTAACGCCGCCTGCTCCGGGTTCATGTATGCGATGTCGATTGCAGACAAGTACATACGCTGTGGAGACGTCAAGACAGCGCTGGTCGTCGGTGTAGACAAGCTGACAGCCATGCTTGACTGGAGTGACAGGGGTACCGCGGTATTATTCGGCGATGGTGCCGGTGCGGTCGTGCTGCAGGCATCTGAAGAGGCGGGCATCTTATCCACGCATATCCATGCCGCAGGCAGACACAGCGACCTGCTGGGTGTTGATGTCGGAGTCAGCACAGGTTTCAAAGCGGAAGAGCGTGGTGGCGTCCGGATTATGATGAAGGGAAATGAAGTATTCAAAGTCGCCGTCAACACGCTGGGGCGCATTGCGAACGAAACCCTCGCACATAACAATATGAAAAAATCCGAACTTGACTGGCTGGTTCCTCACCAGGCCAATTATCGTATTATCAGTGCGACAGCGAGAAAGCTCGGAATGACCATGGACCAGGTAGTGGTAACGGTCGATAAGCATGGGAATACCTCGGCAGGGTCGGTGCCGCTGGCATTGGACGAGGCCGTACGCGCCGGTAAGATAAAGCGAGGAGAGACATTGCTGCTCGAGGCGTTCGGTGGAGGATTTACCTGGGCTTCAGCACTGGTAAAGTACTAAGAACTGACCGCTGACGGTAGACGGAATTGAGTTTGGATATGATAAAAAAAACAGCATTTTTATTCCCTGGTGAAAGCTCCCATTCGGTTGGGATGATGTCTGCCATGGCGAATGATTACAGCCTGGTGTGCGAGACCTTCGACGAAGCTTCAGAGGTACTGGGGTACGATTTGTGGTCGGTGACAAACCAGGGGCCGGAAACTGAACTTAACCGGGCTGAAATCAAGAAACCGGCCATGCTGGTCGCGGGTGTAGCAACCTGGCGTGTATGGCAGCAACTCGGTGGTGCACGTCCTGATTTCTTCGCAGGTCATGGACTGGGTGAATACACTGCGCTCGTGGCAACCGGGGTCATGGAGTTCCCGGATGCAGTTTCGATCGTTGCACAGCGCGGGCGATTCATGCAACAGGCGACTCCTGCCACAGGCGGCGCCATGACGGCCGTGTGGGGTCTTGAAGACATCCAGATGCGCGATATATGCAGCAGGGTCGAAAACGGTGAGGTGGTTAGTTGTGCCAACTACAACGCGCCGGGCCAGGTCGTCATTTCAGGTAACCGTGACGCCGTGACAATGGCGAGCGAAATGGCTGTGCAGGCAGGTGCCGACAAGGTTGAAGCGTTACCGGTTGACATACCCTCGCATTGTTTGCTGATGAAACCCGCCGCCGTCAAGTTGCAGGATGCATTGTTGACTGTTCATTTTTCCGATAGCTCAATCCCGGTCATCCAGAACGCAGATGTGCGTGCTTACCACGACGCCGAACAGATGAGAGAGGCGTTGGCTCGACAGTTATGGCAACCGGTGCGCTGGACCGAATCCATATTGAAATTGCTGAACTCGGGTGTGACGCGGTTTTTCGAGTGCGGTCCGGGTGATGTTCTGACCGATTTTAACCGTCATATCACGCCGGATTCCGCCGTTTATTCCTTGACCGGCAAGCACAGCTTGAATGAGGCTTTGTATTTGGAGAATAGCGATGACTGATAATTTGCAAGGCCAGGTCGCACTGGTAACCGGCGCCAGCAGGGGAATCGGAGCGGCTATTGCCGACAAACTCGCAGGTGACGGCGCGCGTGTGTTCGGCACGGCAACGACGGCCCCGGGAGCCGAGTCGATCAACGCGCGTGAGGTGAATGGCCTGAGCGGGCTGGTTTTGAACGTCAATGACGTCAATGACATCGGTTCGGTACTGGCTGAAATTTCATCGCAGGCGTCTGCGCCGACCATCCTGGTCAATAACGCCGGTATTACGAGGGACCAGTTGTTGATGAGGATGTCAGAGGATGATTGGGAATCGGTAATGGATACCAATCTGCGATCGGTTTACCGGCTTTGCAAAGCCTGTTTGCGCGGCATGATGAAAGCCCGCCAGGGACGGATTATCAGTATCTCATCCGTGGTTGGTTCCATGGGTAACGCCGGCCAGGCAAATTACGCTGCGGCAAAGGCCGGCATGATGGGTTTTACCCGCTCGCTGGCACGTGAGGTCGGTTCAAGGGGCATTACGGTGAACGTGGTTGCGCCCGGGTTTATCGATACAGACATGACCCGTGAGTTGAATGAGGCACAGCGTGAAGCCATGCTCAGGGACATACCGTTGAATCGCTTGGGTGAAGCTTCTGAAATAGCCGCGGCTGTTGGCTTCCTGGCATCATCGTCCGCTGCCTACATTACCGGTCAAACCCTTCACGTGAACGGCGGCATGTATGTAACATGACTGTTATAGACTACCGATTTACCGAGTTAGAATTTGTTTCATCGCCCGCTGCCTCCCGACCATACGGTAGCGAATAGGATTAAACTGGCAGAACAGGCGCAGATTCTTTAAAATTGCGTCTCTCGAGTCAAATACTTAGGAAATATAAAATAATGAGCAGCATTGAAGATCGCGTTAAAAAGATTGTTGTAGAGCAACTTGGTGTTAAAGAAGAAGAAGTTACAGCCAATGCATCTTTTGTAGACGACCTGGGCGCGGACTCTCTGGATACCGTTGAACTGGTTATGGCCCTTGAGGAGGAATTCGAATGTGAAATCCCCGACGAGGAAGCCGAAAAAATCACCAGTGTCCAGCAGGCTATTGACTACGTTAATTCCGTCAAAAGCTGAAGCCAAAATCATGTAATAGCGTTTTCGGCCGGCAATACGTCGGCCGTTATTCGTTTTAGCCATTTAAACTAGAGGTATTCCGAATGTCGCAACGTCGTGTTGTAGTGACGGGTATGGGTATAGTGTCGCCCGTGGGCAGCACTATTGATGCCGCATGGGATGCCATCTGCAATGGTCGCAGCGGCATCAGAACCGTAACTTCATTTGACGCCGGCCATATGAAGACGCGCATCGCCGGTGAGGTACTTGGCTTCGATCCGGCAAATTACCTGAGTCATCGTGAAATTCAGCGTCTGGATGATTTTGTGCATTACGGTTTTGCTGCATCGGTCGATGCACTGCGGGATTCCGGCTTGCTTGATGAGGGTGCCAAATTTGATCCGGAGCGGATTGGTTGTGCGCTGGGTTCAGGTATTGGTGGCCTGAAGACGATCGAAGAGACCACAGAAGGCTACCTGAAAGGCGGCCCGCGCAAGGTAAGCCCGTTTTTTATTCCGGGTTCGATCATTAATATGATCGGTGGTTATGTCTCACTCATGCATAATCTGAAGGGGCCCAACCTGGCCATCGTTACCGCATGCAGCACCGCAACCCATAATATCGGTTCGGCGATGCGTATGATTCAATATGGGGAAGCGGATGTCATGCTTGCCGGTGGCGCCGAGTTCGCCACGACACCGACTTCGATGAGCGGATTTATTTCGGCTCGAGCCATGTCCACACGTAACGATGAGCCTGAAAAGGCCAGCCGGCCGTGGGATGAAAGCCGGGACGGTTTTGTGCTCTCTAACGGGGCGGGTGTGGTCACCCTCGAGGAACTTGAACATGCAAAGAAACGCGGCGCAAAGATCTATGCCGAGGTGATCGGTTTTGGAATGAGCGCAGATGCCTATCACATGACCGCGCCTCCTGAAGATGGTGAAGGTGCTGCGCGTTGCATGCGTATCGCCATTAATGACGCCGGTATTAATACGGGTGATGTCGATTACATCAATGCCCATGGGACCTCGACGCCATTGGGCGACCTGGCTGAAACGATAGCCACAAAAACGGTTTTTGGTGAAGCTGCATATCAACTCGCCATCAGTTCGACCAAGTCGATGACCGGGCATTTGTTGGGTGCAGCAGGTGGTGTCGAAGCGATTTTCAGTCTGCTCGCCATCCGCGACGGCATTATTCCGCCAACGATCAACCTCGAAAACCCGAGTCCCGATTGCGACCTTGACTATGTTCCCAATACGGCCCGTACCGCTGATCTGGACATCGCCATTTCCAATTCATTCGGCTTCGGCGGCACCAATGGCAGCCTGGTGTTTAGAAAATTTGCCGACTGAAATGCGGGAAAACCTCGCCAAGGATCACGTTCATGTACCTGAAAATGTCCGTATCCTGCTTCAAGCCGAATCCCGCTGAGGGCGGCCAGGTAGTAGAATTCCTGTTTGAACCCGTTGGATGGCTGCGTATGCCGGGGTTCGTTTTCTGACTGTGAGGACGTAGAAATGAATGAATGCCTGGTCAATGGGGAAATCTCCACGCTGGTGCCGGCATTCAATCGTGGTCTTAATTATGGCGATGGTATTTTCGAAACCCTCGTTGTGCAAAGTGGCCGTCCACGCAGGTGGCAAGGCCACATGGACCGCCTCGGTATTGGTTGCGAGCGCCTGGGAATTCCTGTACCGCCACAATCAATCCTGTTGCGGGAGGTTCAGACCGTCAGTGCCGGATTACTCAACGCCGTTGTTAAAATCGTCATCACCCGCGGAGGGCAACACCGCTCCTATATGCCACCAGAGCATGAAAAATGCGTCAGGATAGTCAGTGCCCATCCATTTCCGGACGGTATAGCTGAACTCGCCAGGCTGGGTGTCACGGCACGCATTTGTGATATTCGGCTTGCAATCCAGCCGGCGCTTGGCGGTATGAAACACCTTAATCGTCTGGAACAGGTTCTGGCCAGTGCGGAACTGCGTGATACGGATGCACAGGAAGGTATCCTGCTGGACCGTGAAGACCATGTCGTCAGTGCCATTTCCGCAAATATTTTTCTTGTCGTGGAGGACCGTTTATTAACACCCAGGCTTGATCTGTGTGGTGTGCGCGGCGTAGTGCGGCGCCTTATACTTTCGGGTTTTGGCGCCCGATGCGAACAACGCCGTATTACGCTGGATATGGTTCAGGAAGCTGATGAAGTATTCATCTGCAACACCATCAAGGGCATTGTTCCCGTGACTGAGATTGACGGGCAAGAGTTCGGGATTGGATCAGTGACACGCGAACTCCAGACCTGGCTGGTGGAGGGAGCCAGAATGCCATGAAGCGGCTATTGCCGATTGCATTTGCGGTTCTGCTGTTGATAACCGTCGCTGTCGGAATCCTGTGGCATCAGTACCGGGAGTTCCTGCACACGCCCCTGCAAATCGATCAAACCGGTTTGGTAATGATCGTGGAGCCCGGCTCAAACTTTCGTTCTGTGATTTCAGAACTTGAGCGAAAAGGCGTTACGCGTTTGGATTGGCGTTGGCGTCTGTTAAGCCGCCTGGAACACTCCAGCATCAGGGCTGGCGAATACGGGCTCAGGCCGGGGTTGTCGCCCCCGGGTCTGCTGGAACTGCTGGAGTCCGGCAAGGTCGTCACTTACCGTTTCACGATAGTGGAAGGCTGGACTGTCAGGCAATTGTTGAGCGCGCTTGGCCGTGATCCTGTTTTGAAGCGCATGATCAACAGCATCGAGGATCTTGCAGATCCGGCGGGTCTGCCTGGCGGGCATCCGGAAGGCTGGTTTCTGCCGGAAACATACACTTTCACCCGCGGAGACTCCGATCTGGAAATTCTCAGGCGCGCCTACCGGGATATGCTGGACAACCTCGAAATAACCTGGTCAGGGCGCGATGTCGGTCTCCCATATGAGACGCAATATGAGTTGCTGATCATGGCATCGATCATCGAGAAAGAGACCTCGCTGGAAAGTGAGCGGGCAACCATCGCCGGGGTGTTTGTGAGGCGCCTGCGCAATAACTGGCGGCTTGAAACCGACCCGACCGTGATCTATGGCATGGGTGACGCCTACCAGGGGAATATACGTCGTCGGGATCTGAAAACGGACACACCTTATAACACCTACACGCGTCGCGGCCTGCCGCCAACCCCGATTGCGCTACCCGGCCTGGCGTCGCTCCAGGCTGCAGCCCACCCTGAGGATGGTGATGCCATGTTTTTTGTGGCTGATGGGCAGGGTGGTCATACATTTTCAAGTACACTCGAAGAACACAATAAAGCGGTAAGGCAATTGATCAGACAAAGCAGGGACAAACCTGCTGAGTACGAAAAAAAATGATAAAGCTGAAAAAAGGATACTTCATCAGTCTCGAAGGTGGTGAAGGCGCCGGTAAAAGTACACAGAACAAGCGTATTGTGAAGTGGCTTTCAGATCATGGCGGTGATGTCGTGGAAACTCGTGAACCGGGCGGCACCCCGGTTTCAGAGCAGATTCGCAGAGTTCTTTTGGACACCAGGAATGCGGGGCTCAATGCAACCGCGGAGCTCTTGTTGATGTTTGCCGCGCGTTCCCAGTTGGTTCAGGAGGTTATTTTACCAGCGCTTGAGACTGGCAAAATCGTAGTTTGTGACCGTTTTGCAGACGCCAGTTACGCCTACCAGGGTGGAGGCAGGCAGCTTGGGCCTGAAACCGTGGCAGTCGTTGAAAAGCTCGTCCTCAAGGATTTGCAACCGGACCTTACCCTGTTGTTTGACGTGTCGGTCGAAGTCGGAATGAGACGGGTGGCCGGACGTGGTGTTGCGGACCGCTTCGAAATTGAAACGGCCCGCTTTTTCGAGCGTGTTAGAAGTGCTTACCTCGACAGGGCCAATGACGATCCGCAAAGATTCAGCGTGATCGATGCCAGCAGGGATGAAGAGCAGGTCTGGCAGCAGGTGAAGGGGATTTTGCAGGAAAGACTGGCCTCATGAACAACACCGGTTCGAACGGCACTGGAATATATCCATGGCTGAGCACGCATTGGAAATTCTTCCAGCAAAGGCTCGGACTCGACAAGCTCGCGCATGCCCTGATGATCGAAGGTCCCGAGGGTATCGGCAAGACAGCCCTCGCCAGCGCCATGGTTGCCAGGCTATTGTGTCTTGAAGACGGGGAGTTTGCCTGCGGGCATTGCCGTTCATGCAAACTGCTTGCAGGCGGAGCCCACCCGGATTGTTTTCACCTTCAGCCCGAAGAAGATAGTGACGTCATAAAGGTTGACCAGGTGCGTGCGCTGATCGGCAAGCTCAATCTTACAACGTCGATATCAGAACGCAAACTGGCTTTTATCCGCCCTGCCGAGGCAATGAATGCCGCAGCGGCAAACGCCTTGTTGAAAAGTCTCGAGGAACCCGCCGGCAATACGGTGCTGATACTGGTCAGTGACAACCCGGGCAGGCTTCCGGTGACCATCCGTAGTCGTTGCCAGAGTATCGCCATTTATCAGCCCGACTCGCGGCTGGTCCTGGACTGGCTGCAAGCCAGTTCGAGTAAGCCCGCAGAGAAGGTCAGGGATGCGTTACAGGCGGCCGGTGGCAGTCCGTTGAGAGCTGCACGCTATCTCGATTCACCCGACCTGGATGCATTTGCGCAAGTGAGGCAGGGTCTTGCAAATGCGTTGAAACGGCCTGGCTCGGTATCGGTCGTCAGCACTGAGCTGAATGCACTGGACCCGTCGGATTTGTGGCGATGGCTTTCTATTTGTACCGGTGAGGTTATAAAATCCAGGCTGCTGGATGAGCCGGTAAACTGGTTGCCTGACAATTTACAATTGCACGATAAAATGCTGCTGCAATTACAGCGTCAGGCGGATATCAACCGGCAACTCGCGGCGACCCCTGTACGCGGGGACTTACTTTTGCAGGATTGGCTGATAAGATGGGCGGAGCAGGGGATTCGAACGGCCGGTTTCGATCAGGGAAGATAGCGAGGATCAGAGGAAAAAAGCATGGCACAACAAGGCATACTTTCATTATCCATCAAGGACAGGCAAACACTTTACAGCGCATATATGCCCTTTATCCAGGGCGGAGGGCTGTTTGTTCAAAGCACAAAACGCTATGCGCTGGGCGACGAAGTGTTTCTGCTGTTGACCATCATGGAGCTTGAAGAGCGCCTGCCCATCCCGGGCAGGGTCGTATGGGTTACACCACCGGGTGCGCAGGGTAACCGGCGGCCTGGTATCGGTGTTCAATTTGGTGATACATCCGATGGAGCTCACGCCAGGACCATCATCGAATCACACCTGGCACAGCTGATAAAGTCTGAAAAACGCACGCATACAATGTAATAAATATCAATAATATAAAATATTTATTTAATTTAAATTGTAGTTATAATGTCCTCAATAGTATCAAGCATTTCCAGCACGGGTTTTCCGGCCTGGTAAAAATGCGGGGACAGGCGTATGGCTCCGCCGCGTACCGCGCAGGTCAAGGCCCTTTGTTTCAATGCCTGGTGAATTGCAATGTGGTCACCCCTGAGCGTCCTGAAGCTGACGATTCCCGATATCCTCAGCGGATCAAATGGGCGTACCAACTCGACGCCGCGCATGTCGGCAAGACCGTCCGACAACACCCGTGAATTGGCCCCGACCAGTGACTCAACCCGTGACATACCCAAGTCCTGCAACAAGCCAACGGATGCGAACATGGCGACCTGACCCAGGGTGTTGGGGCTTCCTGCCTCGAATCGCAGGGCGGTTTTACTGGGTTGCCATTCATCACGGTCAAATTGATACGGATCGTCCACCATGTGCCAGCCTTGCTGATTGAGATTCAATTGCGCGCGCGCGGTGTCGCGGCAAAAAAACACCGCGATCCCCTCCGGAGAAAGTAGCCACTTATGGCCATCTGCGGCCAGAAAGTCGATAGCGCAGGCTTGCACGTCCATCTGCATTGCACCCGCCTGCTGAATTGCATCTACGAAAAACAGGACGTTATTTTGCCGGCAGAATTGTCCAAGCGTTTCAAGGCGCAGGCGCAAGCCATCGGTCCATTGCACGGCGCTCACGGATAAAAGGCGGGTGCGGCTATCTATCTGCGTCAGCAGGGCTCTTTCGGGTTCATCGGTGGCCCTGACATCAACTTCGCGAATTTCAACACCGTATCGACGCAAGGCGAGCCACGGCAGGCGATTTGACGGAAACTCTTCTGCCGGGAGCACCAGGTTGTCTCCGTCGCGCCAATCGATACCGTTAGCCACCGTGCAAATGCCCTCGGTAGTGTTCTTGAGCAATGCAATGTCGTCTGAGGAAGGAGCGTTGATAAGGTCTGCGAGTCGCTTTCTCAGTTTATTTTCC
>Ga0316201_10001840_pt1 | contig 14718 bp, 28 predicted proteins | sample CS6wburrow_MG_FD_204516 | JGI IMG/M metagenome (GOLD analysis project Ga0316201, IMG submission 204516) | Coastal sediment microbial communities from Delaware Bay, Delaware, United States - CS-6 worm burrow | ecosystem: Environmental > Aquatic > Marine > Coastal > Sediment | place: USA... | reverse complement strand
GGACTGTTCGCAAAAAACACCCACTCGCCCGAATACGTCTCCCACCTAATCGAAAAGCTGACAGCAAGTCGCGCATAAGAAAAGCCGGGCTTGGCCCGGCTTTTTGGTCAGCATGTCCTTGTGTCGCGACAAAACTGCGAAAGCAGTTTTGGAAAACGCCCATGGCGTTGGCCCGAAGGGCTGATGGCCGCAGGCTCGCTCCGACGAGCGCAGCGAGGACGAGCCGGAGGAGGCCCATCAAACGCGTGGACGCGCGAGAGCGACGTCTTTACGACTCCTCCGACGCAACCACCTCCGCTGCCTGTTCGGTCATCATGACGATGGCCATCGGCGCAGCGTCGCCCGGTCGCGGTCCCGTCTTCAGGATGCGCAGATAACCACCGGGACGCTCCTTGAAGCGCGGACCAATTTCCGTGAACAGCTTGCCCACGACTTCCTTGTCACGCAGGCGATTGAAAGCCAGCCGACGATTCGCAACGCTGTCGTTTTTTGCCAACGTAATCAATGGCTCAACGACACGACGAAGTTCTTTTGCTTTCGGCAACGTGGTTTTGATCGTCTCGTGCTTCAGCATCGATGCCGCCATGTTGCGAAACATGGCGCTGCGATGAGAGCTGTTACGGCCAAGCCGACGACCGGATTTCTTATGGCGCATTTGTCTTTCCTAATTTCAATTCAATAGCATTGCGAGTAACTGCTCGCAGTGCATTACATCACGAGCTCGTGCTCGGGACGCAGGCTTGCCGGCGGCCAGTTGTCGAGGTGCATACCCAGACCAAGACCGTGGCCCTCCAGGACTTCCTTGATTTCGGTCAGCGACTTTTTGCCAAGGTTGGGCGTCCTGAGAAGCTCGACCTCAGTGCGTTGAACCAGGTCACCGATGTACATGATGTTCTCGGCCTTAAGGCAGTTCGCAGAACGAACCGTTAGCTCGAGTTCGTCAACCGGGCGCATCAAAATCGGATCGACCTGACTTTCTGCCTGCGCTCCGACACCTTCTTCCTGACCCTGCAGGTCGACAAAGACCGAAAGCTGATCTTTGAGAATACTGCCCGCGCGACGGATAGCCTCTTCAGGATCAATGGTGCCGTTCGTTTCAATATCAATTAACAGCTTGTCGAGGTCGGTACGCTGCTCAACTCGCGCCGCCTCAACATTGTAGGTCACGCGACTGACCGGGCTGAACGATGCGTCAAGCATCAAGCGGCCGATAGGGCCAGTTTGATCTTCAAACGCTGGGCGTTGTGTCGCCGGGCGGTAGCCGCGGCCACGCTCGACTTTAAGCAACATATTCAGCTCGCCAGCCTTGGTCAGGTTTGCGATAACCAGTTCCGGATTCATGATTTCCACATCATGATCGAGTTGAATATCGCCAGCCGTCACCGGGCCCGGCCCTTTCTTGGTCAGGCGAAGCTCAGCGGTGTCACGTGAGTTCATGGTAACCGCAACCTGTTTCAGGCTCAGAAGTATGTCGACGACATCTTCCTGAACGCCTTCGATGCTGGTGTACTCGTGGAGCACACCCTCGATCTCTGCTTCGGTAATCGCAGCACCGGGCATGGATGACAGCAAAATGCGACGCAGCGCATTGCCCAGAGTATGACCGAATCCGCGTTCGAAAGGTTCGATCGTGACTTTTGCTTGCAGATCGTTGACCGGCGTAACTTTGACTACGCGCGGCTTCAGAAATTCGTGTACTGATTCCTGCATGGGAATTAACCCTCCTGACTACTTCGAGTACAGCTCGACGACAAGGTTTTCATTGATATCGGGGAGAATGTCTTCCCGGTCCGGTAACGATTTCAAAACACCTGCCATCTTCTTGGCGTCGACTTCTACCCACTCGGGCAGGCCGACCTGGCTCGCGATTTCGATTGCGCTTTGAATACGAAGTTGCTTCTTCGCTTTCTCACGTATGTTGATGGCATCACCCGCTTTGAGTTGCGCAGACGGAATGTTCACCACTTTGCCGTTCACTTCGACGCTCTTGTGGCTCACAAGCTGGCGTGCTTCTGATCGTGTTGAGGCAAAGCCCATACGATAGACGATATTATCGAGGCGGCCTTCAAGAAGACGCAACAGGTTCTCACCGGTCGAGCCCTTCAATTGTGCAGCACGTTTATAGTAATTGCGGAACTGTCGCTCCAGTACGCCGTACATGCGACGCAACTTCTGTTTCTCACGCAGCTGCAAGCCGTAGTCCGACATACGGGGACGACGCTGTGTCGGTCCACCTGGTGGCACCTCGAGCTTGCACTTCGATTCCAGCGGCCTTACGCCGCTTTTCAAAAACAGGTCCGTGCCTTCGCGGCGGGACAGTTTGCACTTTGGTCCTAAATATCTTGCCATTATTCAGCCTCTACACGCGACGCTTTTTGGGTGGGCGACAGCCGTTGTGAGGAATTGGTGTCACGTCCTCAATACTTTGAATACGAAACCCCAGGGAATTCAGGGCGCGCACGGCAGACTCGCGGCCGGGACCCGGCCCACGAACCCGCACATCCACATTTTTTACGCCGAACTCGAGAGCAGCCTTGCCCGCTTTGTCCGACGCAACCTGAGCTGCGAACGGGGTGGATTTACGAGAGCCACGAAAACCACAGCCACCTGCAGTAGCCCACGACAGGGCATTGCCCTGACGATCGGTTATCGTGATGATCGTGTTATTGAAGGAAGCATGTATATGCGCAATTGCATCAACTACGTGCTTTTTGACCTTCTTTTTCTTTGCTTCAGCCATTCAAGACCTACCTCTTTATCGGACGACGCGGGCCCTTGCGGGTTCGCGCATTCGTACGAGTTCGTTGGCCGCGCAGCGGCAAACCACGTCTATGCCGGATACCTCGGTACGAACCGAGATCCATAAGACGCTTGATGTTCATTGACGTTTCGCGACGCAGGTCACCTTCAACCGTAAATATTGCGACAGCGGTTCTGAGCTTCGCGACTTCGGGTTCGGCCAGATCTTTGACCTGTAAGCTCGGCGAAACACCTGCCGCCTCACAAATTTGCTTCGCGCGCGAATTTCCAATACCGAAGATCGACGTCAGTGCGATCACGACGTGCTTGTTCAACGGAATGTTTATGCCTGCTATACGTGCCACTTAACGTATCCTCATTAATTAACGCGGGTACTAACCCTGGCGCTGTTTATGCCGTGCGTCGGTGCAGATCACACGCACAACACCGTTGCGACGGATAATCTTGCAGTTTCTACAAATCTTTTTGACTGATGCTCTTACTTTCATGAGCTCTCTCCTAAGCGCTGACCGAATCAGCGTACTTGTCCACCCCTGCCGTAATTGCGCAGATTGGCTTTCTGCATCATGCCCTCGTACTGGTGGCTCATGGCATGGGCCTGCATTTGCGACATGAAGTCCATCGTGACCACGACCAGAATCAGCAGTGAAGTGCCGCCGAAGCTGAACGGCATTGCCGGATAGAACATGCGAACCATCTCGGGCAAGAGACAGACGCCGGCGATGTAAATTGAACCCCAAAACGTCAATCGAGTAAGAACTCGGTCGATATACTCTGCGGTGTGGGCGCCTGGCCGGATACCCGGCAGGAATGCACCCGCCTTCTTCAGGTTATCGGCTGTATCTTTCGAGTTATACATGAGTGCCGTATAGAAGAAGCAGAAGAAAACTATCATCCCACCGTACAGCAACACGTAGACCGGCTGTCCAGGCCCCAGGTTCGCACCAACGGTCTGCAGCGCACGCTGAATCGCGTTCGGCTCGGCGGCCTGGCCGAAAAACTGGGCGATCGTAGCCGGGAACATCAGGATGCTCGAGGCGAAAATCGGCGGGATAACACCCGACATATTGATCTTGAACGGCAGGTGCGTGCTTTGGGCCTGAAACATCTTGCGGCCTTGCTGGCGCCGCGCGTAATTCACCGTAATACGACGCTGTGCGCGCTCCATGTAAACAACAAAGATGATCGCGGCAATGCCACCGAGCAGCATGAGGATAGCCGTAATAGCACTCATCTCACCGTTACGCACCAACTCGGCAGTCCCCGCAATCGCTGCGGGCAATCCAGCGACGATACCGGCAAGAATTATCATCGAAATGCCGTTACCGATACCGCGTTCGGTGATCTGCTCACCCAGCCACATCAGGAATACCGTACCCGTCACCAGCGTTATGCAGGCCGTAATAAGGAATGCCGTACCAGGATTCACAACCAGGCCGGCCTGGTTAGACAGCCACGAGGCGGCAGCCACAGACTGGAAACTGGCAAGAGCGACCGTGCCGTAGCGCGTGTATTTCACGATCTGGCGACGGCCCGACTCACCTTCCTTACGTAAGGCCTGCAGGCTCGGAACGATATGGCTCGCCATCTGCATGATGATCGACGACGAAATATACGGAATGATCCCCAAGGCAAATATGCCGAATCGTGAAAGCGCTCCGCCAGAGAACATGTTGAACATGCCGAGGAGGTTGCCCGATTGCTGCTCAAAGAAATTGGCCAACGCGACCGGATCCACGCCGGGCACCGGTATATAGGTGCCAACGCGGTACACGATCAACGCACCAACGAGGAACAACAAGCGAACTCTTAGTTCACCTAGTTTGCTCGCCGTCTTCGCAAGATCTGCCGGACTTTGTTGGGGCTTCTTCGCCACGTTACCTTATTCCTGTGTTCATTCGTCGCGCGCCGGGGCGCGCTCCTACAATGCTTTTCTATTCTTCGATGCTGCCGCCAGCTTTTTCAATTTCCTCGCGAGCACCTTTGGTGATTGCGAGGCCCTTCAGCTTGACCGCCTTGTTGATTTCGCCGGACTTTATGACCTTGACCTTCGTCACGAATGCCGGAACGAGATTGGCTTTCTTCAGCACATCCATATCAATGACATCAGCTGACGGAATTGCCAGTTCGTGCAGACGCAGCTCGGCGGTAAAGCGCGCCATGCGCGACTGGAATCCAACCTTCGGCAGGCGTCGCTGCAACGGCATCTGGCCACCTTCAAAACCAACCTTGTGGTAACCGCCGGACCGCGCGTGCTGACCCTTCTGGCCACGACCACTGGTCTTACCCTGGCCCGCGGAATGACCGCGGCCCAAACGCTTACCTGTTTTTTTCGCACCCTTGCCGGGTGAAATTTCGTTCAGACGCATGTCAGGCTTCCTCTACCGACAGGAGGTACGAAACACGATTGATCATGCCGCGATTCTCAGGCGTATCAATAACCGTAACGGTCTGGTGCATCTTGCGTAGCCCCAGGCCAGCAACGCAGGCTTTGTGGCTTTTCAGCCGCCCGAATTTGCTTTTAACCAGCGTGACCTTTAGTTGTTTTGGCGTCGCCATGATCTTGTCTCTGCTAACTCTCTGGTAATTATCCCAAGCCCGAATCAGGCCAGGATTTCCTTAACTTTCTTGCCACGCTTTGCCGCGATGGACTGTGGCGAGTGGATCTGCGACAGCCCCTTGATTGTTGCGCGCACAACGTTGATCGGGTTACGCGAACCATAGCTCTTGGCCAGCACATTTCGGACGCCAGCGGCTTCGAATACCGCGCGCATCGCACCGCCGGCAATAACGCCCGTGCCCTCAGACGCCGGCTGCATGTAAACCAGCGTGGCGCCATGACGACCCTTCTTGGCATATTGCAGGGTGTCATTGTTCAGGTTGATATTGATCATGTTGTTGCGGGCGCTCTGCATCGCCTTCTGAATCGCGATCGGCACCTCACGCGCCTTGCCATAACCAAACCCAACTTTTCCCTGCCCGTCGCCGACAACCGTCAGCGCCGTGAAGCCGAATTGACGACCACCCTTCACAACCTTGGCGACGCGATTAACGGTCACCAGCTTTTCGATCATGTCGTCGTTCGATTGGTTTTGTTCGTTTCTAGCCATGTTGGTCCGTTCCCAATTAAAACTTCAATCCCGCTTCGCGGGCTGCATCAGCCAGTGCTTTAACACGACCGTGATACCGAAAACCGGAGCGATCAAAGGCGACAGTATCAATACCGGCCGCTTTCGCTTTTTCGGCGATGCGTGCGCCGACAATGGCAGCTGCTTCGACGTTACCGCCACTCTTGACACCCTTGCGCACCTCAGCCTCCAGCGTCGATGCCGAAGCCAGTACCTGGTTGTTATGAGCACCAATAACCTGCGCATAGATATGACGCGGCGTCCTGTGAATCGTAAGGCGAGTCGCCTCAAGTTCGCGGATCTTGGCGCGCCCACGGCGAGCACGACGCAAGCGATTTTGTTTCTTATCCAACTTCATGCTGATATCACCTAATTATTTCTTCTTCGCTTCTTTCAGAATGACGCGCTCGCCTGCGTATCGCACACCCTTGCCTTTGTAAGGCTCCGGCGGACGGAAGCCACGAATTTCTGCACAGACCTGGCCCACTTTCTGCTTGTCAGCGCCTTTGACCAGTATTTCGGTCTGACTTGGTGTTTCGACCGTGATGCCCTCAGGCACCGTGTATTCGACCGGGTGCGAAAAACCCAGTGACAGATTCAGCTTCTTGCCCTGGGCCTGCGCGCGATAACCGACCCCAACCAGCTCGAGCTTGCGCTCAAATCCTTCGGAGACGCCTTTTGCCATATTGGCAACGATCGAGCGCATTGTGCCCGACACCGCAACCGCAAATCGCGACCCGGAACGCGGTGAAAACGTCAATGAATTCTCGTCCTGAGTCAGCAGAACCTCTGAATTCATCTCAACCGACAACTCGCCATTACCGCCCTTGAGCGTGACGATATTTCCGTTCTGCTTGAACTCAACGCCTTTCGGCAGCTCAACCGGTTCTTTAGCAATTCTTGACATAGTCTAAGTCTCTATCCTCAAAGGTCTAGCATCATGAAACGATGCAGAGAACCTCACCACCAACGCCTTTTTCCCGCGCCTTGCGATCACTCATGACGCCGGCCGATGTTGAAACTATCGCCACGCCGAGGCCCCCGAGCACCCTGGGAAGATCTTCTTTGCCCCGGTAAATGCGCAGTCCCGGACGACTCGCACGCTGGATCTTCTCAATCACGGGCACGCCGTTGAAATACTTGAGTTCGACCGTAAGCTCTTTCTTGGCGCCTTCGCCATCGGTCGCGAAACCTACGATGTAGCCTTCGTCCTGCAGCACTTGCGCAACAGCCTCTTTTGCGGTCGAAGCCGGCATAGACACTGCAACCTTGCGGGCCTTTTGGCCGTTGCGAATGCGTGTCAGCATGTCTGCAATGGGATCGCTCATACTCATAATACTGTCTCCGCCTACCAGCTGGCTTTCGTAAGGCCGGGAATTTCGCCATTCATCGCAGCTTCGCGAAGCTTGTTTCGACCCAGGCCGAATTTGCGATAAACACCGTGCGGACGACCCGTGATTGCACAACGATTCCTTTGGCGGGTCGGGCTTCCATCACGCGGCAGCTTGTTCAGCTTCGCCTGGGCTTCCGCGCGCTGATCATCCGTGCTGTGGATGTTGCGAACGATTGCTTTCAGCGCCTTGCGCTTTTCAGCTTGCCGAGCGACCAGCTTGGTTCGCTTTAATTCACGCATGATCATTGATTTCTTGGCCATCTTAAAAAATTCTCATTTTATGCAGCGATAAGTCTATGCAGGGGCAAAAGTACGCGCCCAATTATTTCTTGAACGGGAAGTTAAACGCTTCCAAAAGCGCCCGGCCTTCCTCGGGCGTACGCGCCGTCGTGGTAATGATGATGTCCATGCCACGAAGTTCGTCTATTTCGTCGTAGTTGATTTCCGGGAAAATAATCTGTTCCTGAACACCCATGCTGTAGTTTCCCTGCCGGTCGAAGGACTTGGGATTCAGGCCACGAAAATCACGAATACGCGGAATGGCGATGTTTACCAGGCGATCAAGGAATTCGTACATGCGTTCACGACGCAACGTAACCTTGCAACCAATTGGCATGCCGTCGCGAATCTTGAATCCGGCAACTGATTTTTTTGCGATTGTCGTAACCGGCTTCTGACCCGAAATCTTCTCCATGTCGGCGCGCGCGTTATCGATAACCTTCTTATCGGCCACCGCTTCACCTACACCCATATTGAGTGTGATCTTGGTGATGCGAGGTACCTGCATCGTATTTTCCAGGCCGAGCTTCTTCTGAATTTCTCCAGATAACTCGCTCTGATATTTTTCCTGTAAACGTGACATTGCTATATCTCTTAAATATCGACTACGTCGCCGCCCTTGAAGACGCGTACTTTCTTACCGTCTTTTTCGACGCGAAAACCAACTCGCTCACCCTTCTTCGACTTAGGGTTAAATACGAGCACGTTCGAAATATCCATCGGCATTGCGGTGTCCTTGATGCCACCGGCCTCGCCGATATTCGGGTTGGGCTTAATATGCTTCTTGGCAATATTTACGCCCTCAACCAATATGCGTTGATCATCGAAAACCTGCAAAACTGTGCCGCGGCGGCCTTTGTCCTTGCCGGTCGTTACGATAATTTCATCGCCTTTTCTAATCTTATTCACTTAAAGAACCTCAGGGGCCAGCGAAATAATCTTCATGAACTTGCTGGTACGCAACTCACGCGTTACGGGCCCAAAAATACGTGTGCCAATGGGCTCCAGGCGGGCGTTTAACAACACCGCCGCATTGCCGTCGAAACGGATTAACGAACCGTCCTTACGACGAACACCCTTACGAGTGCGGACAACAACGGCGTTATACACCTCGCCCTTCTTGACCTTGCCACGCGGAATGGCGTCTTTAACGCTTACCTTGATTACATCGCCCACACCGGCATACCGGCGCTTCGAGCCACCGAGCACCTTGATGCACTGTACGCGACGAGCACCCGAGTTATCGGCGGCGTCCAGAACTGTCTGCATCTGAATCATGACTGAATCCTAAGTGTTATTGCTTGTCTGCCGAACGTTCGACAACGTTCACGACCGACCAGGACTTGTTTTTTGAAATCGGACGGCTTTCCGCGATCGCAACGCGATCACCAGACTTGCACTCATTCGATGCGTCGTGAGCAAGAACCTTGGTCGTTCGGCGAATGTACTTGCCGTAAACCGGGTGCTTGATCAGGCGCTCAATGGCGACCGATACAGTTTTGTCCATCTTGTCGCTTACTACGCGACCGACGAGCGTACGCTGTGCTTTCTTGTCTTCACTCATTTCTTCTCACCCGCAGCACGCTTCAGTTCATTCAGAACCGTCTTGACGCGCGCGATATCCTTCCTAACGCGACCGTGTTCAGTGTTGTGTGTCAGCTCGCCAGTCGCCTGCTGCATGCGCAGGTTGAACTGCTCACGCCGAAGCGCGACGAGCTCCTCGCTCAATTCATCTACCGACTTGGTACGAAGATCACTTGCATTCATCACATCACCTGCCGAGTAACGAACGTGGTTGCAAACGGCAATTTCGCTGCTGCCAGCCGAAACGCTTCACGTGCGATCTCTTCCGTTACACCTTCCATCTCGTACAGGACGCGGCCTGGCTGAACCTGACATACCCAGTATTCAACGTTGCCTTTTCCTTTACCCTGACGAACCTCAAGCGGCTTCTTCGAAATCGGCTTGTCGGGGAAGACCCGAATCCAGATTTTTCCGCCACGCTTGATGTAGCGTGTCATCGCGCGACGAGCCGCCTCAATCTGACGAGCCGTCAAACGACCGCGACCCGTAGCCTTGAGTCCGTACTCACCGAATGAAACATTGCTTCCTCGCAACGCCAGGCCACGGTTGCGGCCTTTCATCTGCTTGCGAAACTTTGTTCTTTTAGGCTGTAGCATCTTCTATTTCCCAGTTAACGAGCGTTCTTACGAACGCGCGCCAGCGGCTGCTTCCGCAGGCTCTGCCGGAATCACTTCGGGCTTGTCGAAGACCTCGCCCTTGAATATCCAAACTTTCACGCCGATCACACCGTAAGTCGTGTGCGCCTCGGCCGTTCCGTAGTCGATATCCGCACGCAGTGTATGCAGCGGCACACGACCCTCCCGATACCACTCAGAACGCGCGAGTGCCGCGCCGTTTAGCCGGCCGCCGACCTTTACCTTGATACCCTCGGCTCCAACACGCATCGTATTCGTCACCGCACGCTTCATCGCCCGGCGAAACATCACGCGACGCTCAAGCTGCTGTGCAATACCTTCGGCAACGAGCTGCGCATCCAGTTCGGGTTTGCGAACTTCGCTGATGTTGATCCGAACATCCTGGATCAGCATGCCAAGCGTCTTCGACAACTGGCTGCGGAGCTTTTCGATATCCTCGCCCTTCTTGCCAATCACGATACCGGGTCGCGCCGTGAAAATCGTTACGTTCACCTTGTTCGCAGGGCGCTCGATAGCAATACGACTGACCGATGCATCTTTGAGCTTCTTCTTGATGACGGTGCGGATCACGTGATCGGCATGAATATACTTCGGAAACGTCTTCGAATCGGCGTACCACTTGGATGCCCAGTCTTTGACGATGCCAAGACGTATACCTGTTGGATGTACTTTTTGGCCCATAACTCTTACTCGTCTCCCAGCTGATCAGCGAGGTAGATGTTGAATTCCGTAATCATTTTTCGTCGGCTACCCGAATCGTAATGTGGCTGTTGCGTTTGATAATCCGTGCGCCTCTACCTTTCGCCCGGGCGCGGAAACGACGTAAGGTCGGCGCCTCGTTAACTTCGATCGTCGCGACTTTTAATTCGTCGATATCTGCACCGTGATTGTGCTCGGCGTTGGCCACAGCCGACTCCAGAACCTTTTTGACAATTCGGGCGCTCTTTTTCGGCGAAAAAGACAGCGTCCGTAGCGCTTCGTCAACGGATTGGCCGCGGATAACGTCTGCCATCAGCCGACATTTCTGCGGCGAGATGCGCGCGTATCTAAGTGTTGCAGCAACTTGCATGAACCGGCCCCCTTATTTGGTCTTGCGATCACCGGAGTGACCGCGAAACGTGCGAGTCATGGAGAACTCGCCGAGTTTGTGACCAACCATGTTCTCCGAAATCAGAACCGGCACGTGCTGGCGCCCATTGTGGACAGCGATCGTTAATCCCACCATGTCGGGAAGCACCATCGAACGACGTGACCAGGTCTTGATTGGACGGCGATCGTTTTTCTTGGCGGCTTCGGCAACCTTCTTTGCCAGATGGTTATCAACGAATGGGCCCTTTCTTACACTACGCGGCATTATCGAAATCCTTTACTTACGCTTGCGTCGACGAACGATCATGCTGTCCGTACGCTTGTTTGAACGTGTCTTTGCACCCTTCGTCGGCGTGCCCCACGGGCTGACTGGATGACGGCCACCTGAGGTTCGACCCTCACCACCACCGTGTGGATGATCAACCGGGTTCATGGCAACGCCACGAACGGTCGGGCGCACACCTCTCCAGCGACTTGCGCCGGCTTTGCCGAGCTTCCGCAGGTTATGTTCGCCGTGACCGACTTCGCCGACTGTCGCGCGACAATTGACATGAATCTTGCGCGTTTCGCCGGAACGTAATCGTACCGTCGCGTACGCGCCTTCGCGTGCTGCCAACATCGCTGAAGCACCGGCGGACCGGACGAGCTGACCGCCCTTTCCTGGCTTCATCTCGATGTTGTGAATCGTCGTACCCACCGGAATCGCACGAATCGGCAAAGCGTTTCCTGCTTTGATCGGCGCGTCTTCACCACTGATAACAGGCGCGCCGGCACGCACGTTCTTTGGCGCCAGAATGTAACGTCGCTCGCCATCGGCGTACTTGATCAGCGCCAGGTGTGCGCTGCGATTCGGATCATACTCGAGCCTTTCCACGACGCCAGAGACGCCGTCCTTATCGCGCTTGAAGTCAACAATGCGGTAGTGCTGCTTGTGACCGCCGCCCTGGTGACGAACCGTAATTCGGCCATTGTTGTTGCGCCCACCCTTCGACGACTTCTTCGCCAGAAGAGGTGCATACGGTTTGCCTTTGTGCAACTCCGGCGTTTTTACAGCGACGACAAATCGGCGTCCCGCGGATGTTGGTTTGGCTTTATGCAATGACACAGCTGTGCTCCTAATTACTCAGCGCCGAAGAACTCTTCAACAGAGCTCCCTTCAGCCAGCTTCACGTAAGCTTTCTTCCAATTCGCGCGTCGGCCGTTGGATTGCTGGAAGCGCTTGATCTTGCCTTTCACGTTGACTACCTGAACCGCATCGACCTTGACCTCGAAGAGCAGCTCAACCGCCTGCTGAATCTCTTTCTTGGTTGCGTCGGTACGAACCTTCAGGACAACCTGGTTCTTTTCCGCGACGATGTGCGCCTTTTCCGAAAGGTGCGGCCCGCGGATTACCGTCATCAATCTTTCCTGGTGCAAAGCCTGGCTCATGACAAGCGCTCCTCGATCAGCTTCAGCGCCGGCAAAGTCACCAACACCTTGTCGAAGCGGATCAGGACTACCGGATCCATCGACGCCACATCACAAATGCCGACATTCGGCAGATTGCGGGCAGCCAGGAAGAGCTTTTCGTCAAACGCTTCGTTCAAGATCAGGACGCTGTTGAGGTCCATTTCCTTCAGCATCGTTGCCAGCAGCTTCGTCTTCGGTGCGTCGAGGGTGAGTTCATTCACGATGACAAGCCGGTCCTGACGAACCAGCTCGGACATCATCGAACGCAGTGCCGCCCGATACATCTTCTTGTTCACTTTCTGATCGTAGCTGCGTGGCTTCGCCGCGAATGTGCGGCCACCACCAACCCAGATCGGACTGCGAATCGTTCCGGCGCGCGCTCGACCCGTGCCTTTCTGGCGCCAGGGCTTGGCGCCACCACCACGTACCGCGGCACGATTCTTCTGCGCCTTGGTACCAGCGCGTGCGCCCGACAGATAAGCGGTTACGACCTGGTGGACCAGCGCTTCGTTGTAGTCAACGCCGAACGCTGTGTCCAATACATCAACCGATCCCTTGTCCTGTAGCTTCAATTTCATCAACGCGCCCCTTATCTCTTCGCCTTCACGGCGGGGCGCACGATAACGCGACCACCACGATGACCCGGGACAGCGCCCTTGATCAACAGAAGATTACGTTCGTTATCAACACGCACAACCTCGAGGTTCTGAATAGTGCGGCGAACGTTACCCATCTGGCCGGACATCTTCTTGCCTTTGAAGACGCGACCCGGCGTCTGGTTCTGACCAATAGAACCGGGCGCACGATGTGCCAGAGAGTTGCCGTGCGTTGCGTCCTGCATGCTGAAGTTGTGACGCTTAACCGTGCCGGCAAAGCCTTTACCGATAGAGGTGCCAATCACGTCGACCTTCTGGCCTTCATCAAACAACTCGACGCGCAGTTCCGTGCCAATCTGATATTCCGTGTCATCGCCGTCTGCGATGCGGAACTCGGTAATCAGGTCGCCAGCCTCTACCTTTGCGGCGGCAAAGTGGCCGGCTGCGGGCTTTGCAACCCGCGAGGCTTTTCGGCTTCCGGCTGCAACCTGCAACGCGCGATAGCCGTCCGTCTCCACGGTCTTCACCTGTGTGATTCGGTTTGGTTGTGCCTCCACCACGGTGACGGGAATAGAAGCTCCATCATCCGTAAAAACACGTGTCATGCCGCATTTGCGGCCAACAAGACCCATCGTCATCTTCAAAACCTCGCGCCAACTGCGATTGGCCAGCGCCTGCTCAAATTCAAATCTTCACCGCCGAAACTGCGATTGGCTTCGGCTGTAATCTCACTTCTCCCAGACATGCGAAAGGGCCAGCCGTCGCGGAGAGCAGTGCTCTCGTTGCTCTGGGGCTGACCCTAAGCTCCGACCCGATCCTTCGATCGGTCCGGCGGTTCCGGGATTTGCCGTGTCACCCTCGATTTCCTGGCGACAAAAATGCTGCTAGTACGCTCCCTGGCCGACTCCCGGTCCGGCCAAGTGCAGCGAGCCCGCTATTATACGACTCGAAACCCCCAATACAAGCGGTTTACAGCCTTTTTGGGTCGTTTTTTTCAGGGTGACGCGACTATATACAAATCAATAACTTAGACGGCCTGGCTGGGGCGGGATGTTCCTCATCGAAAGTAAAGCGCAACACACCTCGGTCCCGCTTTGACGGGAGCGAGCCATTTCGATGCGGAATATGCCGCCCGAGGCGAGTTAGTTAAGCTTGATCTGCACGTCGACACCAGCCGGCAATTCCAGCTTCATCAGGGCATCGACAGTCTTGTCCGTCGGATCCACGATATCCATCAGGCGCTTGTGCGTCCGGATTTCGTACTGATCACGAGCGTCCTTGTTCACGTGCGGTGAAATCAGGATCGTGAAGCGCTCCTTGCGCATCGGCAATGGGATCGGGCCCTTAACCGTAGCGCCCGTGCGCTTGGCGGTATCCACGATCTCACGCGCCGAAGTGTCAATCAGACGATGATCAAAGGCTTTCAGGCGGATTCGTATGTTCTGGTTTGTGGCCAAGTCAATTTTCCTTATCAGTCTGTAGGAGCGCGCCCCAGCGCGCGAATACTAGCTGCGGTGCAAGACCGCCGCAACGATGTCGCGCGCTGGGGCGCGCTCCTACGGTTACTCGATTACCTTTGCGACGACGCCGGCACCGACGGTTCGACCACCTTCGCGAATCGCGAAGCGCAGTCCGTCTTCCATTGCGATCGGCGCAATCAGGTCCACCACCATCTTTACGTTATCTCCCGGCATCACCATCTCGGTGCCCTCCGGCAGCTCCACCGCACCCGTAACGTCCGTCGTACGGAAATAAAACTGCGGTCGGTAGCCCTTGAAAAACGGCGTATGACGGCCACCCTCGTC
>Ga0316201_10001839_pt1 | contig 14720 bp, 10 predicted proteins | sample CS6wburrow_MG_FD_204516 | JGI IMG/M metagenome (GOLD analysis project Ga0316201, IMG submission 204516) | Coastal sediment microbial communities from Delaware Bay, Delaware, United States - CS-6 worm burrow | ecosystem: Environmental > Aquatic > Marine > Coastal > Sediment | place: USA... | reverse complement strand
TGGCTATTCCGAACCGGGTTCAGGTTCCGATCTTGCTTCCCTCAAGACCCGCGCCGACCTGGTCGGCGACCACTTCGTCGTTAACGGAACCAAGACCTGGACGACGCTCGGCCAGCATGCCGACTGGATTTTTTGCCTCGTAAGAACGAACACGGACGTCGCGCGCCGGCAGGAAGGCATCAGTTTCATACTCATCGACATGAAGTCGCCCGGTGTATCCATCAAGCCGATTATCCTGCTGGATGGCGTTCATGAGGTTAATGAAATCCATTTTGAGAATGTCGAGGTTCCGGTCGAAAACCTGGTAGGTGAAGAGGGCAAGGGCTGGACCTACGGCAAAGTGCTGCTGCAGCACGAGCGCGCCAATATCGCCGGCGTCGCACGTTCATGGTATCGCCTGCGACGGCTGCGAAAACAGGTCAAGACATCCGTAAGGGGTGCTGCTCCGCTGATCGGCGACAGGAATTTCATGCGTAAGCTGGCCGCGGTCGAAGTCGACCTCAAAGCACTCGAGTACACCGAATTGAGGACCCTGGCGGCTGTTTCATCCGGAAAAGCGCCCGGCCCGGAATCTTCGATTCTGAAAGTCAAAGGCACGGAAATTCAACAGGCAATAGACATGCTGTATTTGGAAGCTGCCGGATACTACGCGCTTCCGTATGTGCCGGATCAGTACAAGCCGGACTTTGCCGACCAGCGCGTTGGCGAAGAGTCGGAAACCCAGTCTTCGTTGCGGTATTTCAACTTCCGCAAGGCGTCAATTTATGGCGGCTCCAACGAAATACAAAAGAACATAATTGCCAAGCACGTGCTTGGGCTCTAGGGACGAACAATGGATTTCTCACTCAATGAAGTACAGGAGATGCTCGCCGACAGCATCGACAAATTCATCGACAATGAGTATGCGTTCGATACTCGCCAGAAATATGCCGCCAGCGACAGCGGTTTCAGCGCGGAAGTCTGGAATACGTTCGCCGAGCTGGGCTGGACCACCGTGCCATTCAGCGAAGAGGACGGTGGGTTCAATGGCGACCAGGTCGATATCATGGTCATGATGCAGCGCTTCGGTCGGGGCCTCGTGGTCGAGCCTTATCTCGCCAACATTGTGCTTGCCGGCGGCATCCTCAAGCGCGTTGGCAGCGCTGCACAGAAGGAAAAATGGCTGCAGCCGATCATGGCCGGCGAGCTGCAGGCGTCGCTGGCATTTACAGAACCACAGGCCCGCTACGACATCGCGAATATAAAAACGACGGCCTCCGCCGACGGCACTGAGTGGCTACTCAATGGCAACAAGGGCGTCGTCTTCAACGGTGGGACTTCAGATCTGATAATTGTGCCCGCCAGGACCGCCGGCAAGCAGAACGACGAGAGCGGCATCTCTTTGTTCGCGGTGCCGACCGATACGGCCGGCCTGTCGCGAAATGCCTACCATACCGTCGACGGCCTGCGCGCAGCAGAGCTGACGCTGGAAGGCGTTCGCGTCAGCGCCGAGGCCGTTCTCGGAGTCGCAGGGGAAGGTTTCGCAGCACTTGATGAGACCATCGACGACGCCACGCTGGCCGTTTGTGCCGAGGCCGTCGGTATCATGAAGGTTCTTACGGACAAGACGGTTGAGTATTCCAAGAACCGTTCGCAGTTCGGCGTTCCGATTGGCAGCTTCCAGGCTTTGCAGCACCGCATGGTCGATATGCTGACGGCCTGCGAGCAGGCGCAGTCACTGCTGCTGTGGGCAACCATGACTGCGGCAGAAGGAGGTGCCGAGTCCAAGCGAGCAGTCAGTTCCATAAAGTATCTTATCGGCACCAGCGGCCAGACGCTCGGCGAAGAGGCAGTGCAACTGCACGGCGGAATGGGCGTTACCTGGGACCTCGACGTCGCGCATTACTTCAAGCGCCTGACCGCAATCAGCCAGCTGTTCGGCAACGCTGACTGGCATCTCGACAAGCTGGCTGCCTGACAAGCGGCCGCGCGCTTACGGTGTTTCCACAGGCTGTCGTCGACTTCTACTCCGCCAACCAGGAGCTGCTCTGGCTAACCACGTTGTTTGCCGACCTGGGCTTCACGGTCTTGCTTTATCGACTGTTTGGTAAAGCCGGCCTGCAGGTCGCCATCGCCGTGGCGATCATCCTGGCGAATCTTCAGGGTCCCAAGCTGACCGTCATATTCGGGCTGCAAACCAGCCTGGGCGTCATCTTCTACTCAAGCATCTTCTTCGCGACCGACCTGCTCAGCGAAATCTATGGGAAAGCCGCGGCGAACAAAGCGGTTCGAATGGGGTTCGTCGTCAGCGTTATTGTATTGGTCATGATGAGCCTGGCGCTGCTATACGTGCCGAGCGACAGGCCGGAAACGGCCGAGTTTTCCGCGTCGATTCACAGCGCGTTTGCGACCATCATCAACTTCACGCCACGGTTCATTTTCGGATCGCTGCTCGCGTACTACATCAGCCAGCACTTCGATGTCTGGGCCTTCCACAAGATCAAGTCGGTGACCGGTGAGCGCTGGCTATGGTTGCGCAACAACCTCTCTACCATGAGTTCACAGGTGGTCGACACGCTGATTTACTCGCTGGTTACATGGTGGGGTATCGTCGACCTCAAGACAGCCCTTGCCCTTGGTGCCGCGAAGTACCTATTGAAGGTCGTGATTGCTATGATTGACACGGTGTTTATCTACTGGGCAAGGCACGTATACAGAATGGCTAACCCCTCTCCGCAATTGGCTGAGTAGCACAGGTGATCCCGTCGGGCGTTATTACCATCACGACCGATTTCGGCCACAAGGGTCCGTTCGCCGGCGTTATGAAAGGCGTCATCCTGAGCCGCTTCCGCGACGCCCGGATTGTCGACCTGGCTCACGACATTCCTGCGCAATGGCCGCCGGAAGCAGGCTTTTGGGTTAGCCGGTCCTACTCCTGGTTCCCTGCTGGCACGGTGCACCTCGCTATTGTCGATCCTGGTGTCGGAACCGAACGGGACATTCTCCTGGTGGAGGCCGATGAGCACGTTTTCATTGCACCCGATAACGGCCTGCTGGGGCCGCTGCTCGACAGCGCGGAAGCACCGCGCGTTTTCAGACTGCTCCCCGGAAAAACCAAAGCACTGAACTTGATGACGCCCAGCGCAACCTTCCACGGCCGGGATATTTTCGCACCGGTTGCGGCTGAAATTGCCGCCGGCCGCGTAACGCCTGAAGACATTGGCGAGCCGATCAGTGAATGGGCGCCGGGCTGGCTCGATGAACCGGAAGCGTCGGCGGACAAGGTCAGCGGCGTGATCGTCACCATCGATGCGTTCGGCAACCTGATCAGCAATATTGATGCACATCTCATAGAGGGTTTCAGAGAACCTGTGGCCAACATCGCAGGCCACCAGATCGCCCTGTTGCAGACCTACGGGCGCGCCAGCCCCGGCGATCTGCTGGCACTCGTGAATTCGTTCGGTGTCATCGAAATCGCAAAAGCCGAGGGCAGCGCCGCAGAAGGACTGGGCTCGGCCCGAGGCGCTCCGCTCATTGTGAGAGACGGCTATCTAACCTGATTCTGCTGCTGCATCGCCTGTTTCTCGAGCCTGGCCCAGGAATCCCGCAGCGTAACGATGCGGTTGATGACCCGCGCGGCAGCCGAGTCCTCCTGTTCATCCGGACAGAAGTAGCCAAGACGCTCGAATTGCACGGCCTGACCGGCAGACAAATCAGCCAACGCCGGTTCGAGTTTGCCGTCGACTATTTCGAGCGACTCCGGATTGAGCACGCCGTGAATGTCGCTGACCGCATTTGGATTCGCTTCGTTGAATAAGCGGTCGTAAAGGCGCACGCGCGCATCGATGGCGTGCTCGCACGAGACCCAGTGAATTGTGCCTTTCACCTTGCGATCGCTGCTGCCCGTACCACTGCGCGTATCAGGGTCGAAGCTGCAGCGAAGCTCGACAACGTCGCCAGCCGCGTTCTTGATAACCTCATCACAGCGGATGATGTACCCGAAGCGCAGGCGCACCTCGCCACCAGGCTTCAGTCGGAAAAATTTGCGCGGCGCCTCTTCCATGAAGTCATCCTGCTCGATCCAGAGCTCCCGTGAGAAAGGCATCTCCCGTGTACCCAGCTCGGGTCGTCCCGGGTGATTCAGCGCCTCCATCATCTCGACCTTGTTGTCAGGGTAATTGGTCAACACGACCTTGAGCGGGCGCAACACGGCCATGCGACGCTCTGCCTGTTCGCCGAGCGTTTCCCGAATGCAGTTTTCCAGCACGCCCATTTCAATAAGCTTGTCTTTCTTGGTCACGCCGGCGCGCGTTACAAACTCGCGCAGCGCCGCTACCGGGTAGCCGCGTCGTCGCATCCCGGCAATTGTCGGCATTCTCGGGTCATCCCAGCCGGACACGATTCCCTCGTCGACCAGCGTATTGAGTTTCCGTTTGCTGGTTACGGCATAGGCAAGATTCAGGCGTGAAAACTCGATTTGCCGCGGGCGGTGCTCGGGTTTGAGCTGGTCCAGAAACCAGTCGTACAGCGGCCGGTGATCTTCAAATTCGAGCGTACAAAGCGAATGCGTGATGTGTTCGTATGCGTCCGATAGTCCATGAGCGAAATCGTACATCGGATAAATGCACCACTCGTCACCCGCGTTCTGGTGCGGGATATGACGAATTCGATATAAAGCCGGATCGCGCATGTTCATGTTGGGCGAACTCATGTCGATCCTGGCGCGCAAGACGTGCTCGCCATCGCCGAATTCACCGGCACGCATGCGCTTGAACAGGTCCATGTTCTCCTCGATGCTGCGATCACGATAGGGGCTGTCGGTTCCCGCTTCCGTCAACGTGCCCCGATGCTCCCGAATCTCGTCGGCAGTCAGGCTGTCAACGTACGCGCAGCCCATTTCGATGAGGCGGCAGGCCGATTCATAAAGCTGTCCAAAGTAGTCCGAAGCATGCGTGAGCCGATCTTCCCAGTCGAACCCCAGCCAGTGCACGTCGCGTTTGATCGCATCGACATACTCCTTGCTCTCCTTCCCCGGATTGGTGTCATCGAGGCGCAGAAAGGTGCGCCCTCCTGTCTCGGCGGCGACACCGAAATTCAGGCAAATCGACATGACGTGGCCGATATGCAGGTACCCGTTAGGCTCCGGCGGGAAGCGCGTTACGATTTCGGAATGCTTTCCCGATTCCAGATCGTCATGAATGATCTGGCGGATGAAGTCCCGTGTCTCTGTTTCGCTCATCGAAATTATTCTTGCTGGTCTCTGAAGAGGCGGTATTGTACGCGAAGCGCTCCAATTCGCGTACAATACCGCGCCGTGCCGGCTGGCACGCCAAAACTCAATGAACGACAGCCTGGATCATGCCGAAAATTACCCTACCTGACGGCTCCGAGCGGCATTACGAAGCCGCGACGAACGGCGCCGAAATTGCAGCCGCCATTGGCAAGAGCCTGGCCCGCGACGCCGTTGCCGTGCGCGTGGACGGGGCCCTCTGGGACCTTGGCCGGGAGATCAGCAACGATGCAGAGGTTGCCATCCTGACGCGGGATTCCGATGAAGGCCTCGAATTGCTGCGTCACGACGCTGCCCATGTACTCGCAGAGGCTGTCAAAGAGCTGTGGCCCGAAACCCAGGTAACAATCGGCCCGGCGATCGAGAATGGCTTCTACTATGACTTCGCTCGCGATGAGGCCTTTACGGAAAATGACCTCGAGAAGATCGAAGCGCGCATGAAAGACATCGTCGATCGTGATGAGCCCATCAATCGCGAGATCTGGGAACGCGACAAGGCGGCAGCCTTCTTCCGCGGTATTGGCGAGGCCTACAAAGCGGAAATTATTGAGAGCATTCCATCCGACGAAGACCTGACGCTATATCGGCAAGGCGACTTCATCGATTTGTGCCGCGGCCCGCACCTGCCGTCGACCGGCAAACTCGGCAAGGCGTTCAAACTGACGCATGTCTCCGGCGCCTACTGGCGCGGTGACAGCAACAACGAGATGCTGCAGCGAATCTATGGCACCGCCTGGTCGAACGACAAGGCGCTGCGCAAATACCTGCACATGCTGGAAGAAGCCGAGAAGCGCGATCACCGCCGCCTCGGACGCGTCATGGACCTGTTTCATTTCCAGGAAGAAGCGCCGGGCGCCGTCTTCTGGCATCCACACGGCTGGGCCGTATTCCAGTCGCTCATCGGGTACATGCGGCAAAAACAGAACGAAGCCGGTTACCTGGAGATCAACACCCCTGAAATTATGGCCAAGGCATTGTGGGAGAAGTCCGGTCACAACGCAGCCTTTGGCGACAACATGTTTACGTCAGAGACCGTCGACGGTCGTGTCTACGCCGTAAAGCCGATGAACTGCCCGGGCCACGTACAGGTCTTCAAGCAGGGCATCACGAGTTACCGCGACCTGCCCGTGCGTCTCGCCGAGTTCGGCAAGTGCCATCGCTACGAACCGTCGGGCGCCCTGCACGGCATGATGCGCGTGCGCGCATTCACACAGGACGACGCGCACATCTTCTGTACGCCAGAGCAAATCACCGATGAGTCGATAGCAGTCTGCAAACTCATTCTTGATATCTACCGCGGTTTTGGATTTGAGGACGTACGCATCAAGTTCGCTGACCGACCTGAAGTCAGGGTCGGCGAGGATGTTGTCTGGGACCAGGCGGAGCAGGCGCTGCTCAAGGCACTTGAAGTTGGTGGTCTCGATTACACGCATAACCCGGGCGAAGGTGCATTCTACGGTCCCAAGCTGGAGTTCGTCCTGCGGGATGCCATCGGCCGAGACTGGCAGTGCGGCACCTTGCAGGTGGACCTCAACATGCCGGGGCGCCTCGGAGCGACCTATATTGGCGAGGACGGCAACAAGCACGTCCCCGTCATGCTGCACCGCGCGATCTTCGGTTCGCTGGAACGCTTTATGGGCATTCTGATCGAACATCATGCGGGCAACCTGCCCTTGTGGCTGGCACCGGTGCAGGTCAAAGTGTTGACGATAACGTCTGATGCCGATGACTACGCGGCCGAAGTCGTCGCCGCACTGCAGGCGAGCAGCATTCGTGCCGAGGCGGACCTGCGCAACGAGAAGATCTCCTACAAGGTGCGCGAGCACAGTGTTGCGAAGGTGCCCGTGCAGCTGGCGGTGGGCCAGCGCGAGCTCGAGAACCGCACGGTGGCGATGCGGCGCCTGGGCTCGAAAAAACAAGCCGTGCTACCGCTTGACGAGGCGCTGTCGGCCATCCGCGAAGAGATCGAAATCCGCGCCTGACCGGCAAACGTGACGCGCCCTTCACTATCATTGTGCGGCGTGTCACAAATTCGAGAATCTGTCTCTGCGTACCGACAAAATCCCCACAAGCCGGGGATATACTATGTAAACGCAATGAGCGCGTGCGATTAAACATAAAATCCGAGAGGAATCGAAGTGCCACTGGATGAATTCAAAACCCAGGTTTTGTTACTGCATAGCGAGCAAAGTACGCTCGACAGCCTCAGTTCGGGGTTCACCGACAGCTATACCGTGCATTGTGCGACCAGCGGCAGCGAAGCCCTCAACACGCTCGTTGAAACGCCGATAAACGTCATTGTCTCGGCCCAGGATCTTCCCGGAATGAGCGGTCTTGAGGCCCTCCGCGAAGCCAAGAAACGTTCCCCGCAGACGATCGGCATTCTCCTGGCCGGAAATGCCGACAGCGGGCTGGAAGCCCTCGTAGGCGATAAAGAAGTGTTCCAGGTCGTTCGCGGCAACGTCACGGGCGAAACAATTCTCAGGCTCGTCGACGACGCGACGCAGCAAATGCGCCTGATGGCGTTGGCGGAATCAGCCAACGACACGGCCGCCAATGTCGAAGATTCGATAGCCGAACACATCGTCATGGAGACGTCGGAAAACGGTTCCACAATTATCAGCGATGGCACCGGGCGCATGCGGGCCCTGGATCCGGCCAAAGTGTCAGCCGCTGCGTCGGTTGGTTCGCGGTCCATCGACCTGCTCGTGTTGACACAGGACAAGGAATTCCTTGCCACGATCAAGGATTCGTCGCGTGGCATGCACACCGTTCACTATGCCAACACTCTGGCCGAGTCCGTTGAGACGATTCGCAAGTTCAAAGTTGGCGTCGCTATTGTCGATGCCGCCATGGTTGGCGAGAGAATTGAACAACTGACGGAACACCTGCGCAAGAGTTCGCCCCGACTCGTGTCGATCGTCGCGGGCCGCCGTGACGACGGCGAAATGCTCATGGACCTTATCAATCGCGGCAAAGTCTATCGCTTCCTGCTGAAACCGGTATCGCCGGGTCGTGCGAGACTGGCCGTAGAGGCGTCCGTCAAGTACCACCTTGAAGCACCGGACGCGGCCTTCAAGACCAAGAGTCAGTCAGCAGCGCCAAAGGCGCCTGCAGAAATATCAAAAGCAAAGCCAACGCCGGAGCCGGAGCCCGAAGTGCGGCCCGAGCACGTGGCACAAGCCCAACCGAAACAACCACCGGCCGCGTCACAGTCAGGCGCTGCAGCGGACCCGCCGCTGGGGAAGAAACAGCCGGGCGCCGGCGACGAGTCGCCCGTCCACGACGGTCTGACCGATGCCTTTGGTGGCGACGATTCGAGCTTTACCCAAACGGTAACCGGGCTTATCGGCAGTTTCGGCAAAAAATTCTCGACTGACGATGAAGATACCGGCAAGCCGCAAGTTACAGCCGATTCCGACGAAACTGCGTCGACAACCGCGGGATCGGGCGGGTCCTTGTTGCAAAATCCGAAGATCCTCGGTCTCGGCGCCGTCGCTGTTTTGGTGACAGCCGCCGCACTATTCTGGTTTGTCGGCGGCTCTGACGATGCCGTCATGACAGACGAGCCGGTTTCGAGCACGCCTGCGGTCACTGCAGCTGAAGCACCTGTCGAGGCATCCGCAGACGATGAAATCGACGTCGATGTGCTTGTCACGGAGGCGCTCGCCATGGCTGAAACGGCATTGCTCGAGTCTCGTCTCGACGATGCGAGCGAGCAGCTGGCGCGTGTCAGCGCGGCCGACCCGGAGAATGCGCGTTTGCCGTTCCTGGCGGCGCAACTGTCACAGCTCCAGCTGCGCACGCTGTTGGCCGATGCGCGCACGGCCATTCGCGAAACGCGTTTCGAGGACGCGGAAAGTCAACTTGCGGCCGCGCGTTTACTGGACACCGTGGATGTCACAGAGATCGATGCCGTAGCAAGCGAATTAGTTACAGCTCGCGGTGAACAGCAGGCCGAAAACATACTGGCAATGGCCAATGCGCGCCTTGAAGATGGCAGCCTGATCACCCCTGCAAACGACAACGCTCGCTATTACTTTGAGCTGGCGCTGTCGAACGACCCTGAAAATACGGCCGCACGCCAGGGACTGGCAATTGTCGCCAGCAAACTCGCAGTACTGGCTCGTTCAGAAATAGATAATGGCAACCTGGATTCGGCCGAGGAACTTCTCGCCGCCGCGAACGCAATCGATCCCGCCAACAGCGAGCTTGCTATGGCAGTAGATGCGCTCTCGGACAAGCGTGCGGCCATCCTGGAGCAGCGTCGCCAGGCTATCGCAAAACGTCGCGCGGAAGAAAAGCAACGCGCGGATGCGGCTCGAATCGCGGCAGAGAAAAAGGCTGCCGATGCGGCCAGAGTCGCGGCAGAGAAGAAGGCGGCGGAAGAACGCGCCGCAGAGCTGTCGGCGCAGACCGCTGCTCCACCGCCCGAAATGGCCGCTGCTGAGCTGCCGTCGGAAGAAGAGACACCGGCGGTATCGGGCAGCGATGCGACGCCGATCGCTGAAACGACAGCCCAGACACTAGAACCGCAGCCCACTGCAGCTCCGGACCCTGCCCCCAGGCCGGCACCGGCCGCCGTCAGCTCCCTGAAGCGACTCAAATACGTGGCACCGAAATACCCGCGGTCCGCGCAGAGGCGCAACCTGTCCGGGTGGGTCGACGTCGTATTTACGGTTGACTCCAGCGGGCTGGTCAAGGACATCAATGTTCGGGATTCCGAGCCCGGCGATACTTTCGTCAACGCTGCCGTGAAGGCTGTAGAAAAATGGGAGTTTGAACCGGCTATTGAAGACGGTTTGATTGTCGAGAAGCGCGTCGGCGTGCGCATGATGTTCGCTCTCGAATAGGCCCGGATAGCCGCCAAATCCTCCGCGGTGCAGGTATAGGTTCTTTCCGCAGTGGACTGAGTCTAGGAATGCCGCTACCCTGAATCGGACGCTCTCATTGGCAATAATAGTGTCAAAAGAAACCGATAATAGGGCCAAAGGGCCTGCGCGCAAGCAACAAGATCGCAGCGTTGTAACGCAACACAAACTGCTTGATGCTGCCATTGAGGCGTTCTCCGAGAACGGCTTCAAAGGCACTTCAACGCGCGACATCGCCGAGCGTGCCGGCGTTCATCATCCGTTGATAACCTACCACTTCAAGAACAAGGATCAGCTGTGGCGCGCTGCAGCAGACAAGGTCTTCCTGGACTTCAGGGGCTCTCTCGCGCAGTCGCTCGAGGATAACGGTGACGACTGTCCGAAGAAACGCATGGCCGCGATGATCCGCGCGTATATCCGCTACGCCAGGAGCCAGCCGGCCATACACAAGGTCATGGTGCAGGAAGCCAGCGCTCCCAGTCCGCGCCTGGACTGGTTGATCGACACGCACCTCAGGCCGTTCTTCGATGCTTCATTTGCCATGATCGAAGACCTTCAGGAACGGGGCGTTGCGCCGGCTGGAAACCCGAAACTGCTGTTCAACATGATCCGCCTTTCTTCGGGCGGATTGCTCGCTTTGAGCAACGAACTCAAGGCATCCAGCGGTATCAATATCGAATCCGATGACACACTGGAGGAACTCGCGGAGATGATCGTCAGCGTGTTCCTGCCGGGTGAGGTCCGCTCGACAGCCTGATCAGAAACGGTCCTTCAATCTGAAATAGAGCATGCCAAGCGCGAGCGCCGGATTGGCGAACCACCTGCCGCCGGGCAGTCGCCAGTGCCTGACTTTCGAAAACACATCAAATTGTTCCGAATCACCGGCCACGATATCGGCGAGCATCTTGCCCGCGAGGTGTGTCGGCGCGACGCCGTGGCCTGAATAACCTTGTGCGTAATACGTGTTGTTTTCGATGCGACCCAGCTGCGGAATTCGGTTAATACTGATCGCGATATTGCCGCCCCACTCGTAGTCCACGCGAGCGTTTGCGAGCTGCGGAAATACCTGCAACATGTGCGGTCGAAGTGAGTCCGCAATACTGCGCGGCACGCGGCCCGAATAATTACACATGCCGCCAAACAACAGTCGCCTGTCGGCTGACAGACGGAAGTAATCCAGTGCGGCGCGTTGATCACAGCACGCCATATCTTGCGGCAGAAGCTCCTTCGCCAGCTCCGGAGTCAGCGGCTCGGTTGCAATGACGTAGCTCCCCGCCGGAATAACAGCACCGGCCAGTTTTGGTTCAGTTTTTTCGAGGTAGGCGTTGCCGGCCAACAGTATTTTTTTCGCGTTTACGCTGCCGGTCTCCGTATCAACTCGCGGCGCAGCACCATTGTGAATGCGTGTAACCGGCGAGTGCTCGAAAATCCGCGCGCCCAGATCCCTGGCCGCAAGCGCCTCACCGATACAAAGATTCAGGGGATGCAGATGGCCATTGCCGCGGTTCACGAGGCCGCCCAGGTAGCGGTCTGAGCCAATGTACTCGCGCATCTCGTCTTTCCCGACAAGCCGAACCTCGTGTGGATACGCAGCCTTGATCCTGGCCTCGATCGATGCTTCGAAGCCGCGCATATCGCGGTCACTCAGCGCCAGGTCGAGATAACCGAACTTCAGGTCGCAGTCGATCGAATATTTCCTGATGCGATCAACGACAATATCGCGACACTCGAGTCCCATCTGGTAAGCAATTTTCGCAGCACCGCTTCCCAGGCGCTTTTCGATCTTGTCTTCCTCGACAAAACCGTCGATGAGCTGGCCGCCGTTGCGGCCCGACGCCCCCCAGCCGATACGATTGGCTTCGAGCAGCACAACGTCGTAGCCACGCTCGGCGAGATGCAGCATCGCCGACACGCCCGTAAAGCCACCGCCGACAACGACGACGTCACAGTGAACGTCACCGTCCAGGCACGCGAAACTGGTGGCGACGTTGGCCGTCGCGGCGTAGTAGGACCGGGTATGTTCCCTGCCGTAACTCAAGAGACGGTAAAATTACCGCGGCGGGCGGCAGGCGTAGAGATACAGCATCTCCATCGCAAGGTGGCTGGCAGCAAGCGCCGTAATTTCGCCGACATCGTACGCCGGGGCGACTTCAACCACATCCATACCGACGATGTTGATACCTTTCAGCCCGCGCAGGATCGACATGGCCTGGTGACTGCTCAAGCCACCGCAGACCGGGGTGCCGGTACCCGGCGCAAAGCTCGGGTCGAGACAATCAATATCAAAGGTCACGTACACCGGCCGCTCGCCGAGGTGCCTGCGTGTCGCCTCGATGACAGCGTCGATACCACGCTCGTGGACCCAGGGCGCGTCGATGACATTGAAGCCCATTGTGTCCGGGTTGGTCGTGCGCAGACCGACTTGCACGGATGTCGTTGGATCGACAATGCCGTACTTCGCCGCCCAGTAAAACATCGTGCCGTGGTCGATACGGTCATGCTTGTCCGCCCAGGTGTCACTATGAGCGTCGAAATGCAACAGCGATAGTGGCGCGGAAAATTTTCGTGCGTGCGCCTTCAGCAGCGGGTAGGCGACGAAGTGATCGCCACCCAAAGTCAGCAGGCCGGGGCCCTCGTTGATGATTTTCCAGGCGTGCGCCTCGATCTGGTCGGGCACGGCCTCGGGTCGGCCGAAGTCGAAATAGCAATCGCCAACGTCCGCAACGGCGAGCTTGTCGAACGGATCGAACTCCATTCCATACGGCCTTTCCCATGCCATGATCGACGAGGCGCTGCGAATGGCGCGCGGTCCGAAACGGGCGCCGGGCCTGTTCGTCGTTGCGGTGTCGAGCGGAACACCCGTGACTGCAACATCCACGCCGGCCAGGTCCTTCGTGTACTTGCGGCGCATGAATGACGTTATGCCCGCGTAGGTGGGTTCGGGCGTTGTGCCATACAGACTGTCGCGGGTAATGGCGAAATCGCTGTCGTGCTTGTCCACGGCCTATCTCCTTATGGTCCTTTCAGGCGGACAGGGCCTTTTGCAAACGATCCAGTGTCATGATGGTCTTGTCGATAAGCTCATCGGCTTCCGCATGCGACAGTATGAACGGCGGGGCGCAAATAATCGTATCGCCAACCGCTCGCATGCATACACCGTCCTCGATGAGAAAATCACGAAAAGCCGCACCGGCACCCTGCTTCTCTTCGAAACGCTCGATGGGGTCTTTGCTCTTGACGATCTCGAACGCGCCCATCAGGCCGACCATGCGGGTATCGCCTACGAGCGGATGTTCGCCCAGTGCGCGCCATTTCTTTTGCAGATACGGTCCTATATCGGTCCGGATGCGCTCGACGAGCTTCTCACGCTGTATCAGCCTGATATTGGCGATCGCCACCGCGCAGGCAACCGGGTGCCCCGAGTACGTATAACCATGGAAAAACTCGCCGCCTTTCTCAATCAGGACGTCGGCAACGCGATCGCTGACGAACACGCCACCCAGGGGCAGGTAGCCCGAGGTTACTCCCTTGGCAAAAGTCATGAAATCCGGTCGCGTGCCGAAATAATCGGCGCCGAACCACTGGCCGAGTCGTCCGAAGCCGGTAATCACTTCGTCGGAGATCAACAGGATTCCGTATTTGTCACAAATGCGCTGAACCTCGGGCCAGTAGCTGTCCGGCGGCACGATGACGCCACCTGCGCCCTGAATCGGTTCACCGATGAATGCGGCGACCTTATCGGCTCCCACTTCCTTTATCTTGTTTTCGATCGCCCCGGCTGCCGCGAGTCCGAATTCATCCGGCGACAGGCTGCGGTCGCTGCCAAACCAGTAAGGCTGATCAACATGCACAATGCCGGGGATGGGCAGCCCGCTTTGCCGGTGCATCGGCTTCATGCCACCGAGACTGGCGGCAGCAACCGTTGAGCCATGATAGGCATTGTGACGACTGATAATCGTGTGCCGCCCGGGCTCGCCCATGAGGTCCCAATAGGTTCGGACCATGCGCACAATGGTGTCGTTCGACTCCGAGCCGGAGCCGGCGAAAAACACGCGCTTGAACTGTGGCGGGCTGACCTCCTGGAGCAGCGATGCCAGTTCGATGGACGGCGGATGAGCGCACTGAAAAAAATTGTTGTAGTACGGCAGCTCTCTGAGCTGCTCGGTTGCGGCATCGACCAGCTCCTCGCGGCCATAGCCGGCATTGACGCACCAGAGTCCTGACATGCCGTCGAGAATCTTGCTGCCATCCGCATCGAATATGTATACGCCTTCGGCTCGAGTGATAATTCTCGATCGCTTCTTGTGCAGGCTCTTGTGATCCGTGAACGGATGCAAATGGTGATCTTTGTCGAGTTCCTGCCAGGCCTCGCGGGAACGTTTTTCAATCGCTGCCATTACTCACCTCGAAATTGCGCATGATCACTCATACATTGAACATCAGGATCTCGCGCTCGTACGGCGTGATAATTTCCTGAAATTCCCTGTTCTCGTCGTCCTTCAATGCCGTATACAGTGTTACGAACTCTTCGCCGAGCATGCCGCGTATTGCGTTGCTGCCGCGCATTGCCTCGATGGCCG
>Ga0316201_10001838_pt1 | contig 14722 bp, 16 predicted proteins | sample CS6wburrow_MG_FD_204516 | JGI IMG/M metagenome (GOLD analysis project Ga0316201, IMG submission 204516) | Coastal sediment microbial communities from Delaware Bay, Delaware, United States - CS-6 worm burrow | ecosystem: Environmental > Aquatic > Marine > Coastal > Sediment | place: USA... | reverse complement strand
TATGGTACAGGACTTCAGACAATCTTTACCCTGATAAACTATGTAATTCAATGAGCACTTACGAATCACTCCTAAACTATCAAGATGTACAGTGGATATATTGAGTCAGATTTTGTATGACAAAACTGTAGATTGTGGCAAGTAATATTGACTATATTGGTCACTTTTAACTTCATCAATGTTATCTTGTTAAAATTATTTGACAAAACAAATTTTTCTTGATCAAATTTATACAAGCCTTCCATTCCTTATACAAGGAGTTCCCATCATGAGCTTCACCAAAGCTGATCTTATCGACCAGGTCTATGCATCTAATTCTAAAATGTCCAAAGCTCGAGCTCGTGAAGCAGTTGAGGCATCCCTCCTTATCATTAAATCCAGTCTTGAAAAAGGAGATGATGTCTTGCTTTCAGGGTTTGGGAAATTCAATGTTAAAGATAAGAACGCCAGAAGAGGAAGAAACCCTCAAACTGGTGAATCAATGATGTTGGGCGCCAGGAAAGTTGTTACGTTTAAACCTAGTGGGTTATTACGAAAGAAGATGAATAGCAAATAGGCAACATTGCCCCTGCACATCATAACTTTCATTTTTAGCCAAAAAAGTTAATATTGTGGCAAGCAATGTCGACTATTACTCCTATATCCATTAAACAAATTATTTACACTTACAAGCACTGCAATTTAACAAGCAAAAAAAATGGAGTGATCGATGCAAAAAACTATGAAACATATTTTAGTTATTGGCATATTTTGTCTTTTGATTTGTAACAGCGCAATAGCTGCCGAGCAAAGCACTCAGGATCTCGCTAAGGCAAGCCAGAATCCTGTTGCAAATCTGATCAGCCTGCCGTTTCAAAATAACACCAATTTCGGCATCGGTCCGGATGACGAAACACAGAACATCTTGAATATTCAGCCGGTCTGGCCTGTCTCGCTCAATGAAAAGTGGAACTTGATCACACGAACAATTCTACCGGTAGTATCTCAACCTGGAGTACTCACTGGTGGTCAAGGCCGTGTCAATGGCCTCGGTGATACAACATTCACTGGCTTTTTCTCTCCTAAAGATTCCGGCGATACAACCTGGGGTGTTGGGCCGGTATTTTTGATTCCTACGGCGACTGATGATGCGCTGGGTTCTGACAAATGGGGGGCTGGTGTATCGTTGGTTGTTCTTAGAATGCCTGGGAAATGGGTTATAGGTTCGTTATTCAGCAATGTTTGGTCCTTTGCTGGTTCAGGCGACCAGGATATTAATAGCTTCACCTGGCAGTATTTCATCAATTACAACCTGGATAATGGCTGGTACTTGACCAGCGCCCCCATCATCACAGCCAACTGGGAGGCTTCCAGCGGTGAAAAATGGACTGTGCCGTTCGGTGGTGGTTTCGGCAAACTTTTTCGAATAGGTAAACAGCCGATCAATGGAACAGCCCAAGCCTACTACAATGTTGAAAAGCCAACCAACGGCCCTGACTGGCAACTACGACTGCAACTTCAGTTCCTGTTTCCCAAATGATGCTGAGTTTTGGTGTCCTTACCATATGGCAACTTAGAATTTGGACTGAAAAAGTTACTATTTTGGCAAGATATTGACTATTGATTGAACCTTCTTATCACTTTCTACGTTGTAGAGTTTCAGACGGTAGTTCACCGAACAGTTTTCGGTAGTCAGCTGCAAACTGTCCCATATGCCAGAACCCCCAGAAAATTGCTATATTATTTACCCTGCTGGTGCCGGGATCACTAATCCATAAGTCACGGCGCGCGCCGTTCAGCCGATAATAAATCAGATAGGTTTTAGGCGAGATACCGTAATGTTCCAGAAAAGCATACTGGAGGGTTCTTGCGCTCACACCGCCAATGGTGCAGAGCTTGGAAATGGTAATCACTTCATTTGGATGTGCGGTAAGAAAGTCTTTAATTTTCTTGATGGCCCGCTTTCCGGATAATGATGAAACATTCTGCACAGGCTGAGAGTTGTTCAGTATTGAAAGGATCAGTCCGAAAATTTCATCCTCATAATAAGTCAGTGCGCTGCTTCCAAGGGTTTCTGGTTCCTCAGCTGTCAGTATCATTTTTCGGATCAGAAAGCGGATAACCGATAGATTTTTTGCACTGACCCATAAATGGTCTACACCATTTGCCAGTTTTTGTACCTCAGGCAGCCCCCTGTGTTGGGCAATCTTTTGTAAATGCTCCTCGGGGCAGGAAAGCGTAAATACTTCAAAACCGGGCTTGGAGACACAGTCGATCTCTGAGCCGGGTTTGTAAATAACAACATAACTGTTTTCGATCTCGTTAACATGCCACACAAGCGAGGGGCATCTCCTGCTAAATATACCAAAAGTCCAGAGACCGGGCGGTGCTGCTCCTCTCTGGTCAAATCTCCGGCTGAATCGTGCATGGCCTATAAGACTATTGGTGCGACTGAACTGTAAAATTTCAGCATGCAGTGGGCCTGTATCAAGCTGGCGAAAATCAAGATCCCAGTCTTGAACGGCATGAGACAAGGCATCAAAATCATTGAAGCTTTCTTTCATAAAAAGATTTTTCATAAAAAAAACAGAATTTTTGCGTATTTTTGATGCGGTTTATTTTTGATAATCGATAAAATATAAAATTACAATTTCATATTTGCTGTATAACAATGATCTAATTTTTAAGACCTGAATTAGGAGGAAGGGATCATGAAAAGAATTTTCATTTCAGCTGTGTTGGTTGGTCTTCTGGTTTTAAGTGGTTCTGCTGCCCTAGCCGAAGAAAAAGCCAAAGATAAGAACTGGGACTTTTCCCTGGCGCCGCTCTACATCTGGATGGTCAACATGGACGGTGACCTGGGCATCGGCCGAATTGATACCGGGGCAAGCATCCCGTTTGAAGACATTTTTGACAACCTGGAGTCAATTTTTACTCTGCATTTTGAAGGTGTACACCGGAGCAACTGGGGATTTCTGCTTGATGTAAGCTATCTTGATGTCAGTGCCTCAAAAACAGCCGGGCCTTTGGCACTCAGCATTGATTTTACCAGTACTCTGGCCGAGGCAGGGGGCTACTACAGGGTAAAAAACGGGCCCCATGACGTTGATTTTCTGGCCGGCGTCCGTTACACCAAGCTGGAGCCGGACATTATTTTTACAACGCCCCCCTTACCGCCATTCAGCAGAACCGAAGACTGGATCGATCCGATGATCGGTCTTCGCTATTTTTATCACTTTAACGATAAATGGCTGCTTGCTCTGCGGGGTGATATCGGCGGCTTCGGAGTTGGCTCGGACTTCACCTGGAACGCTTTAGGTGTTATCCAATGGCAGCCCTGGAAGTACGCTGCCATCCTTGCAGGCTACCGGGTCCTGGACCAGGATTACGAGGACGGTTCAGGTCCAGACCGGTTCAAGTATGACATGCGGCTGTACGGTCCAGTCCTAGCCATAAATTTTGTCTGGTAGAGAATCTTACAAGGAATATTCAGATTGATGAGGTCAAAACTATGAAAGGAATCAGGCTGAGACTATGTTCTGCATTCGTTCTTGCTGTCCTGCTGCTTGTATCTAAAGCAGTAACTGTGCAGTCGGCTGAGATCGTCCACGATGCCGAGTACTATATCTTGGAGGCCCAGAACGGTGAAAAGTGGGCCAAAGAGGATAAGGCACTGGATAAGAAGTTGGCTGAGCTGAGAAAGAAAAACGGCGGCAAGCCACCGAATATTCTCTACATCTTGATCGACGATATCGGTTTCGGCGACCTGGGTGACGAAGCGTTGAATTCAATACGTGGCTACAAGACCCCCGCAATTAACAAGGTCGCCCGTGAAGGCATGCGGCTGTCACGCATGTACACCGAGCCCTCCTGTACCCCGACCCGGGTTGCCTTTATGACCGGACGGCAGCCTTACCGCAATGGGATGGGCAATACCGCTGTAGACATCTCTGGTTTCGGCCTGGCAGAAAAGGAGGTGACCCTCGCTGAGATCCTGTCGGAATCAGGTTATAATACGGTACACATCGGGAAATGGCACATGGGCGATATCAGGGAAGCCTGGCCCAATTTCCAGGGCTTTGACTATGCCGCCTTCCCAATCCACCAGCAGGGTCAACTGACCATCTTTCACGATGATGCTGCGGATGAAGAGGTGTCCATCGGCATTGGCAAGAATAATTACGATGACCGTTATTCACTGGATGGCTGGCTGCGTACCGATGCCTCTGCTATGGTCACAGGAGTGGAAGGCACACGTGGAAAGAACATACGCGAAGTGCATATGAAGCCCGGTGAACGCTGGACCGAAGCCAAGTACCACGAGATGAACGTTCGCTATCAGGAACAGGCCATGGAGCACCTGAGGAAACTGGCCAAGGAAGACAAACCGTTTTTCCTGAATTACTGGCCCCTGTACCCTTTGACCGGCCCCCGGACTACGACCAAACAGTACACCACTCCCAACGGCGGCATCTATGTTGAGAAGATGAAACTAGTTGACCAGTGGATAGGCGAACTCATGGCTGAAATGGAAAAACTTGGCGTTGCCGAAAATACCCTTGTCATCATTATGGGTGATAACGGCCATTTTACCAAGTATTCATCCCAGTCTGGCTATACGCCGATGATCTTCAGGGGGGGCAAGGGGGATACCACGGAAGGCGGTGTACGGGTTGATGCCTTTGTCCGCTGGCCGGGCATGATCGAAGCCGATTCAGTCGTCGGCGACATTATCCATGTAACTGATCTTTTCTCTACCATTGTAAGACTGGCCAATGCGACCGATAAGATCCCCACCGACAGGATCATCGACGGCATTGATCAGACCTCACTGCTGCTGAACGGCGATACCTACGGGCGCCGCGATTATGTATTCATATACAATATCAACTCAATGGAAGCAGTGGTGAAGGACCAATTTAAAATGGCGATTCCCGGAGGCAAAATAGAGAATGCTATTCTGGGAAAATTCTATGATCTATACCGCGACACACGGGAGGAATGGCCGGTTTCCACACAAATAGGCGCCTGGGGTGGTGCCAAGTTCGTGCGGATGGTTCAGCGCCATATGAAACGCAAGGCAACGTACCCTGATGAAGGCCCGGCCATTGGCATGCCCTATGAAGGTATTGACAACCTGCGGCCCGAATCAAAGGCCGCAGTGCAGGAATTCCTGTTCATGATGAAAACTCCTGAGATGTAAGACGGCCTTTCTTGCGAAGGCTGGAATTCACAGGAGACTTTCGCTGGATAGGTTACTTCAGTAAAACCATAAAAAAGGGGACAGATGTCAAAAATTATACTTTCCCCTTTTTTAAATTATGACTTTTCTAAACAAGCTGAATAAGACAATTGATGAGGGTTTGCTCAGCCAAGTTTTCATACACATAAGAAACTATCTTATGTGTATGACAATCATGATTGCAGGATTATTCGCTGTGGAATCAGAATATAAAGCACTTCCAGGCCTAATACCTGATATATTTTTTGGTCTTTTGGTTTTCGGTCTCGGGGTTATTCTGGCTCTTTTTAATCTCTATGAAGCAGTTTACAGTCTTTCAAAATTAAGACATCCTATAATTCTCAATTCCCTGCTGATAATCTTTTATGTGATTGTCACATTTCGAATTTTTGAGATAGTCTGGCATTTTACTTCATCAAATTAATCTGCAGGAAACCAGAGAAATAAATTTGTTCCTTTGTGAACATTTTTTAACCAAAAAGGTTATTCATTTTTGTAATATTCATTAAATGACATGGAGGTCTAAAAATGAGAAAAATCAAATATGCAATGGCATATTTTGTCATTGTCCTGATGTCAGTCCCACCTGTATTTGCTCAGGATCCGATAATCTATCCCAACAAGGGCCAGAGTCCCGAGCAGCAGGAGAAGGACAAGTCTGAGTGCTATGCCTGGGCCAAGGGACAGACCGGTTTTGATCCCATGCAGGTGCCGACTGCCACAGCTCCTCCACCGGCGCAGGAGGCTCCTCAGGGAGGAGTTGTCAGGGGTGCGGCTCGCGGTGCAGCAGTTGGGGCCGTTGGAGGAGCCATTGCAGATGATGCGGGTAAAGGCGCAGCAATTGGTGCCGCCTCAGGTGCCCTGATCGGCGGCATGCGCAGGCGCGATCAGCAAAGCCAGCAGCAGCAGGCAGAGCAGCAGTGGGCAAATGAGCAGGCAGCCAACTATACCAACCAGCGCAACAACTATAATCGTGCCTACGGCGCCTGCCTCGAAGGACGGGGCTATACAGTAAAATAGGGAGGTAATACGATGCTGAGAAATAAACTGATATGGATGATTGCTGCAGCTGTTTTTGTTTCCTTCCCCGCATGGAATGTCAAGGCTGCTTCTTTAGACGGTTCACATAATCTGCTTTGTGCTCCCCAAATCGCCATAGAGTGCGGACCTGATGGTCAATGTGAGCAAGCCATGGCGGCCAGTGTCAACCTTCCCAGTTTTTTTCAAATAGACTTTTCCGCCAAGGAACTTATTGCTGTCACTGAATCGGAGGACAAGCGTTCCAGTAAGATCAAATCAATAGAGGCTCTTGATGGAAAACTGTTTCTGCAAGGTGCTGACGATGGTATCGAAGGCATTCGGGACGGTCTTGCCTGGTCCATGTCCATAATGCAGGATACCGGCAGGCTTGTCATCTCTGCCTCTGGTGGGAATGAGGCATTTGTGGTATTTGGCGCCTGTACGCCAAGATAAGAACATAGGGGTTATAAGGAAGGAAGATAATGAGAAAAATCCTTACTTTTCTGATCACTGTTCTTTCTTTATACCTGCTTGGTGCCTGCGCCACCATCCCGGTTGAAAAAAGGGCCGGCCTGCGCGAAGAGATCAACCAGCGGGCGGAGGATGCCATTGCAATTCTAGTCGAAAGAAATCCTGAACTGCAGGATGATCTGGACACGTCGGTGGGCTACTTCGTGGGCCAGCTATCACGCACCAAGGTTCCGGTCGTCGGGGGAGGCAGCGGCCTTGGATTACTCTATGACAGGGAGGCAAAAACCCGCACCTACATGAATATCAAACGCTTTGATGTGGGGATTGGTCTTGGAGCGGGCAAATTCAGGGTGCTTATCATTTTTCATGATCGTGGGATGTTTGAAAAGTTTAAAAGTGGAATCTGGCGCTCTGGCATTGCATTAGAGTCGGCAGTCGGTGAAAAAGGCAGCACAACAATCTCCGGGATAGGCGAAGGGGCGACCCTTTATATTTTACCGGAAACTGGTGTAGCGGTGAAGGCAACCGCCAGGTTTGTTAACATTACGGTCAATGAAGATCTGACCGATACAGGTGTATCTTCAGTCAGCCTGCCCAATACCGGGTTTTCCGTTAGAGATCGGCAGGGAGAAGACGCCCCGAGGGTCTGGGACTATAAGCTGCCCTTCATGGCCCAGAAGGTCGTGGACATGGGCTATGACCTGCCCCTGCCTTACGGCATCGGCATTATCTATGCCAAGGTTGACCAGGACCAACTCATAGACAATTTGAGGGCAGGGATCAACGGCCGTGAAAAGGAGCCGTTTGAATTCGTCTCCTTTACCAATGCAAGCTCCGATAGCGACACTTTGCAACTCAAACTCGATGCCTGGCTCTTCCCATTCATGAACGTTTTTGCCATGCTTGGCAAGGTTGACGGCAATGCCCCAGTTGATATTGACTTGGACGGCAATGGCATGCTCGACCATCTCGGGATAACCTGTGGGGGCATACCTCCCAATCCCAATCCATTGTGTCCCTTGCTGCAGGATAAAACTTTCACCCTGCCAACCATTAATGCAAGTTTTTCCGGCAATATATACGGGATCGGCATGGTACTAGCCGGTGGCTGGAACAACTGGTTTGTTACCATACCCTTCAACTTCACCTATGCGGATATGGACGGTAATGACACCGAAGGACTGGCATATACAGTAACACCCAGGTTCGGACGGGTCCTCAACCTGGGCAGCCGGGGGAATTTGGCTTTGTTTGCAGGAGGCAACTGGCTGAAGACCGAACTGACTGTTGAAGGGCAGGTTTCAACCCCTGACGGTCTGATTGTCATTGACTACACTATAGACCAGAGTAACAAGGACCGCTGGAACTTGCTGCTCGGCTACAACTGGGATATCAACAAGCGCTGGTCCTGGTCCCTGGAGTACAATGGTTTCATCGGATCGCGCGAGGCCTTTATCACTTCGGTTACCTGGAGGTTCTAAAGTAACTGCAAGCAAAAGACATAATGAAATTTGAAATTTCAGGAACAATGAGAATACTTGCGGGCTGGATTATAGTTTTTCTGTTAATGGGAACCAGCTTCGGCTGCACCGGATTACCTGCACGCAATCCTGTTCCTGTTGCGCTGGTCAACGATGCTGCTGTTGCCGGCATCCCCAATGCTCGATTTTGGGCTGATGAATTGCCGGAAGAATTATATATGCAATTCAAGACGTCCTCTGAAGCGGATGTTAAGCAGAATTTTTTCGGCGTATACCAAAAAGCTCACAACTATCTGGCAATATCCGGAGGAGGCGCCAATGGAGCATTTGGTGCCGGGTTGCTGGCAGGCTGGACAGTTTCCGGCTCAAGACCTGAATTTACCATGGTTACAGGGATAAGCACCGGGGCCTTGACAGCTCCTTTCGCCTTTCTCGGGCCTGAATATGACGAAGTGTTGGAAGAAGTTTATACCGGCATTTCTACCAACAATATTGGGAGGCGTCGTAATTTTTTAACGCGTATTTTTAGTGTTTCTATTGTAGATACACAGCCATTACGGACTTTAATTGAACACTACATTGATACCGATATCATTGCCGCGATAGCCCGTGAAGATCGAAAGGGGCGGCGTCTCTTCATTGGAACCGTGAATCTGGACGCAGGCAGGCCGGTAATATGGAACATTGGCGCCATAGCTGCCAGCGAACATCCCGGTAAACTGGAACTGATTCACGACGTACTGCAGGCATCGTCCGCCCTACCAATTGTTTTCCCGCCACAAGTGATAACCGTCAATGCCAAAGCCAAGACCTACGATGAAATGCACGTGGACGGCGGTATAGGTGCACAGGTCTTTGTTTATCCTGCGACAATTAATTGGAAATTAATCACTGAAAAACTCAAGGTGCCGGGCACACCAAATGTTTTCGTTATCCGAAATGGTTCCATTTACCCTGATTTTGCAAGCATAGAGCAACGCAAGCTGCCTATGCTGCCTATAGGAATACGCTCCATAGATTCGCTGCTCAGAAGCCAGGGATTGGGTGATATATTCCGGATATATGCACTCTGCTTACGCGACGGCTATGACTTTAACCTGGCTTTTATCCCTGCTGATTTCAAAGAGGAATCCAATGAGAGATTTGATCCAGTATATATGGGAAAACTTTTTGACCTCGGTTATCAGATGGCCAAGTCAGGCTTTCCATGGATGAAGTCACCGCCAGGTGTAACCAGTTCATACAGCAATTGAATGGATTGCCGATTTATTGATTTCTTTATTAATGGGCAGAACTGAAATGCCAGACTATCTCGAACATTCGGAGAGTGGAAATGATTTAGAAGCCGATCAGGTAATTTCTTATATGCGTGAAAACGAGGGAGATCAATCCGTTACCAATCTCGTTATTCAGATTGACAATAAAACTCATTATACCAACCTGATAATGCAGATAACCCTTTTAGATTTTTTTTGGGGGGGCAAAGTCTCTGAAATACTGATCGGCTAAATACTTGATTATATCTTTGTATATTCATATGTTGTGTTAGTCAATGTTTTCCCACTGAAACTAAAAAAGGAGAAAGAGATGTTTATGTCGAGTGCGAGTAAGAAGAATTCTCGGGTGGCGATTCTAAATATCCTGCCATTATTTTTTATGGCTTCGCTGTTGATTCTCCCGGTTTCAGCCTTTGCTGAGGAAGAAGGCTACGGTCCTGGACAGGATAAGTGGAAGTTTGCCATAGGCGGTTATTTCCCGTCCATCGATACGACAATTAAGATTGATGGAACAGAGGTTGGTGATAATCTAGATCTGGAAGGCTTGGGCTTAAGCGATGATGACTCATTATGGCGGCTGGATGGATACTGGCGCTTTGCCCAAAAGCATCGCCTAGCATTCGGTTACTACGGATTTGAACGGGATGGCAGTATAGGGATTAGTGAGCAGATTAAAATTGGCGATATAGTAATTCCAGTTAATGCGTTTGTCTCCACAGAATTGAATCTTGATTATTACACAATACAATACACGTATTCCTATTTTCAGGGAGAAAAATGGGAACTGTCAGCTGGGCTGGGAGCCTACTGGATTGATCTTGAATTTTCTATTGGAGCATCTGCAGACATAAACGGTACTCCTATTGGCGGAGGACCGGTTTTTGAAAGCACTGACTTTAACGGTCCACTCCCTTTCCTGGCACTGGGTTTTGAGTACTATATTACTGAGAAATGGCTGGCTATTATTAACGGGGGGTATTTCCAGCTGGAAGTGGGTGATGTTGATGGTAAGATGGCAACCCTGGCTGCGAAGCTGGAATATCAATTTACCAAACGGTGGGGTATTGGTGCCGGCTACAGTGGCTTTCATATAGATGTCGATATTGAGGATGGTAATCTGCGGAGCAACATAGAATACACTTACCACGGAGTGCAGCTTTATGGAATTTTGAGGTTTTAGATTATATAAAGCAGCAATACCTCGTTTTAACTTAGACGAAAATAGATAATCTGGTAAGGATTATTAGTTGGGCAACATTAACATCAAAAACTATATGAAAGGAGTCAATTATGAAAAAGAGATTTTTTTTGTTAGCAGTTGTGGCAATTTTTTTTGTGTCTAATTCATCTGCTTGGGCAGCAGACAAAATAGTAGAGACTGTGGCTAAAGGGTGCGAGAAAGAACTTACCAGTTATTGCAAAGATGTTACCCCTGGAGAAGGCCGTATTCTGGCTTGCCTTTATGCCCACTCAGACAAATTGACGGGTCAGTGTGAGTATGCCCTTTATGATGCAGCTGTGCAGCTTGAGAGATTTGTTGCTGCACTCACTTACGTAGCAAATGAATGCGATGCTGACATGGAGAAATTCTGTGCAGACATTGCTGTTGGTGAAGGCCGTGTTCTGAAATGTCTGGATGATAATGCTGAAAAGATCAGTGCACGATGCACCCAGGCACTGAAAGATGTTGGTTCTAAATAATATTTTAATAAATGATTTTGAGGCAGGGTCAGAAATGGCTCTGCCTTTTTTTATCCCATAAGGTTTTATTTCTGCTGATATGTCTGACAGTATCAAGTAGAAAAGACATATCCATTGCCCCACTGTTTTATTGGGGATTTTCATTTCATATGCAGGGTATTACCCAATTGTAAGATCTGCTATAAATCGCAACTCGAGAATCATTCTTAAAGGGTCAAGGTGTACATGGGATATGTTGAGTTTTTAGCACTATTCCCAAAGCTCATATACCGATATTTAATAACCTTTTATCTTGCCAGGCCAGATGATAGTGTGCAGCTGGAGCCTGAGCCGCACCGGTAGACGGTCTTCAAGTATCCATGCAGCCAGCTTCTCAGGGGGCAAACTGCCAATCACCGGAGAAAATGTAACGGTTGTCTTCTTGTGCAGATCGTAGGAGCTGACAAGCTGTGTCGCCCAGTTGTAATCTTCCCTGGAGGAGATGACAAACTTGATCTCATCCTTCGGGGCCATGAATCTGAAGTTGTCAAAATTCATTTTTTCGTGCATGCCACTGTCAGGGCATTTCATGTCCATGATCTTGACCACATCTTCAGGGACACTTTCCAGGCTCAGACTGCCGTTTGTTTCAAGCAGAACGGATCTTTCCGTTGTCAGGAGTTGCTCAAAAAGAGGATAAACACTTTCCTGCAGCAGGGGTTCTCCTCCGGTGATCTCTACCAGAACCCCGGGATATTTTTGCAGCTCAGCAAGTATCTGGCTGATAGAGTAAGACTTCTGTTTTCCTTCGTATGCATAGAGGGTATCACAATAGGTACAGCGCAGGTTGCAGCCTGCTACACGAATAAAAAAACAGGGAAACCCGGCAAATGAGGATTCTCCCTGGATACTATAAAAAAGCTCGCAAATTTCTAGCAGCGCTTCACGGCCCAAAATATGTTACACCGGTGTTGTCTGTTTCGCATACTGTGACACTGTGGATACCGTAGCGGTCTGCAGAAAGAACATTTTGCAGGTTGTTGAAGATGTAGGCAGCAATATTTTCCGAGGATGGATTGATGGACTGGAAATCAGAGTGCTCGTTGAGATCGTGGTGGTCGAGGGTACCTAGGACCTTGTTGACAGACTCTTTTAGCGTCCTGAAATCAATTCCCATGCCGAGGCTGTCCAATTCAGTTGCCTTAACGGTAACCTCGACCTTCCAGTTGTGTCCGTGAGGCCTTTCGCAGTTCCCGGGATAATTGCGTAAATGGTGCCCGGCTGAAAAATGACTTTTGATAAAAATGTGAAACATGGTCAGTGTACCTCGCAGTTTTATAATTTGAAAATATAATTATACTTTAAAAGTATAGTTGAAAACAAATCGCTTTTTTAATAGGGTGCAGAACCAAGTTTTTAAAATATTTACCCAAAGTAATCAACCTTGCCCGGGAGAGCAAGAGAGAGTTTAGCAACAATATTTTTTTGCGAATCTTCCGGGGTTTGGATAATAGATCAAGGAGTGTTTCACTATGGCCATAGTGGCGCCATTTAGGGCTCTGCACTTCAATCCCCGGAAGCTTGAACGTCTGGAGGATGTTGTAACGCCGCCCTATGACATAATTGATGAAAAAAATCAGGCCGCTTTTCAGTCCAGAAACCAATATAACATGATATACCTGGACATCAGTAAGTCCCCTGGGAAGGGTGACAACTCTGAAGAACGGTACAATTCGGCCCGGAAATATTTCATGAAATGGCAGGAAGAAAAGGTGCTTATCCGCGACGAAACACCGGCCATTTATCTCTATTACATTGATTTTACTCTGCCCTCCGGCATCCGTTTGACCCGGAAAGGGTTGGTTGCCCTTGTAGGTCTTTCTGAGTACTCTGAAGGCACAGTCAAGCCCCACGAGGAGACCTTTGCCACTGTTACTGCTGACCGCTTGCGGCTCATGGATACATGCCAGGCGCAATTCAGCCAGATATTCTCCCTTTATGCGGAAGATGGGGCAAATATCATACCCACGCTTGAAAGAGGGCTCCCGGAAAAACCGCTTTATGAGGTCAGGGATACAGACGGCGGCAAACATTCCATATGGCCCATTGTGGATAAAGAAATTCTAGACAAAGTGCAGGAACTTTTTCGCGACAAGGCCGTCTATATCGCTGATGGTCATCACCGTTATTCCACTGCATTACAGTATAGAAAGCAGCTGCAAGAAAAGCTGGGGCAACTCTCAGCCCGGAGCCCCTATAATTTTTCTATGATGTACCTCTGCCCCATGGAAGACCCTGGGCTTACTGTGCTGCCTACCCACAGGCTTGTGACACTGCCGAATGATATAATTCCCGGCCTGCCCACCATGGATGAACTTGCCGGAATGATGGCAGGGGCCTTTGAACTGGAGGAAATACAAGGGGGCGCGCGGGAAATCCTGGTTGCTGAAGTCCTGGCAAGGATGAACGATAGACTGGCTGAGGGCAAAAAAGACCAAACCATGTTCGGGCTCTATCATGCAGCCGAAGACCGCTGCTTTTTGTTGACCTTGAATGAGGCAGCTTTGCAGAATGAGACCCTGGCTGCCAGACCTGCGGCGTTGCGTGAACTTGATGTGGTAATCCTGTCAGACCTGTTGGTGGGGGATATATTGGGCCTTCATTGTGATAGGTGTGAGCATGATAACCTTGTGCGTTATTTTGCCGACCCGGACGAGGCCCTGGATGTAGCAGTTAAAGAAAGCATAGAGAATGAAAATGCACTGCCCCTTCTTTTCCTTATGAATAATACAAAGGTGCTGCAGGTAAAAAGAGTAGCTGACGAACACCTGATCATGCCCCATAAATCCACGTATTTCTATCCCAAAATCCTTACCGGTTTGCTTTTAAACAAGCTGAATCCGGATGAAAAAATCGATCTTAAATAACCTGAATTTATTTTGCTGCTGAGAAAGCCCTTTCAGGGAATGGCACGGTATCAAGTGATGCCAAGACATGATGAGTATACAGATGACTCCATTTTTGACGGACGTATCCGCTGTCTGCAGCATAGCAGCGGCTATCGTTTTTCTCTGGACGCAGTTCTGCTGGCGAACTTTATTTTCATACGGCCGGCAGAAAAGATCCTTGATTTGGGATGCGGCAATGGGATTGTCGCGCTCATCCTGGCTTACAGGTGGCCTTCCTGTCAACTCACCGGCCTTGAGATCCAGCCGGAACTAGTAAAACTGGCCCGGGAAAATGTGGCGCAAAACAATTGGCAGGAAAGAATAAAAATACTGCAGGGAGATTTGCGTCAGATAGATAAGAGTATAACCGCCGGCCAATTTGACTGGGTTGTCAGTAACCCACCATATCGAAAAGCAGGTACGGGCCGCATGAATATTGCACCGGAACAGATGGTGGCCCGGCACGAGACCATGGCCGATGTTGCCAGCGTGGTCAGAGCTGCTGTGTGGGCCCTGAAAACCAGGGGGCGGGCAGCCTTTATTTATCCGGCAGTAAGGGGGGCGACGGTCCTGTATGAATTAAAGAAACAGGGACTGGAACCCGAAAAAATGCAGACGGTATAC
>Ga0316201_10001837_pt1 | contig 14726 bp, 12 predicted proteins | sample CS6wburrow_MG_FD_204516 | JGI IMG/M metagenome (GOLD analysis project Ga0316201, IMG submission 204516) | Coastal sediment microbial communities from Delaware Bay, Delaware, United States - CS-6 worm burrow | ecosystem: Environmental > Aquatic > Marine > Coastal > Sediment | place: USA... | reverse complement strand
GGCAAGGAGCGCAGCTCGATTGGCTTTCAACCAGGCCTGGACTTCCTCGACCCCCGCCGGGTAATTGACCGTCCCACCCTCGTCGACCTCACCCTGGGACGAAGCCAGTGCGGGAACGCCCGAGCACGCTCCGGTCTTTGCGGCACCCACGGTGCCCGAGACCTGAGACAGCAGAAAACCGTTGACCAAGCCAACGTTCTGACCCTCGTTGATCCCCGACAAGACGACATGTGGCGGGGCGTCGAGATAGAGGTTCTCGAGCGCGTGGAGCACAGAGTCCGCGGGACATCCATCGACGGCCCAGGTGTCCTTGTCATATCCGCTCGCGGTCGAAGCAGGCGTTGCCTCACCTGTCCCGTTGGTACAGTCGGGGCGTCCCAGATCGGTCCTCGGATCGTCGACAGTCCAATCGCCGGCTCCGCTGGCGTTGCCGGCTGGGGCCGACACGATGATCTCGTTGTTCGGGTCGTCCTTCAAGGCTTCGACGACAGCGTCAATCCCTGGCGCGCCCACGCCGTCATCGTTGGTGATGAGAATGCGGAGAGGTCCGGCGGGCGGCTGATCCGAATCGCTGCTGCAAGCAATGAGCGAACTAATCGCGAAGCCGAAAGCAAGAAGAAGCACGAGGGGCAATCGATGGTTGGAGATCATGCGCGCGATACTAGAAACAAGCCCCAGGGGGCGCAATAGGCGTCGGGTGAGCAGGTGCGCACCGAGGTATGCCTGCGGCAGTGTGATGTGGGTCACTTTCCCACATGAATCCCCAGGAAACCAGTCTGGAAGACCGCTGCAATTCCAAAAAGCAGGATCGTAGTCGAGGATGAGCTCCTCGAGGACGCTGCCGTCAGTCATCGAAATCCGCCGCCAGGCCCCCTTCTCCGGAACGTGCCCTTCGAACATCTCGACCTTCGCAAGGCCAGCAACGGGTCCGAGGGGGCGCAGCGTGCGCTAGACAGTTTCGTTGGCGCAGGCATGCGCGAAAACTTTTTTGCGAGACTTTGGAATGACGACAGAAGCAGATGCCGAGATGTTCATGGTGCCTGCAGAGTCTACCACACGCCGATGGGCTGACTCGCGCATGGCCCAGACCGCGCCACTGGAGTAAGTCGCAGCGATGATTCGTGTTCTCTCGAGGCTGATCGCGGTGCTGGTCCTGCTGGTTGCAGGACTAGTCGTCGTATTGGAGCTCCGCACGCGAAGCGGCAGCCGTGACGCCGAAGCCCAGATTGCGCAATACGAGGTTCCACGCATCGGCGACTTCAATACGACCAAGAGGTTGAGCATCTTGCCCCTGATCGACTGGCACAGCTCGAGCCCGGAGCTCCGCAGTGAAATGGGGGTTTCGTATCTGATCGAAACCGACGAGCATCGCATCCTCTTCGACGTCGGGCAGAACAGCCGCAGAGAGTCGCCCTCGCCGCTCGAGCATAACATGAAGGCCCTCGGCGTTCCCTTGTCGAGCATCGACACGGTGTTCATCTCGCACAACCACTTCGATCACGTGGGCGGGAGACAGAACCAAAAAAACCGCACCTTTGCAATGGGCTTGGAACAGGCGCCGCTGCCGAACGTGCGGGCGTTCGTTCCGATCCCGATGAGTTATCCAGGCTTGAGCCCGGTTCACACGGCGGACCCAACGCTCATCGGCAATGGCGTCGCCTCCACGGGGACCATCCCGCGCCAGCTCGTCTTCGGATGGATCGATGAACAGGCACTCGTGGTGCACGTGGCCGAGCTAGGTGCCGTCCTGATCGTGGGCTGCGGTCATCAGACCATCCCCCGCCTGCTCGAACGCTATGACCAAGTATTCAGCGAACCGCTCTACGGCATCGTCGGAGGTCTTCACTATCCAGTGCCTGCGGGCCGCTTGCAGCTACTCGGGCTCAACGCGCAGAGGGTCTTCGCTTCCGGTGAGGGGATGTTCGCCCCCGTCACGATGGACGACGTGGAGATGGAGCTGGCGGCTCTCCAGGCGCGGAATCTCGGACTCATCGGAGTGGGCGGTCACGATAGCAGTGACGAGGTCATCACGATGTTCAGCGAGGCGTTCGGCGAGGCGTATCGACATATTAGGGTCGGAGAGCGCATTGTAGTCGGGTCTCCGGATTGAGCTGCGGCGCAGCACGTCAGCTAGGGAAACATCGTCGAAACAGATGCTCGGTACGTCATTGCCCATCGGGCCAGGTCGGGCTAGAACACGAAGTGAATTTATGAGTACAAAAGCAAAGCTCGACTACGACAACACGAGCTACGAAATGCCGATCGTCGAGGGTTCGTACGCCGAACGCGCGATCGACATTCGTAGCCTGCGAAAAGATACCGGCCTCATCACCCTCGACTCGGGGTTCATGAACACCGGCGCTACCGAAAGCCAAATCACCTTCATCAACGGCGAAGAAGGAATTCTGCTCTATCGCGGATACCCAATCGAGCAGTTAGCGGAGGAGTCGTCGTTCACCGAGACGAGCTACCTGCTCATCTACGGAGAGCTTCCGACGCAGACTCAGCTCGAAGAGTTTTCGAACCTGCTCACCTACCACAGCATGTTGCACGAAGACATGCGCCACTTCTTCGATGGCTTTCCTTCGAACGCCCATCCCATGGCGATCCTCTCGTCGATGGTCAGCGCGCTTTCCGCATACTATCCGGATAGCCTCGAACCCGACTCTCACAACATCATGCACATCGCGCGGCTCCTGTCGAAGCTTCGGACGATCGCCGCATTCAGCTATCAGAAGGGGCAGGGGCGGCCCGTCGCCTACCCGAAGAACAGTCTGGGCTACTGCGCGAACTTCCTCTACATGATGTTTTCTCATCCCGCCGAGCCCACCTACGAGCCCGACCTAGAGATGGTCAAGGCGCTCAACGTGCTGCTGATTCTGCACGCGGATCACGAACAGAACTGCTCGACATCGACTGTCCGTCTCGTCGGTTCGAGTCAGGCAAACCTGTACGCGGCGATCAGCGCGGGCATCTCCGCTCTGTGGGGGCCATTGCACGGTGGAGCCAACCAGGCCGTCATCGAAATGTTGAATGAGATCCGCGACGAAGGCGGCGACTGCAACGCATTCATGCAGCACGTAAAGAACCGCGAACGACGATTGATGGGCTTCGGCCACCGCGTATACAAAAACTTCGATCCGCGCGCGACGATCCTCAAGAAGTACGCAGACCGTCTCTTGAGCCACCTGAAGATTGAAGACCCACTCTTCGACATTGCGCGACAGCTCGAAGAGGTCGCGCTCTCGGACGAGTACTTCATCGAGCGCAAGCTCTACCCCAACGTCGACTTCTACAGCGGCATCCTATATCGCGCGATGGGCATTCCGACCGAAATGTTCACGGTGCTCTTTGCAATGGGCCGAATCCCGGGGTGGATCGCCCATTGGAAAGAGATGATGGAAGATCCGGACGTCCGCATTGGCCGTCCGCGCCAGATCTACACCGGCGCAACGCGGCGCGAGTACATACCGAGAGAAACCCGCTTCCAGCCGTCGCCCTAGCGGCTAGGGCATGTTGAAGACGTAGCTCTTCTCTTCAACCCGGTTGCTGATCCGTCAGCCGGCTTCGCTTGGTCGATACTCGTCGACATACCGAAGCCCGCACATGAAGATGTGCGTCTTGCCGTGGGGCCGGGTGCTCCGAATGCGCTGTAGAGAAACACGCTAGCGTGGTCGCTCCGGCTCGCGTAGACCAGCTGCATGGCATTGGTCGAGCTCAGCACTCCAGCACCGCATATTCGTCTACTCACCTTGAACGAGCCGGAAACCCGAAACGCGATTTCCTTCGCTCTCACGACCGAGCTGTACGCGGCACTCGCCGCAGTTCAACAAGACAACGACTGCAGCGTCGTGGTTCTGACCGGCGCCGGTGGCGCGTTCTGCTCGGGCATGAACTTGGCGGAAATGGGAATGCCGCCGAACTGCGGAGGACTGCCCATGTCACGGATCGCGATTCGGTCGATGCAATACATCTCGGGTCTCATTCCAGCGATGCGTGGCATCCCGCAGCCGATCATCGGCGCGATCAACGGCGCCGCATACGGAGGAGGTCTGTGCCTGGCACTTGGCGCTGACATCCGACTAGCAAGCGAGTCGGCAAGCTTCTGCTTCGCCGGCGTACACCATGGGCTCACGGGTGCCGAGATGGGAATCAGCTACCTCTTGCCGCGCGCGGTTGGCTCTTCGAACGCAAGTGAGATTCTGCTCACGGGGCGTCGCTACGATGCGAACGACGCGCTGCGGATGGGTTTGGTTTCGCGGGTGCACCCGGACGATATCATCCTCGAGCGCGCCGTAGAAATGGCCAAAGAGATCGACGGCTGGAGCACACACGGCATCTCGATGACCAAGCGCGTGCTTTGGAGCAGCCCCGAATGCGGAAGCTTGGCGGCGGCGATCGACCTCGAAGACCGCAACCAGATGCTGGTTCGCATGACGACGAAGAACTTCGAGGAGTCGATGGCGGCGCGCGCCGAGGGCCGTGATCCCGAATTCGTCGATTGATGCCGCCGAAGGCCCCGCCCGAGGCATTGCAGGTCATCGAGCACCTCGACTAAGCTCCCCACATGGACGAGCCCTTCAAGCCGGACCTAAAAGCGCACGAGCTGCCGCGCGAAACCCTAGTCGACTTGTGGCGTCGGACCGCCCAGGCGCACGAATTGCTGTCCGAGACCTGGTCTGCGGCGGTTGCACAGAAGTACGGGGAAGACGTCGCCGACGCGGTGGCGCTCCGCGGATGGCCCCTCCGGAAGAGCGGCGCGACTCCGAAAGAGCTCTTCTTCGATGATTTGAGATTCATCGTCGCGGCGACCGAGCTGAAGCCCGACATGCTGACCGTCGCGAAGCGCGACCAGGCCGAAACACCCAGGGAGCTCTCGAGCGACCGCTCCTGGTTTCAGCTGTTCGTCTCCACTTCGCGACTGTTGGGCACCCGGTCGCGGTCCAGGCAGGGCAAGCCTGGCTGGGTGGGCAGCCCAGGCAGAGTGCGGGGACTGGCGCGCGGCAAAGGGATCGACGTCGGCTTCGCGCTGCTCTTGAAGGCCTGGCAGTCGTCCCAGGGCGCGCGCGTTTCCGAGATCGATATCGAGGCCTTCGAACAGAAGGTGGCGAGCATCTACGACGAAATGACGCTTGCGCTCTTGTGGAACTACGCCGCGCTCGCATACATGCTCGGCACCGACCGCTGGTACACAGGCGTCCGCGAGCGCTACGGCGACGAGGCGGCTCAGAAGCTCGAGAAAGATGTCTGGATTGATCGCGGTGCCGCGGAGCACGATCTCAGCATCGGGCAGCAGGCGATGGCCGTGACCGGTGATGACGTCGAAAGTCTTCTTCGCAGCTTTCAGTTCGCGCCAGGCGAAGTTGGTATCCTAGAGGTCGAGTTTGAGCTGATCGACGAGAAGCACGGGATCATGACGCACCACGCCTGCCCAGCACTAGACCGCTTCGAGCACTTCGACGACGCTCGATTGAAGCACTGCTGCGACATTTGCATCGCCGGCATGCCGATCTCCGGCGAAATGCTCAACCGCAAGATCGAATGCAAGCCTCTGAAGCTTCCGCCGCGCGCCGACGCAAACGACATCGCCTGCCGCTGGGAGTACCGGCTCAGCGATCGGTCCTGAGCGGCCGGCGGGGCCGCTGCGACCCTCCAGGCGACGAATCTGCCCCACTTCGAGCTGGGATCGCGATACTGTGCCCAGAATTCCAATGAAAACGTTTCTGATTCGAGCCTCCACACAACTGCTCCTCGCCTGGGCGCTGGTCTTCACAGCGATCGACGCTGGCGCTCAAGCAGAAGGGGCGGCGGAAGCCGAAGAGGCGACGGACGCCGAAAAAGCGCCCGCCATGTTCGGTGCATCCTACCCGGTGCGCTTCGCGCGCCGGCCTCTGGTATTGCATGAGGGCATGGTTCGCGCAGATGCCCGAGTCACCGTGGGAGGCGTGTTTGGGCCGGGCACCTTTTCTTCACTGGACATCGGAGGGGCGGTCAGCCCCATCGAGGACCTCGAGGTCGGCCTCAGCACCGAGCTCACGGGCGCTATCCCCGCTCCCGGCGGCGTCGGCTTGATCAGCGTGATCTTCTCGCCAAGAGCGACCTACGGCGACATCCCGATCTATGCCCGCTACCAATACGCTCAAAGCGATACGGCGGTTGCCGCGGTCGACCTCATTTTGGTCTTGCCGAGCAACACCGATTTCTCCCTCACCGCCGGCATTCCACTCCGCATCGTGGAGCTCTTCGGCCTCTTCACGATGGACATGAACATCAACATTCGCTACCGGAATGGCGACAAATACGCAGACTTCATCTCGAACCCATCGAAGAACACGGCCGATTTCACCTTCTCGGGAGCTAGCATCACCAACATCACGGACAACGGCTACATCGAGATCGGCGGCGGCGTGGGACTGGTCAATGTCGGAGGCGGAGACGGCGCCAAGAACGTGGTGGAGCTCCCGTTCTTCCTGGGTGGGGGTTACACGTACGAAGGCAAAGTCTTGGCCGATATCTTCGCCCAGTTTGGTTGGCAGCCCTTGATGATCGCAAACGGACCTCCGAACGTGGACACGTTTAGCGTCGGCGAAACCTGGTACGTCACGATTGGCGCAACCGTCCACACCAGGGCGCTTTTCGGCAGGAACGAGCCGTAGCTCAAGCGTCGGTCGCGCCGAGTCGCTCGAGTAGGGCCTTGGCCATGTCCGCGACTTCTTGCCGGTCGAGCTCGCGGCTCTCGCTGCTCTGGTAGCTTTCCGTATCGGCATCGGGCAGCCCCTGAAGAAACCGGCTCGGCGTGATCTTCACCAGCCGGCCGCGCGCGACGCGATCTTTGTGCCGCGTGAGGTAAAGAAGGTCGCGCGCCCGGGTGACGCCGACATAGAACAAGCGCCGCTCCTCTTCGAGATCGGCCACCGAGGCGTCCGTGATCTTTGGGTCCGTCGTCCGCGCGTGAGGCAAGACGCCTTCCACACAGCCAATCAGAAACACGACCGAGAATTCGAGCCCCTTGGCGGAATGCAAAGACGAGAGCGTCACCTGCCGGCCCTGCTCCTCCGGCTCGTCAGGGTCGCTCGAATCGAGCGCAATGTGGTGCAGTAGTCGCTGCAAACCTTCCCGATCCGCTCCGCCGCGCGTCTCGAGCCGCTCGATGCTCCGCACCAAGAAGTCGATGTTGGCCCGCCGCCGTTTCGCGTCGGGGGTCTGGGCCGCGTCGTCCTGGAGCAGGCCGACGGCCCGCAGCAATGAGGTCGCCGTGTTGGCGAGCCCACCCGCCCGAAAGCCCTTCCCTGCCGCTTCGATAGCTTCACCCAAGCGGACTGCAGAAGCCTGGGCTCGGGCTGAAAGCGGCTCGATGCTTCCTGCGCTACGCAAGGCCCGAAGAAGGCTCATTCGATGCGCCTGCGCATAGTCGACGATGTGGCGAATCGACTGCGATCCGAGGCCCCTCGCTGGAGTGTTCACGATGCGACGAAGCGAGAGCTCATCGCGGGGATTCAGGGCGATGCGCATGTACGCGATGCCGTCTTTGATCTCTTTGCGATCGAAGAACTTGGTTCCACCAAAGACGCGATAGGCGATCCCGGCGATGCGAAGCTCCTCTTCGAGCAGCTTGGCCTGCGTGTTGGAGCGGTAGAGCACAGCGATCTCGCTCGCGTCCGTGCCTTCCCCCTGCAGCTTGCGGATCTCCGAAGCAACGAATTTGGCCTCCTCCTGCGGCTCGGGAAGCGCACAGATGCGGACGGGCGGACCGGCTTCACGCACTGGTCTCAGGACCTTTGCGTAGGGCCGCTTGCTCGACTTTTCGATAGCCGCGTTGGCCACGTTCAAGATCGAGGCGCGTGACCGGTAGTTCTCCTCGAGCTTGGTGACGACGGCCCCCGGGAAGTGCTGCTCGAAGTCGAGGATGTTGTCGACGCAGGCCCCGCGCCAGCCGTAGATCGACTGGTCGTCATCTCCCACGACACAGACATTGCCGCGCTCGTTGGCAAGCAGGCGAACGAGGTCCAGCTGCGCCACGTTCGTGTCCTGAAACTCGTCGACGAGGATGTGAGCAAAACGAGCCCGCCACTTGCTCCGAATCCCGGGTCTATCGCGAAGGAGAGCAACCGGCTTGACGACCAGATCGTCGAAATCGACGGCATGCATGTGCTCGAGCGTCGAATCGTAGGCGGCATAGATGCTCGCGGCCGCCTGGTCGTACTCGTCGTCCTTGGCACGCAGCTGGTTCGGCTTGAGCATTGCGTTCTTCCAGAGCGAGATCCGCGAGAGGATCGCTTGTGCGTCGAGTTGTCGATCCGCTTTGGCTTCGGTGCGAAGAAGCTCTCGAACGACGCCGAGGCTGTCACCCTGATCGAAGATCGTGAAGCGGGAGCCCAGGCCCAGTTCCTTCGCCTCCTGGCGAACGAAGCGCACCCCGAAGCTGTGAAACGTCGACAACCAGATCTCCTTGGCCGTCTCCTGGCCAATCATCTCGCCAAGGCGCTCACGCATTTCGTTGGCAGCCTTGTTGGTGAACGTAACGGCCAAGATCGCGCTGGGAGGGACGCCGCTCGCAAGCAGCCGGGCGACGCGAGCAGTGATGACCCGGGTCTTGCCCGAGCCTGCGCCCGCCAAAACAAGCAACGGCCCCTCGTCGTGCTCCACCGCCGCGCGTTGCTGTGCATTTAGTCGCAAGGTTGCCCGAGGTAGCCCGGCGCGCCCTCTGGTTCAAGGCAAGACGACAGTGCGTTCGAACTTGCCATCATGCCCAGAGGCGGTGTTAGAAATAGCGCCATGCGAGCCCCGACCCAGCCCTCCACGGTCCTGGGCCTGACGATCGTGCTGCTTTTCGTTTCCGCCCGTGCTGTTGCGCAGGCCGTTCAATGTCGCAATCGCAACCCCGATTGCTACGCGATCCAGCACTTTGGTTGCAGCCTTGCGATGTACCTGGGCTCCCGTCAGGAAGTAGGAGAAGCTTGCCGGCGCGCGATCAATCTAGCCGGCACCCAATAGGAAATCATGGCGGAAGAGATCGAGCGAAAATTTCTCGTCACCGGAGACGGCTGGCGCGATGAGGCCGAAGCAACTCCATACCGTCAGGGCTTCCTCTCGACTGAGCCTGAACGAACGGTTCGCGTTCGTCTCGCCGGGTCGCGCGGCTCCATCACGATCAAGGGCAAGACCATCGGCGCCCGGCGTGAGGAATTCGAGTACGAAATCCCGCCGGAAGACGCCCAGCGGATGCTCGACACCTTGTGCAAGCGCCCCTTGATCGAGAAGGTCCGCTACACGCTCCCCTTGGGAAGACACACCTGGGAGATCGATGTCTTCGAAGGCGAGAACTCAGGGCTCGTCGTAGCCGAGATCGAGCTCGCGAGCGAAGACGAAGCGTTCGACAAACCCGACTGGGCAGGCGAGGAGGTCACCGAGGACCCACGCTATTTCAACTCCAACTTGGTCGCCAAGCCATACCGAGCCTGGTAGCGCCGCCTCTCCCAGAGGCCCAATCGATCGGCCCGGATGCCAAAAGCTTGCTCATATGCTCAGTTGTAATCGAGCTTACAGCGTGGTGGTAATGCACAATTGTTTACACCCCAGCAACGGACAACCCTGTATCCTGGATGCTACGGTGATGATATCGTGGCCTCTCAGCCCCCCGCAGACCTGCCCGACTGGTCGCGTGAGACACCTCGCGCAATATGGGATCCGAGTCGCAGACTTCTGCAGACGATTCGAAAGTATCAATTTTGGCGTGAGCGCGGAGGCCCGTTCTCGCACTTGATGATGAACACCTGGACCTTTCAGCACCGCTTCTGGTCGGTCGTCACCGGGGCCGAAATCCCGCTCGACTCCGAAATCGAAGGCGGCTTAATGATTCCGCACCCAAACGGGATCGTGATTCACCCCCAGTCGAAGATCGGCCCCAATTGCCTGATCTTTCAGCAGGTCACGCTCGGCACTCGAGGAGACTCGGGCGCCCCGATCATTGGAGGCCGCGTCGACATCGGCGCAGGCGCACGCGTTCTTGGAGACGTCGTGATCCGCGACTACAGCAAGATTGGCGCCAACGCCTTGGTGCTGTCCTCGTTCCCGGAAGGCTCTGTTCTGGTGGGCATTCCTGCCCGTCGCGTCGGGCTAACCAAGAAGGCGCGCCCTAGGAAACTCCGCTCCCGCACGCGATTCGCCGCCGGGCAGAACTGAAGCTGCTAGGGTCAGACCATGCAACTCCCGCCTTGCGGTCTTTATCAAACGACGGGATCGATCGGCACGGTCGAGGAGGGTCGGCTCGTTTACTTCCACAACCATGGCAACCCCGGTCCAGGCCTCTACCTTCCAGAAGAGTGGCGCTTCAACCGGGCGCAATTCGAGAAGAACGGGCACATGCTCGATGACCCCGGCCTGGCGCGATTTCTACAGCCACTTCCGCCGGAAGGTTTCTATCGCGTAGCGGAGTCGTTTCACTGCTGTGAAAAACAATGCCGCCTCTTCGAACAGGACGCCTTGCTGCAGCTCGGGTACAACGCCGACGCGGACCCGATTCTCTTCGTGCCGGAGCTCGTCGATTCGATGTTCGCAATACCTGCCAAGGGCTGGAAGACGACGCTCGAGATGATTGGCAAGATGCAGGGCCTGCGAGTACCTGTCACCAAACGCGACACGCTGCCCCCTCAATAGCCAGCCAAAAATTGAGCCGTGAGCTGTAGCCCGATCGCCTTCCTGCGCTAGAGTCCGGGCATGAAATCTACCATTGGGATTCTAACGGGTGGCGGCGATGTGCCTGGTCTCAACCCGGCCATCCGCGCCGTAACCATTCGTGCGCTACGAGAAGGTCACCGCGTCGTAGGCATCCGCAGAGGCTGGGGCGGCCTGGTGGACATCATCCCCGACAAGGACGCTGACAACAGCGCGTGCGTCCAGGTTCTGACCGAAGACTTCGTCGACAAGGCGGGGCGCACCGGCGGCACGTTCTTGCACAGCTCCAGAACCCGACCGAGCACCCTGCCCAAAGATCTCGTGCCTCCGCATCTTCAGGACCGGTATCAAGAAGACGTCAACGACATCACCGATGCGGTCCTGGAGAATCTCGACTTCCTTGGCATCGATTGCCTGATACCAATCGGCGGTGACGACACGCTCAGCTACGGAGCGCATCTGCACCAGCGTGGCGTACCGGTGGTAGCGATCCCCAAAACCATGGACAACGATGTCCCTGGCACCGACTACTGCATCGGGTTCAGCACCTGCGTCACGCGCACGATCGAGTTGACACATAAACTAAGAACGTCGGCGGGGTCGCACGAGCGCTTCCTCGTCATCGAGGTGTTCGGTCGATATGCAGGGTACACGGCGCTGTTGCCGAGCATGGCCGGAGCGGCCAGCCGATGCGTCATTCCGGAGCACCCGTTCGACATGGAACGGCTCACCGAGCTCATGGTCTACGACCGGAACCGAAATCCCAGCAACTACTCCGTGGTCCTGGTGTCCGAGGGCGCGCAGATCGCCGGCGATTCCGACATGTCATTCGAAGGCGAAGAAGCCGACATGTTCGGCCACCGAAAGCTGGGTGGTATCGGAGATCGCGTTGCCCGCGGGCTCAAGGAGCTCTCGCCCAAGTACAACAAAGGCCGCCGAGTCAATGTGGTGAGTCAACGCCTCGGCTATCTGGTGCGGTCGGGCAATCCCGATGCACTCGATTCGATTGCCCCCATGGCCTTTGGAAATCTCGCTTTGGACTTGGTCACCTCCGGCAAATCAGGTCGGCTGATCTCCGTTCACAACGGTCACTACGACAGCGTCCCAATGGAAACGATCATCGGCACCAAGAAGGTCGTCGACGTCGAGAAGTATTACGACACCGGACGCATGCGTCCGAAGTACAAGGCGTTCAACGGCCTCCCACTTTTCATCATGACGAGCGACGCCTAGGCGGTTCGCCCCGTGGCTTCTCGTTACCGGCATCTTCGTGCACGCGCGCTCAAGGCGATGTTCAAGGCGCACGCTGAGCTCTACGAACGCAGCGGCGGACGCATCGGGGCCTGGCTAGGGCTACCGACCTTGCTCCTGTCGGTCACAGGACGGAAGTCCGGTAAGACCTATTCGACGCCGCTCGTGTACTTCGAGAATGGCGGGAGCCACGTCGTGGTTGGTTCCGACGGCGCCGCGAAACGCGATCCACAATGGTGGAAGAACCTCCAGGTCGATCCCATCTGCGAAGTTCGCGTAGGCCGCAAGAAGTTTGCCGCAACGGCAACGCTCGCCACGGGCGCCGAGCGAGAGCGCCTCTGGGAGCTTGGCAAGGACGTGAACCCGATGTGGTCCAAGTACCAAGCCCGAACCGAGCGAGAGCTTCCGGTCGTGCTGCTGACGCCTACGGGCTGAATGAGATTCGCCGGCTGGCCTCTATCTTCGTTGGAAGGTAGCGGTTCCGTACCCTGGTATGCGGATCATCTCCGGTGGGCTTTCCATCTCAGGCACGTAAATGATCCCGCCTGGCAGATGCGAGACCCTCACCAAGATTGCGTCCAGCACCTCGCTCTGACCTGCCGCATCGATCCACTCTGCTGTCACGGGCTCGCCGAGCGGAGCACCGTCGATCCACACTGTGTCGCCGATCGTGAGCGCTCCGTCGATATCGACGACGACCGGTCTAAGCGCAAGCGGAGTAGCTACGCGCTTGAGTGAGGACGCAGTCGAGGCCGTCACTGCAACGAGTCGCTCATGGAGCAGGTCGTAGTTGTAGTCACTGATCCAAGAGGGGCCGCAATAGCCCATGATGTCACGATATTGGGTATCGAGGAGCTGCTGGGCGGCGAGATCGTACCCGAGCACGCCGATCCCACCATCACTGTACGGGAAATCGGGGTCTGCACCTGAAGCTCCACCACAGGGCGCATGCGAAAGCCCGAGGGTGTGCCCGATCTCGTGCACGAAGGTCTCACTGCCGTCGTCGTAGAGTAGACCGATGGCAGCGCGATTGAACGTGTCCCCGACTCTTGGGACAGGACCAAGCCCTGCCACACAGCCCTGCGAACAGAAGTCAGAAGCCTCCCCGCTGGGTCGAACCGCGCAATAGTAGTAACTGTTCAGGCCTGCGCTGTCATTGGCGCGAAGCGAGAGGCACTCGCTCAGCAGGTCCGACCATCCTTCCCCGTCCGCGCCAATCGTGCGGTCGAAGTCGAGTGGCGCCTGACGAACGGAGACTTGGAAATCGGCAAGCGGGAACATACCGTACATGCGCTCCGTGAAGCGCGCGACGGTCGTGCCATCGGTAACCGGCGTACGATTGGAGCCGTCCGCCTGGTATCGCACGGGGACCAGCACGATTCGGAACGGACCCGGCGCTGACTCGGCACCGAGCGACTGCGTATTCGAGCTCGGGTAGCGCGAGCCGTTGACGGCGCCGGCGTAGGTGCCACAGGGCTCCACCTCCAGCAGCTCGACCGAGAAGGCCGAATTCTGGGCGATGTCTCCCGGGGAAAGCGCGAAGTTGATCGTGCTCGCGAGCTTGGTCGCGCTCGACACATCTGTGACGCGCATCCGAGCCTCTCGGGTCGTTCCGCTCAGGGTGAGCCGGGCGATGACGTCGCGCGCCTGCCAGCCCGATTGCGGTTCGACAAAGACCCGGATCACGCCCTCCCGCTTCGTAACGACGGGAGCCTGTCGACCGTTCACCGGCGTCGCATCGTCCACCAGCGTGATCGAAACACCTTGATTGATGGCGACGTCGCTTATCCGCAATGCCCGGACAGGTACCGGAGCTGCGGTCGCGGGATTGCAGTCAGGCGGGGGAGGCACGCTTGCGTCCGGCATCGAACCCGCGTCGGGCAGCGCCATCAGGCCCGCGTCCGAGTCCGGATCTGCCGGGAGGCCGCCATCGAGCTCGCCACGTGGCGCTGCAGGCTCGGCAGCCGCCGAGGGCTCTAGATCAGCGCCGCCGCCGATCACCCCGTTACAGCCCAATAGCAGCAACGCGCTGAGCGCCAGATTCAAGACCCTGCCGAACCCCATCTATCTACGTTAGGCGTTCGAGCAGGGCTGCGGCTGTAATTTCTTGTGCTCGGTCGTAAGGTGGCACGATCTCTCGGCGTGAATTCGGCAGGAATTAGTGATGAGAGCGTCTGCCGTTTCCGTTCATTGGAGCATCGCAGGGTTAATTGCGCTCGATCTCACGTCGGGATGCGATCGCCTGGCCGACCTGGCTGGAAGGATCGGGAGGCAGCGCGAGCGCAGGTGCCGGAACTGAAGCCGTTAAAAGAAAGAAGCCCTGCTTCTTTCGAAACAGGGCTTCATAATTCCGGCGGCGTCCTACTCTCCCACAGGGCTGCCCCTGCAGTACCATCGGCTCTGATAGGCTTAACTTCCGAGTTCGGGATGGGATCGGGTGTGACCCTACCGACATTGCCACCGAAGCCGTAGAAAGTTTCTCTGTGCCGCTCTGTGAAGCGGATCAGAAGCAAGTTCGAGAGTCCGTGTTGATGGATTGTCTCGAGCTCTTCCTTCCAACCCTGATCTCAAATCACGCACGAAACGTGTCTTAGAATAAGGTCAAGCCTCACGGCCGATTAGTACTGGTCAGCTACATGCGTTGCCGCACTTCCACACCCAGCCTATCAAACTTGTAGTCTACAAGTGGCCTTTAGGGACCGAAGTCCAGGGATACCTCATCTTAGGGCTCGCTTCCCGCTTAGATGCTTTCAGCGGTTATCGATTCCGTATATAGCTACCCGGCTATGCTTCTGGCGAAA
>Ga0316201_10001836_pt1 | contig 14727 bp, 13 predicted proteins | sample CS6wburrow_MG_FD_204516 | JGI IMG/M metagenome (GOLD analysis project Ga0316201, IMG submission 204516) | Coastal sediment microbial communities from Delaware Bay, Delaware, United States - CS-6 worm burrow | ecosystem: Environmental > Aquatic > Marine > Coastal > Sediment | place: USA... | reverse complement strand
AGCCTTCAGTATTCGTTCAATGGCCGCAATACCGGCCACCAGTCAGCCCGATACTTTACCGATCGACTGGCCTGGGCTCGACCGCAATCCGCGAGGCCCGGCCGTGCAAATGAAACCCTGCCAGCTGAAAAACGAAACCATCGTCCTGAACCAGCTTAGCTACGCCATCTGTAGCCTGAAAGATAACCAGCAATATGACGACTGCGACCAGGCTGCCGACCGACTGGGGATCTCCTCGGCGACCTGGCCACTGTTTGGACAGGTCTGGCCAGCGTCGATCGTGATGGCTATGGAAGTCCTCGCGCTCGACCTGCGAGGCAAGCAGGTGCTCGAGATCGGATGCGGCATTGCCCTGAGCAGTATCGCTTTGCACCGGAGCGGAATTGATATCACGGCCAGCGACTACCATCCCCTGGTACAGGAGTTCCTGGATAAAAACGTTATAGCAAACGGACTGGCGCCGATAAAATACCAGACCGGCAACTGGGAAACCGAAAATCCCCAGCTCGGCAGGTTCGATGTCATCATCGGCAGCGATGTCCTTTATCAACCCGCGCATGCGCAAGCGGTTGCACAATTCATCGATCGGCATTCGAGCCCCCAGGTGCAGGTCCTGATCGTCGATCCCGGCAGGGCAAACCGAACGCGTTTTACCGCCCGCATGATCGACCTGGGATATCTGCATCGAAGCGAAAGATTCGACCAGGGGGTAGACACGAACCACCATTGTAAAGGCCATTTGCTGCACTATCATCGAGGCAACCTGCCGCTGGAACCCCAGGCTGTTTGAAACCCCGACAAACTCATTGATCATGATTTAGATCAATGCTCTGACCCGTCACCGATGATCTACTGTAAATTCTGCAGCAACCGACCAGGGAAATTGCGAGCCATGTACCGGAACCAGGCAACCAGCTCACTAGCATTACCAAAGGCAAGCAAGCGTTTTCAGCTTGAACAGGCAACGCTCTCGCGGCAGCGCGGCTCCTCGTCGCTGCGGCTGATTTTGCTCACACTGCTGGCTGCGATCCTGGTCGCTGGCTGCGCACAGATTCGCAAGGCCACCTATCCTAGCGACTTTGTTTACCTGGAGCAAAAGCAGATCACCAACGAAATGGCGTTACTTGGTTTCTACATGCGTCAGCTCGACCAGATTTTGCTCGATGACTCGACCGTGAGCAGCGAACAACAGCAGCGAATCATCGCCCTGCTAACGAAAATCGATGCCAGCACGGACAAGCTCGGCGCCGGTAGCGTCAGGACGAATCACCTGGTGATCGATGACCATATCGATGAGTTCAAGAACGACGTCGAGCTCGCGATAAACAATGCCAGCGCCGATCCACCCAATTATTTTGCCCTGGGCCGGCTTGCGGGTAGTTGCGTCGGCTGTCACAAGTTTCGCAATTGACGACACTCCGACTGCAGCGGGCGGTTATTATCGAGCCATAAAGCGACGACGGGGCAGCACGGCCAGGACGCTGTGCTGGTGCGATTTCGGCGTCACGACGGTGATTGTTGCAGCGCAACATAAATACGGCTAGGATAGCTCCATGCGCCAAATTTCTGCTTCATATCATGCCCGGGAAACGCTGCCAGATGGGCGCATCGTCCACATTCGCGCCATCCGGCCCAGCGATCGGAACCAACTGCGCCACGAGTTTCACAGGCTGAGTAGCGCCTCGGTGCGTGAACGATTTTTCAATGCAAAGCTCGACCTGACACCGAAAGAGTTAAGCTACTTCACCGAGGTTGATTTCATAATGCACGTTGCGCTGGTCGCCGAGCTCGAAAGCGATTCAGGACTGCGCCCTGCCGGCGTTGCCCGGTTCGTTCGCAACCAGGACCAGCCCGATCGCTCGGAGGTCGCCATCACCGTCGCCGAGGATCTGCACGGCCAGGGCATCGGCAAACTGTTGTTGAAGCAGCTCATTCAATGCGCGCGTGAACTCGGCGTGCGACACCTGGATGCCTCCGTTCTAGCGCAAAATTCACGCATTTCAAACCTGTTGCATCACACCGGGTTACCGCTGGAATCCAGAATCGAAGAAGGCATCCTGACCTACAGCCTGTCTATCTAGCGCCCCCCGGCCCAACCCGCGCGCCCTGGCAACCGCCGGGTTAATCCCTGCCTGCTCGACGCGTGGCAATTTAATACTGACGTGAGATCGCCGGGCCCTGCGTTGCAATCTCACGCAATTTTTACTATTTTGGCGTCAATCCAGATCACGAACCCGAGGAACTGTAACCCGATGCCCAGGTTTTCATTCATTCGCGCAAGTTACATCCTCCTTTGCCTGCTGACCCTGTCGCCCGGAGCGTTGCTGGCCGCACCTCCCGAGGGTTACCGTTTCCTGCCGCTGACCGCTGCGGCTGAGCAGGCGAGCGCAGCGAACAAACCGATGCTGCTGTATTTCGGCCGCTACGGCTGCAGCACCTGCCGCAAGATGCACGCCGAAGTCTTCAGCGATACCGCGGTCAATAAACAGTACAATACCGAATTCGTGCTGGCCTACGTGGACACCGAAAGCGGCAACCGGATTCGTCTTGCCAATGGCGAAACCACGACCGAGATGCAGTTCGCCACCCGCAGCCGTATCCTTGGCACCCCGACATTCATCTATTTCTCGCCGGAGCAGAAACCCTTGTTTAAAAAAGCCGGTTTTCAAAGTATCGAACAAATGGCTCGTTACGGAGACTTCGTCGCACAGGGCCATTACCGCACGATGTCGCTGCAGGATTACCTGGCCAGCCTTTGATGTTGCGTATAGCTGTGCTCTGCCTGGGGCTGGCGTCGCTGACGGCACAGGCCACGGATCGATGGGCATTCGAGGCTAAAACAGCCGTCACCGGTAGTCCGGTGAGCGGCGTCTATCCCCACCTCGATGGCGCTGGCCGCAAACACGTTGCGGTAGCAGAAAACTCGGTGGCCGCGGTCTGGGAAGACAATCGCTCGCGCACACCACAGGTTTATGTCGCGCTCAAGGCAAACGACCGAGAACAGTTTTCAAAAGCCATGCAGGTCAGCGACGGCAGCGAGGCTTACGAACCCGCGATCGTCAGTTTGCCCAAAAACCGTTTCGTGCTGGCCTGGGAGCAGGACGGTGCCGTTCACGCCCGGGTAATGAATGAAGACGGCCCTGGTGCGCCCGTCAAACTTGGTTCCTCGACATCCAGCCACGTCAGCCTGGCAAGTTTCGGCGAGCGAGTCTTCGCGGCCTGGCGCGAGCAGCAGGACCGGCGGTGGTTCGTCAAGGTAGCGGCGCTGCGTGTTCCCGGCGCGCGCAAGTTGAGCGTAGAATCGGTAACCCCGGTCGAGGCGGCAGGCCTCGAGACACGGGTGCTGTTTCCGTCGATCGCGGTCAACGAGGCCGGTCTTAGCGTTGCCTGGGAAGACCGGCGGGCCGGCCATACCCGCCTGCTGATTAGCCATTCCCCCGACCAGGCCCGAAGCTTTGGCGACCCGCAACACCTGAACGAGTTTTTATCGAATCGCAACCAGTATGACCAGGGTAATGGCGTCACGCGGGTCGCGCTCGCATCTTTCGCGCAGGATGAAATTCTCGCCGCCTGGATGGACAAGCGCCGGGGCGGCCTGGGTTACGGTATTTTCGCCGCGCTTGGTTCAGACGGCGGAGCAATATTCGGACCCAACGAAAAAGTCCACGGTGAGGAAGGGGACCAGCAACCGCATTACAATCCCGCCGTCGCCGGCAACCCGAACGGTGATTTCGTAGTCGCCTGGGACGATTTCAGGCGCGGCGATTCGGATATCTGGCTTAGCGCCTATAACGAGGACGAGGAATGGAGCCAGGATTTCAGCCCGCCGGTCGCGAGCGGCGGCGGCGAACAGTCGCACCCCGCAATCGCGCTCGACAACCAGGGCCGATTACACCTGCTATGGATGGAGCGCGGCGACATGGATTCGCCGGGCCGACTCTGGTACAGCCGGGGTATACCGCGCTGATATGAGCCCTTGCCTTCAGCGCGTTGCTCAGTGATAGCGCGGATGACGGTGATAAGGCCAGGGGTGCGGATACCAGGGATCGTAGTACCAGGGGTCGTAATACCACCAGGGCGGCGGATAAGGATAAGCAGGCGCGGCTACCCGCTTCTTCCACAAAAAGGAACCCTCGACCGAAACAATCGGAAACAGGTAGTCGTATTCGCCGATCGGCTGGCTGACCTTGTCTTCGATGGTGCCGACCACGGTTAACGGGCGTCCGCTCTCGTAAACCACGGGATCGACGAATTTTTCGAAACTGGCAATAAAGCGGCCGTCGCTCCTGCTACTCGTGATCGGCCTGCCGTTATCCCCCAGATTCAGCCGGATAATCTCGATCCAGGTCCGGTCCGCCTTGTTCTCGACCTTGGTGATTATCCCGCCCCAGCGCACTTCCGAGCCGAAATAGCGGTCGATATCCATGCGCACGCGGGTGAGAGTCAGGTTTTCGGGCGGATCCTTGCTGATTGCCGGCGGAGGCTTGCTCGCGCAAGCCGTTAGCAGCGCAAGCATGACTATTAAAGATATTCGCTTCATGTTCCTTAGTTACCCATTAATTCCATTAAGTTCGCCAGGCCGGCAAACAGGACAAGCCTGCCCCACACGCAATATGATCACAATGACCTGAATCAATAAATTTGCCCGGCCAAACCGATTCTGACGATGCCGTTAGCAATCATGCGCCAGGTTCGCGGTAACCGCACGATAAAGCAGCCATTTCCGCGCCAGTGGGGGTCTTGCTGCAAGCGCTATCCATCCGTTACGGAATCGCTGCCTGCGCGGGAATAACCGGGACTAAACAGCTGCCATCGGGCCGATCTCCAGATTACAATCGAGCCTGGTTCCAGTATCCAGATCAGTGAAATGAAATTCGAACGCATCTTCTGCTTCGGCGACAGCATTACCCTGGGTTACAACGACAGCCAGGGGCTGGGCTGGCCGGGGCGACTCTGCCGCGGCCTGAAACAGGGCGACTGTCACGTGGCCGCGTATAACCTCGGGGTCAACGGCGATACTTCGCTCGATATCGCCGCCCGCTGGCGGGCGGAAGCCCTGGCGCGCAGCCGCAATTCGCCAGGACTGATGCTCTTCGCCTTCGGCTTCAATGACGCCGCGAAAGCCGACGGCAACGACTTCCAGGTCGATTTCGATACCTCGACGGCGACGGCGCGCAGTCTACTGACCGCGGCGCAAGGCCTGTCGCAGGTGTTGTGGATCGGTCCCACGCCACTGGACGAATCTGTCAACCCGCTGCGGACCGAGTACGCCTGCTGGGATATGCGCAATGCCGATATCGCACGCTACGACGAGGCTTATTCGAAAATTGCACGGGCAATCGGCGTCGACTACCTGCAACTGTTCCCCGAATTCTCAAACAGCCCGCGCTACCAGGCGGCGCTGCTGGCCGGTGACAGGGTACATCCCGGAGACGACGGCTACGCGATGATCGCCGAGCGCATCGCCGCCTGGGAGCCCTGGCGCGAGGCAATCCGGGAGGTCAATACTGCCTAGGTCGCGTCTCGTACCCGATGGATACGCAGGTCCAGGGGTTTGGACGTATCGAGATGGATATCGCGTTGCGGGAACGAAATAACGATTCCGGCCTCGTTGAATTTGTGGTTGATGGCCTGGTGAAGTTCACTGGTGGTCTGGCGCCAGTAGTCCATCGAGCCGACAAAACAGCGCAGCATAATCGTCAACGAACTATCGCCAAAGGCATCGAAGGTCACCAGCGACGCCGGTTCATCGAGCACACGTTCATGCTCATCGGCGACTTCCTGGACCAGGCGGATCGCGAGCGCAACATCGCTGCCATAGGCGATGCCGACCGGAATCACGATGCGTGTCACCGCGTCCGATAACGTCCAGTTCAGCAGTCGGCCCGTGATAAATTCCTTGTTGGGCACGAGGAGCTCCTTCTGGTCCCAGTTGCGAATCGTGGTGGAGCGGATGCGAATCTTGGTGACGACACCATCGGTATCCCCGACGGTGACGACGTCGCCGATACGAATCGGGCGCTCGAATAGCAAAATCAGTCCGCAAATGAAATTTGCCACGATCTCCTGTAAACCGAAACCGATACCGACGCCAAGGGCCGCGATCAACCACTGGATTTCCGACCAGCTACCGCCCAGCAGGTTGAACACCAGCACCACGCCCGTGGCGACGATGACATACTGGGTCAGGGTGACAATCGCGTAACGGCTCCCGGCGCTGATTTTCAGTCGCGCCAGCAGCACAATTTCGAGCAGTGCCGGCAGCCGTCGCGCCCCGACAACGACGATCAGCAGGGCGAGAAAACCCAGAATCACGTCGCCAAGCGTCACCGGCACCTGTTGCTCCGCACCATCCACGACCTCGGTGCGCAGCCACAACGAAACATCGTCGAGAATACGAAAAGCCGGCAACACGTCTGACCAGATCAACCACAAACCGAAGGCGGCGACCAGGACCAGCGCCGTGTTAATCAGCTTGGTCGTCTCCCCGCTCAAGGCCTTGAAATCGATCACGGGTTCTTCCCAGTGCAATGGCTCCATTTCTTCGGCCAAACCCTCGACTTCCGCCGTTTCCCGGGCAGCGCGATGCTGGCGGCGTCGCTCGAGGGAATCCCGAAAAGCGAGCCTGCGCTCGGTCATCAAGACCCAGCGCACCACGAACTGATGGATCAGAATAATCGCGACAATCAACCACAGGGTGTCGATCAGGCGCGCACCGAACGACGCCGCGGTATAGACATATCCCATGGTAGCAAACAGCGCCAACATGACCGGCAGCGCGAGGCCGAGTACCAGCCACAGGTAGCGAAACCAGGTTAACGGATTTCCCGGGTTGGCCAGGTAAAACTCCCCCAGGGCACCCTGGCGCGGCGCCAGGATACGCCCGAAGAACCAGGCCAGGGATACCATGACGATGAGAAAAAACAGCCGGCTCAGCCCCCCGGCAAGCGCCGCGGGATCGTAGGTAATCGAGGTAATCAAAATGAAACCAGCCGGCAGGAATACCGCCATCAGGTGACGGGTTTCCATTCGCAACTGTTCGGTTACCTTCGGACTCCAGCCAAAATGAACCACCGCCAGGCCGCCTTGTCTGCAGAAAATCCGAAACGCGATAAAGTAAAACAGGTACAGCGCAATACCATAAAAGCCGGCCCCGATCGCGGGGACGAATTGCCCCGTCCACTCCGCGCCCTGTTGCAGGTGAGCCTCGAAGTCGAGGCTATCGATACCCTGTACGAACTGCAGGTGCAAACCAAGCGCGGTAAACAGGATCGGCCAGGGCAAGGCCAGCACCAGCGTCAACGCCAGCGCCCGCACCGTGGCGGCATAGCGGTCGTGGCGCAGCTGCCCGATATTGCGGCCACTGCGTTCGAGCGAGCGGCGCAGGCTGGCCGAGTATTTCATCAGCACAGCGAAAAGCGCCAGCCCCAGCAGCAAGACCCAGGGAAATGAATCCGGCAAAATCAGGGCTCGCCCCAGTTCCAGCCAGTGCGCCGGCGATAGAAAGATGCCGATGCCCCGGGTGATCGATCTCAGCGTGTCCCAGGAGGGTGGTTCCCCGGTACGGACCCAAAACAGGCGCTCATCGAGAAAATCGTTATAGGCGTTGACCGACTCCGACAACTGGCGCTGCGCGAAGTCGAGTTCACCGAGCGCCTGCAGGTAGGTGTCGTCGGCCGCAATCGCCTTATCGAGCAGATCGCGCCGTAACTCGGCCAGCTCCAGTATCTCCGCGCGTAATAGTCCACGCCAGGTCTCAGACAGTGGTGCCAGCAGATCGTCGACATAATCATTGATATCACGCATTCGCGCCCGCTCCTGCTGGTTTCGAATCTGGCGCAGGCTGGACTCGATCACCAGCTGCTGGCGATTCTCTTCACTGGTCCTGAAATCCCTGGAATCCGGCAATCCACGTCGCTGCTCGAGCAGCACCTGGCCGAGCGCCTGGCTCAAGCCCGCGATTTCGAGTTTCTGGCGCGCCAGGCGATAATTATCGGCAACGCGTCTGGCCTGGCCGGTGACCGCGTTCTCTTCACGGGTAACCCGCTCCAGTTCGTCGGCCAGGGCCTCCAGTTCTTCCCCGAGCAGCGTGTTCTGTTGCGCGAGGTCCTGTACCAGTTCATGTTTACCAAAAGCCAGGCGCTCGGTTGCCTCGGCTTCCTCCCTGGCGGTCTCGGCATCGCTGAGCCGGCGCGACACGACCAGCGATTCCAGCAATTCGACATACTGTGACTGACGGTTAAGCTCCAGCGTGGCATTATCGCGCCGCACCCCGAGCAACTCGATGCGCGCCGGCTGGCTGAGCAACTCCTGGTCCAGCATCTCGATTTCAGCCGCGTGCGCCCGCTCCTCGAATTCCAGCGCCCAGCGCCGGGCCTCGATCAGTCGCTGCGGCTGATCCTCGGGGATTGGCAATTCCAGCGCATCACTGATCTCGAGCTGGCGTTTCTTGGCTTCGACCAGCCGTTCACGCGCCTGTTGCGCGCGCTGCGACTGGCTTTCGAGCATGGCCTCGAGTTCCACCAGCGCGGCGTTCAGCCCCGTCAAATCAGCCTTTTCACTCAGCAGTTGCTGCTCGAGTTCGGGCAATGACTTGCGTGTCAATGAATCTGGCAGTTTTTGCGGTGCCTTGATTTCGAGTTGTTCCAGTTGCTTGCGCAGCAGCGCGGATTTCTGTGGCGCGCTTTCCCGCGCCTGGACGAATTCGGCGGTGGCGGCTTCGTAATCACGCCACTGCTCTGCCAGGCTGATCGCCTTACGGTAATGGTCGATCAGACCTGACTTGACCGCGGCCTCGAATTCGTCGGAGGCTTCCGCCTCCTGCAGGCGCCTCTGCAGCATTTCGACGTTGGTGCCGGAATCAACCGATATCGCGCCTTGCGCAAATAAGGGGAACGGCAGCAGGCAACAACAGGCGATCAGAAACAGCGGCAGCGGTGACTGGAAAAACTTCAACTTTGGCTCGTGGGGTAAATTTTTACGGGCATTATCTTACCATTGTCTTTCTTACGAAAATTGTTAAATAATGGCAATCCATTGTTTTATCGTCCTGCTCGCCTGCTTACGGCGAGCCCGGAACTCAAGCAGGAGTCAGCCATGACCTGGAACGTATACTTATCCGGTGAAATCCACACCGACTGGCGCGACCAGATTATCGCCGGCGCGGCCAAACTCGATTTGCCGATCCATTTCACCTCGGCGGTAACCGATCATGAGGCCAGCGATGCCGCCGGTGACATGCTGGGCCCCGAGGCCACTGGCTTCTGGCGCGACCAGAAATCGTCCGGGGTCAACGGCATCCGCACCAAAATCCTGCTGGAAAAATGTGATGTGGCGGTGGTGCGTTTCGGCGACAAGTACAGGCAGTGGAACGCCGCCTTCGACGCCGGCTACTGCGCGGCAATCGGCAAACCGTATATCACGCTGCACGACGAGGACATCGTGCATCCGCTGAAAGAAGTCGATGCCGCCGCGATGGCCTGGGCGCAAACCCCGGAGCAGGTGGTCGAGATCCTGAACTACGTGGTTAACGCCTGACCTAAACGGCTTCCAGCTTGCTGCAATCTTTAACCTGAATTCGGCTCGCCGTGCGCCCGCCTCCTTCCGCCGTGCAGTTCCTGCTGCTGATATTCATCTTCGTGCTGTCGGTGATTATCCTTTACCTCGGCGTATTCACGATCGCGCTCGACAAGCTCGGGCTGTCCACCCACTCCGCGATGCTGTTACTCGCCTGCACATTGATCGGCAGCGGCATCAACCTGCCACTGTTCCAGATCACGGCGGAAGCGCCGCCGGACGAAGAAAACCAGGCTCTGCAGGGCTTGCTGTTTGGCCGACCCATGCCCTTTACCGGCAAGACCATCGTCGCAATCAACGTCGGCGGCGCGTTGATCCCGGTCAGTTTTTCGATTTACCTCGCCAGCATCAATCAACTCGAATTCACCCGGATACTGCTGGCGATCGCGATCGTCGCCGCGATCTGTTACCTCGCAAGCCGACCGGTGCGCGGTATCGGCATCGGCATGCCGGTTTTCGTCGCGCCGTTTACCGCGGCGCTCACGGCGATACTGATCGCGCCCGACAGTAGCGCTCCGCTGGCCTATATTTGCGGCACGCTGGGCGTACTGGTGGGGGCGGATTTAATGCGTCTGAACGATATACGGAAGATTGGCACGCCGGTGGCCTCGATCGGCGGCGCCGGAACCTTCGACGGAATTTTTCTGACGGGGATTGTCGCGGTTTTGCTGGCCTGAACGATTATGGCGAAATCAGGATCCGTCCGCCTGGAGCCGGCCGCTTAGTTCACGCGCAAACTCGCTACGAACAACCGATGCATAGATCACGAGGCCGAGTCCGTCCGCGTTCCGACTCTTTGCCAGCACCGCGGTATTGACGCCAAGCACCTTGCCCTCGGCATTGATCAGCGGCCCGCCGCTGTTGCCCGGGAGAATTTGCGTATCGGTAAACAGGTGATCGCGGCTGGCCTTGGTCACAATCCCGGCCGTCAGTGAATCGCTAATGCCAAACGGGCTGCCGATCGCGAACACCTTGGTTCCCTGGCGCGGATACTGCTGGCTCGAGAGGGTCAGATATGGCGTGTTGTAGTTGTCGAGCTTGAGCAAGGCGAGGTCATGATCCTTGCTGATCCTGATCAGCCTCGCCTTCAGCTTCTTGCCGTCTTTCAGCACGATCGTGAACTTCTTGGAAAAGTTGCTCATGCTACTGTTAAAACCGAAGTTGGATTTTTTCTCGCGGTACTCGCCCTCGAGTTTACGGTAGCGGGCGACATTGGCCTCATGGCGCCGCTTGTTTTTCTGGTAACGCTTGACATAACGTTCGTAACGCTGCCGCTCAGAATCCGAGGCCCGGGTCGACTCCATGTATTCACGGTTTTCGTCGATCGTCTTGCGCATTTCCTCGAGCCGTTGCTCGTCGTCCGAGATAACGGCTTTTCGATCATCGAGCCGCTGTTTCCAGTCTTCGAGCTGGGTCTCGGTTTCCTTCCACTGGTTAGTGGTCGCCGGCCTGACCACGTGCCGATTGGTAATCAGGTAACCGTCGCTGGTGACGAAAAACCCCGAGCCCGAGCCAGTACTGGTTTGCACCGTGACCACCGACAACGACGCCTCGTCGGTCTTTGAAGCGGGGTTGAACTTCTGCTTCAGGTCGGCCCCCAGGTCGGCCCTGACGGACTGGGTGTTGACGCTGGTGGCAACCGCGCTGCTGTTCTTGTCTCGCGGCGGCTTGTCGGTGAAATGCCACTTGCCGTTTTTATCCTGGTATTTGTAGACGTCCGCGCCAACCGGTATCGCGCCCAGGTGAAGCAGCGAAATCACGACGATTAGGAACAGGTTTCTCATATTATCTTCAACAACGCCACGGGACATTTTCGATTATTGTTTATTTATAGACTATTTTGAGGCGTTGGCAGCGTCACCGACGCCAATGTGAGCCCGGTCACAGCGAGCCAACGTTACGCCAGGCCAGCCAGCAATACGCCGCTGATCGAGACCACGATCAGCACGCGCGATATGCTCCAGTGAAACCCGAACAGTAGCAGCGCGGACAATAGCGACAGCACGATGACGCGCCAGTCGAACGACGCGAACTCGGGACGCCACAGCACGAATGGCCCGTGATCCTGCAGTTCGACCCGTGCAAAAAACACGTGCAGCGCGAACCAGATCGACAGGTTCAGGATCACCCCGACCACCGCCGCGGTAATCGCGGTCAAGGCCCCGCGCAAGCGCGCCTGCGATCCGATCCAGTCGATATAGGGCGCACCGACGAAGATCCATAGAAAACAGGGCACGAAGGTCGCCCATAGCGTTACCACGGCGCCGGCCAACCCGTACCAGATACCGCCGGCGCGAAACGCGGCCAGGAAACCGACAAACTCGTTTACCAGGATCAGCGGCCCGGGCGTGGTCTCGGCCAGCCCGAGCCCGTCCATCATTTCACCGGCGCTTAGCCAGCCGAAATGAACCACGACATCCTGTCCGAGGTAGGCCAGCACGGCGTAAGCGCCACCGAAGGTAACCACCGCGAGCTTGGAAAAAAAGATACCGATCTCGAGCAGTAATCCATCCCCGTCGAACAGCGCGAGCGCCGCGATCGGCGCACCCCAGATCAGCAACCAGATCGACATCGTAGCCAGACTGCCCATCAGGGACACCTTGACCCTGACGGGCTGCTCCGTAGCTGCCTGCCCGGCCGCGCGCAGGAAGCCGAAGATCGCGGCGGCGACGATGATTAACGGGAATGGCAGCGCGAGGAAAAAGATGCCGATGAAGGCGAGCGCGGCGATGACCCAGTGCTCGGCGAGATGCAGCGCGCGCCGCGAGACCTTTAGCAGGGCTTCGATAACGATAATTATTACCGCCGCCTTGACGCCGAGAAACAGAGCATTGACCAGCGTCACATCGCCGTAGAGCCCGTAGATCAACGCCAACGCGAAAATGACGATCGCCCCGGGCATGACGAACAGCAGGCCCGCGACCAGCCCGCCGCTCACCCCGTGCAGGCGCCAGCCGGCATAGGTGGCCAACTGCATTGCCTCCGGGCCCGGCAATAACATGCAGAAGCTCAGCGCATTCAGAAACTGTTTCTCGCTGAGCCAGTGTTTAATGTCGACCACTTCGCGGTGCATCAACGCGATCTGCGCCGCGGGCCCACCGAAAGACAGGAGCCCGATGCGCAACCAGACGCGAAACGCCTGCGCCCGCGTGGGCAATTGAAGGTTATCGCCGTCATCGATTGTCATGGCGTCCATGACCTAAGCTCGCGCGCCGGGCTGCGGCCAATCATGCACCTCGTCGCTGGCGTCACGCGCCCAGCGATAAAACGCGTCGTATAACAACATGCCGGCCTCGACCTGCTCGAGATCGTCGCGGTAGATGCGCGACAGACCCAGCGAGGCCGCGAGTAGCCCGGCCGATTCCGGCGCGAGTTCGTGCCGATTGGTATCCGCGCCACGCACGATGGTCGCGAGGCGCTGCAAGGCATCCGAGCGCAGGCAAAATTCCTCGAGCATGATATCGAAGGTACAATTTTCCCCGCGATGGCTCCAGAACACGTCTTCGACGTCGAACGGGGTCGCGTCGAACTTCTCCGCCACGCCCATGACCTCGCCCGGGGCGACAAACAGGAATTGTGCCCGCGTGTCGACAAAGCGCCGGATTAACCAGGGGCAGGCCATGCGATCGATTTTGGGTCGGTGCCGCGTAACCCACAGGCTGGATTCAGCCGCCGATTGGCGCGGAATCCTGTTCGCCGGAACCAGCATTTCGCCGGCATCGCGCCAGGCGAAGTGGCCTCCCTCGAGCGCTTCGGCCTGCACCCCTTGATTGCGCAGCATTGCCATGGCGCCCTGGCTGATTTTTTTGCCGCGCTGGCAGTAAACCACGACGCGCTTACCCGCGAGCGCCGGGGCCAGAGCGACAATATCAGTGTGCGGGTGGCGAAACGCCGACGGCAGCAATTGTGGATCCGCGGCGAAATCCTCGTCGATGCGAACATCGACCAGTGTCGGCGCGGCCGGGGTTCCGACGAGGCGGGAAAGTTGACTAACGGTAATTTCGGTTGGTGCTGGCATGACGCATCCTCTCCTAATTGATTCAACTGCCCGGGCGTAAGCGCCGCCGGCAGATCAGGTTTAACGGATGCGAAACTTGGGCTTGCGCCTCACGGGGTGTTCGCTAACCCCATGCCGCCGAGTATGGCCAATGCGAAGGGGCAAAGCAAGCGACGGCAGCGGGCCCGGCCAACGGTCGTCAAGGACGGAAGCTTATTTCACGGAAGGCATCTATCGATAAAATCCGCCAGCGCCGGGTTGAATTGCCCGGCGCGCTCCCAGAACATCAGGTGCTCGCCGAATACGTCCACGGCGGCCGAGGGTCGTAGCTGACAAACCTGACCTGCTCCGAGCCCTCGAAAAATTCCAGCTGGCGTTCGAACACGCGTGTCGACATGGTCCAGCCGGCTACCAGAAGCACGGTGGTATCGCCGCGTCCCGCCTGTTGGTAGTGAATCGTCAGGTCGGCATCGATTTTAACTAAATCACCGCTTACGCCTTCAACCCCCGGTAGGCGTGAACGTGGCCGCCGGGTTTACGCTCGATGCGGTTCAACCGGTCGCGCCTAAATCCCCGCGCGCCAGGTACTGCTGCCAGATCACTCGGCGGGCGGCGCATAGGCGCCGTCTTCATCGTGGGTTTCGCGCCCGGTCAGCGCCGGCGTGAATACGCACACCAGGCGCATGCGGGTGAATGACCTGAGGCAGTGCTTTTCGTGCTGATCGAGGACATACATCGATCCCGGCCCGAGCGCGAAGACTTCGCCGGTCGCCATATTCTCCACTTCACCCCGTCCCTCGATGACGTAGTTGGCCTCGACGTGGTGCTTGTACCACAGGACCTGCTCGGCTCCGGCCTCGGCCGTGGTTTCGGTCAGCGTGAAACCGACCCCGTCCCCGGCGAGCAAAAAACGCCGGCTCGCCCACACCGGTCCGCGCACGTCGCGCTCGGTATCGATCAGGTCATTCAGGTTTCTTACAATCATGATTTCCTCCCGCTGCAACAGGCGTCATGATAGCACCAAAAACCAGGCGCCCGAGCGTGCAACAGTGCGCAGTCGGGCCCTCGTCATGGAGCTCGAATCGGACAGCCAGGGTTTGTTACTGTGGAATAATCACGTCGTCGATCGACTTCGGATGATCGGTGATCGCATC
>Ga0316201_10001835_pt1 | contig 14728 bp, 15 predicted proteins | sample CS6wburrow_MG_FD_204516 | JGI IMG/M metagenome (GOLD analysis project Ga0316201, IMG submission 204516) | Coastal sediment microbial communities from Delaware Bay, Delaware, United States - CS-6 worm burrow | ecosystem: Environmental > Aquatic > Marine > Coastal > Sediment | place: USA... | reverse complement strand
CCGCCGCAGCTCCGATGAGATCCAACCCGGCCCCAAAATTAAATAAATCAGAGCGGGGGTCATCGAGGGAAAACCTGGCGATGTTTTTCTTAAGCGCAAGCCTTTTTGCAGCAAGGTATTGTTTTTCGTTATAAATCAGATATCGCGGTTTTGTTCCGAATCGGAGTATTTTCTTCTTAGAGAATCGTCGGTTATTATCCAACAGGGACTGACCGTCATATTCATTTGTTGTCTTCAGATCCAGTACATCAATAATCGTGGGCAATATATCTATTGTTTCTGCGTTCTCGTCCACCTCTGTACCCATATCCTGGGATGGGTATTTGATAAACAATGGAACAAATGCGACTTCACCGAAATTCTCGTGCGTCGCGAAACGGACCGGTACGCCTTGCTGGAAACTAATACCATGATCGGCCAGGACGATAAGTAAACTGTCATCGTAAATTTGCGCTGATTTCATTTCCGCGATGAGCTGACCCAGGAGTTCATCCACAAACGCGGTTTGCAACAGGTGCTTCTGGTGATATCTGTCGATGAGAAGTTCCTCACCCTGGACCACTTTAGAGGCTTTGTCCTTGGTGAAACTGAGACCCTTGATATTATCCTGGTCCGAATAAATTCGCCCGGATGGCAGGTATTGAAAGGGTCGATGGGGCAACATCACGTGTATAAAGTGCAAGGTCTCCTGCGGATATGAGCCGATATCTGAAATAAAAGACAGCAACGGCTGCAGACGGTCGCCCGTCATCGCGTTATTTTTCCTGTTTTTTTGATCCGCCCTGAAAACTTCGGCAGGCAGGAATCCTCCCCACTGCTCATCAATCACAGGCAGGAAAAAGGAGAGTTCCCTTGGCAAAACGATATGAAGATAGACGATTGACATGTCTGACAGGAAGCGTACGGCACGGATCCACCCGGCTTGCGTTGACAAAGGTTGTGCTGCGTTGGTCTGCGGCGAGTCAAACAGCCGTGTAATCGGCTCAATCACATGAAAACTGTAGTGACCATCCAGCGAAGAGAACAGGTTGCCAGGGTATTCGCTGGCTATCGGTAGCCGGCGTTTCGATGGACGTTGGCCACTGAGAAGGGCGGGTACTGCCACCTGGGTCGCATAACTGACAGTGGTCGCATTCTTGTACCAGGTCGATTCTGAACCCAGCCTGGCAAAATTTGGAAACCGATTTGCATCGATGCCACCCTTGGCATCTAAAAGGTCGACAAGTGGTAATTCGTCGAATACGACCATCATAATTGGGGGTTTTTTGCCCGGGCTGGATTCGTTGTTCTGTGCACCGGGTTCACCCGGCCCTGCTTCAGCCTGCATGATCTGCTTAATTTCGGGATTAAACAGAAATAACAACGGGAACAATATGACGACAGGGGAAAGTGCCGTGATGACCTGTGAAAACTTTGGTTTTTTGTAATACAGGTAAGCAAAAAACACAAATACAACACCGGATATCATCAATTTAATCAGGCTGTGGATCGTATTGATGTCGCTCAAAAGGTGAAGGGTGAAAATGCTCACCAGGCCTGCGCACAACAAGGTTTGGATGAACAAACGAAACTTCTTTCCAAACACACCGCTAATGAAAACCAGCCCCGTCAGGATTAACGGTATCACGACAATAAGCAGCAGAACGGCTATATATACGTCAGGCGCGCGCATATTGTTGGCGACAATGTAGCCGGGATGCTCTACCAATATCGTAAAAACCGGCCTTGACACGACAAATGCAAACAATGTGAACAAATGCACGGTCATTATTGCCATAGAATAGCTGGCGCCGGCTCCAGGCTTTTGCTGCATTATCAATTCCGCTCCACTTTGCACTACTTCCTAGAAGGATGCTCCGTCCACATGACAGACAGGAATCCGATCCAGGTCGATATCGCTCATCATGCGAGCGTTAATACCCATTCTACCAGTCAGTTCAGGGTCAATACTCTCCCAGTGGGTGGTGCAACCACAGGTTCCGCAGCGACAAATTTGAATCATTTTATCGCCCCAGATATAACTATCAAGGGCATCCTTGTCTGATAATAAAACCACCCGAGCCGGGTCGTAATAGGCCCAAAGTCCGCCAAGCCTCTTACAGATTGAGCAGTTACACAGACTAACACTTTCAGGGGCTGAAGTGACTTCCAGTTGCACCGCGCCACAATGGCAGTTTGCCTTGATCATATTGGTGGATCCTATAAATGATTTCCGGTTTAACAGGACTCTCTATAAAAGTATAAAACTCGCAATTGCGACCCCGGACGTTACCAGCGTTAGCAAGGTAATGTAACTGATACCAATCACGGTAAATTTTCCCACCGTCAACAGCCAGCCTTGTTGAAACACCACCCGCAATGAAATCAGCATGTAAACGGGGAGCCAGATGCCGATCGCAACGATCAGCCACTGGGCACCGCTAGCGGCCATTGAATAGCCATAACTGGATAACAATTCTTTGGCTAAATCCGCCAGCAACATCAATGTCATGCTCACAAACAAGAAAGAGTGGTTGTGAAGTGCATAGATCAGGTGCTCAACATAGTATCGTTTTGCAAACAGGTACCAGAATTTAAAAATCAAGGCGACCACGGGCAGCAGCACGAACATGGCAGCCGGCAGGATATCAAAAACCTTGTCGACTGCCAGGTTGGGGTTTTCATTGATCTGTTCAGCTTTTTGCGGTGAACCTTCAATCTCATCGTTGATACGGTCATTGATCCAGTCCGGCAACCACTGGATATCCACCGGGTTGGTTTCGCGATCCCAGGGCTTGTCATTGAATGAGATTTCGTTGGTATCAAATATGGGTTCATCTGAATGCTCTCCCTTACTCTCAGTCATGATCTGATCAACGTCGATTCGATCTTTTGCTTCCGGGGGCAGGTTGTTCAGTGTCTCCTCAAGGTTTTCCAATTCCTTGTCGGTGCTATCAGTGGAAACTTGAATGATTCCGACATCATTTTCGATACCCGCGATGGACAAGGCACCACTTGAAAGAAAGGCTGCCAACAGAAAGAACACGATGCTGGAGAAAATATACAGTCGCATGGGTGGTACATATCGAAAACGACGTCCACTCATGTAGTCCCGGGTTAAGCGCCCCGGCTTGAATAGAAGCGGCTTGAGAGTGCGCATGAAGCGCGAATCCAGATCCAGCAAGTCTTCCAGCATATCCCTGAGCAGAGCCGGGAAAAAACGCATGAAATTGCGGTCAGGTTGACCACAGAAATAACAGAATGGGCCTCTCAGGTCCGTGCCGCAGTTCAGGCATTCTGCTGAACCTGCGAGTTTTTTCGCGGACAGCGTCAGTGATGGGTCACCAGCAATGGCCATCGCCTGGCCTTCATGTCCGGATGTGGTCGATTCTTGATGTTCAGGATTCATTTCCATACACCTCTGCCCCTGCAGATTGGTTCATGTTGTTCTCTCCCGCATGTACTACAATGCGCGCTCACCCCGGATTGTAGCCAATGAATAGTATATTCACACACAAAAATCATCCGGCAGAAATTATGCGCACCCTGCAACTGGCCATGCCAGTAATTATTGGCATGGTGGCTAGCTTTAGCATGAATTTTGTCGATACGCTGATGGCCGGCAGGTTACCGGACAAGGAACTGTCCCTGGCGGGTATTGCTACAGGTGGTGCCATATGGTCTGCCGTTGTGATGTTTATCCTTGGTGTTTTGATGGCTATTCAACCCGTTGTTGCCCAGGTGGATGGAGCCGGTAACCGCCCCGAGGGAGGTGTTGCAGCACGCCAGGGAATGTGGATCGCACTGGCTGCATCAATTCCGTTCGGGTTAATTCTGTTGTCGGGTGGAACCTTGTTGGGCTGGATGTCGGTAGATGCTGAAATCATCCCAACTGCCGTCAAATACATGGCAGCGCTGAGCTGGGGAACACCGGCAATTTGCCTGCTGCTTTTACTGCGATTTTTTAGTGAAGGCAGTGGTTTTACCCGGCCGACCATGTATATGGGTTTGTTGGGTATCGTTTTTAATGTCCCGCTGAACTACGTTTTGATGTTTGGCAAGCTTGGTATGCCGGAATTGGGTGCGCAAGGTTGTGGATATGCGACGTCCATCGTCATCTGGATACAACTTGCGGTGATATTTTTCTATATCCGTTGGCATAACCATTTCAAAGACTTTGAACTGTTCAAACGCTGGGACTGGCCGCAGTGGGTGACAATATCAAAACTGCTTAGAATCGGTTTGCCAATCGGAATGGGGATTTTCGTGGAAGGCAGCCTGTTTATTGGTGCGGCATTACTCATTGCACGTCTCGGCGCACTGCCGGCATCTGCCCATCTTATTGCGATCAATTTTTCCGCCTTGATGTTCATGGTACCACTGGGTCTTGCAAGTGCAATTACAACCCGGGTAGGAAACGCACTTGGCAGGGGTGACCCTGTTGCGGCACGTTATGCAGGCATGATCGGGATATTCATCATGCTGTTCACACAGACCTTGAGTGCATCATCGATGCTTTTTTTTCCCGAGGCCATTGTACGGATATATACTGATGATGCGGCGATTTCCCTGATTGCAGTTGGCTTGTTGTTCTACTCTGCAATTTTTCAATATGCAGATGGCATCCAGATATGTGCGGCGGGCGCATTGCGTGGCCTGAAAGACACACTGGTCCCGATGTTTATCAACATCCTGTCATATTTGGTCATTGGTTTGAGCGTCGGCTATTACCTCACATTCAACAGGGAAATGGGTCCGGCAGGCATGTGGATCGGCATGATTGCCGGCTTGTCGTTCGGGGCAGTTTTGTTGATGGGTAGATTTCTATTCAAAAGCAAAAAAATGATCGTCCAGGGTTTGGACCCGGGGTAGGGTATTCAGTTGCCGGGTGGGTAGAGCTTACCCATCCGGCCTGGGAAAAGGCGGGTAAGCAGCTTACCCGCCAGACCGGTCTAGACCTCGGTTTTGGGTTCGGTTTCAGCGGACGTTTCCGGCGCAATCCGTTTCTTTAATTGCTCCAGTTCAGCTTCGATCTCCGGATCAGAAGGCGTATCATCTGCGGCCCAGACATTGCTGGAATCCCCACCGACCTCGTAGGAGCGAACACGAGCTTCGAGCCTGTCTACCTGTGATTGCAGGCGCTCAAAGCGGCCCATGGCGCGGCGGATTTTGCGTTCACCAGGTGAAATAGCTCTATCGTTGCTTGTCATCCGCCCTTTCGCACCGGGTGCTTTCCGGGTGGTGATGTCCTTTAATTTGGTCTTGGCCTCGGCAAGTTTGTTTTTCAGTTGAGCCATGTCGAATTCAAGTTGTGTGATCCTGGCGTCCAGGCTCTTGGCCTCATCACTGGCGGAATGCAAGGCTTGTTCCAATTCTGCTTTTGCCTTTAATGCGGTGCGCGCCAAATCATCGCGATTGGTTTGTACGGATTTTTCAGCACGGGCCGACCATTCTTCTATTTCGCGTTTGTAACGTTCCTCAAGACGCTGCAAGTGGGTTTGCTCAGCAAGCAGTTCGGCGCTGGCAATGCGTGCGTCTTCCGAGGCATCTTCCATGTCACGGATAAGGGCCCGCAAGAGCTTTTCCGGGTCTTCTGCTTTCTCAAGCAATGAATTGATGTTTGCGGCGATAACATAGCGTAGGCGAGAAAAAGATCCCATGATTCAAACTCCTGTCATTGATTAATTTAACTACTTAGATGCACAATTCATGCCATCATAATAAATTCTTTTATAACAATGATATACAGTATTCAGGTTTTAATCACAAGGTCATGATGTGGTGTTTTTGGCAAACAGTTGGCCTATCTGTAACAGTTTTCCTGTGACCTTCGGCCGATTGTGATTAGCTGTCACTGTCCATACAATAAGTCGCAGTGATTCAAACAGGCGATACCATGGCTAACAAACGTTCTTTCCCGGTCAGATTTGCATTGGGAGTTTGGCATTTTATCAATGGCAGCAGAAAGGTTTTTCTGAACCTGCTTTTTTTGTTGTTCTTATTCATGCTATACCTTGCCGTGCAACCGCCGGAACTGTTTCGTCTCAAACCTGATACAACACTGGTTATCCGTCCGTATGGAAACGTGGTCGAGCAGTACACCACGACCCCGCTGGATCGCGCGCTACAGGAAGCCACCGGACAGGATCAATACGAGACCCGGTTGCGTGACATGCTGGAAGCCATTCAACGGGCAGCTGTTGACAGTGACATCACACAGCTGGTGATCGACCCGAATTATATGTGGGGGATCGGTCTGGCCGCATTGAAAGACCTTGAGCATGCCCTGGATTCATTCAGATCAAGCGGCAAGCCGATTATTGCGGTGGCACAAAACCTCGGCCAGCAGCAGTATTACCTCGCTTCCCTGGCGGATGAGGTCTGGCTGGATCCAAATGGCACCATCTGGATAGATGGATATTCCAGTTACCGGCATTTCTATCGTGAAGGCCTGGAAAAACTGGCGGTGGAAATCAACCTGTTCAGGGTCGGAGACTACAAATCAGCGATGGAACCCTACATACGCGACGATATGTCGGAAGAGGCCAGGGAAGCCGGTAAATTCTGGTTGGGTGATTTGTGGCAGCAATACCTGGAAGGGGTATCTCAGAATCGTGGATTGATAGTGGAATCGTTGCAGGCTTCAATCGATGACCTGCCAAATCAGCTCGAGCAGGTCAATGGGGACTTTGCACAGTATTCGCTGAAACTTGGTCTTGTAGACCGCTTGATGACAGCACCTGAAACGCGCCAGGAGCTGGCCAGACGTGGGACACCTGACCACGCAGGCGATAGCTACCGTGCGGTTGGAATGCAGGACTACCTGGATATCTCTCAACCCACTCAGAAGGCTGCAGGTGGCAAACACATAGCTATTGTGATCGCGGAAGGTGAAATTGTCAGGGGAAGGCATCCGGCCGGTCGTATTGGCTCCCTGTCAACGGCAGAACAATTACGCCGAGCAGCCCGTGATGAGAATATTGCTGCCGTCGTTGTGCGGATCAACAGTCCGGGTGGTGAGGTTTTTGCAACTGAAAATCTTCACCTGGAAATGCAACAGCTTAGGGAAGCGGGAAAAACCGTTGTGGTTTCCATGGGGAATGTGGCGGCTTCAGGTGGTTTCTGGATGGCCATGGCTGCGGACGAGGTTTGGGCGAGTCCGGCGACCATAACAGGCTCGATCGGTGTTTTTGCCATGTTACCGACATTCGAGGCGACACTGGATAAGATCGGTGTTCATGCGGATGGATTCGGCACCACGGAGATGGCCGGAAAAATGAGGCTGGACCGGAGCCTGGATCCGGGTATAGCACGGGTTTTTCAATCCAATACTGAACGGACATACAGACAGTTTCTGGACCTGGTCAGCAAAGCCCGCGGGATTAAGGATCTTGATGAGGTAGATAAACTGGCACAGGGAAGGGTATGGACCGGCGCCCAGGCACTGGAGCGCGGATTAATTGACAGAAATGGCACGTTTCAGGATGCCATTGAGGCCAGTGCACGTATCGCAGGGTTGGGTGACAGCTATCAAATTGACTGGATTGAGCCAAAGCAATCAACCTTTGATGAATTTTTCACCAATTTTATGTCCAACGCTGTTACCAGGCTGGATCTGTCCATCAGCATGCCGGATAAGTTTCATGCCTCGTGGGTACAAAGCATATTGGATGATTTGAAGTTTATCACCGAGCAGCAGGGCAAATTTACCATCGCAGCACATTGCCTGTGCGGTATGTAGTGCGGGGTTCTGTGCCCGCTCAGTAGTTCGTTTGTCTCGGGTCCGGTAAGCCGGAGTGCAGCTTCCACTGCTCGGTGTTCTCGTTATACTTCCAGTATTGTTCATCAATAATGGTACGTTCCCGCGCCTGGTTTTTATTGAACATGCGAACTTCAACAACCTGGATAAGGCCTTTCCCTTCATCCACCGGGGCAGCCGAACGCACGACATACTGCGTGACACGAAACAGCCTTAACCGGTCCAGATCAAGTCTGGATATGGGTTGTTCTTCCAGGTACTCAGCAGAAACGAAATCAACTGCGGCATCCCATTGCGCCCAGCGGACAATGGTCTCGTACTGCTGCAGGGTATCAGACAGACTCTTGTCTTGCTTGGTTTGCGGGCAAGCGGAAAGCAGTGTGGCGATGCCAATGACAAGTATGGATTGCAGTAACAATTTCATGATCTGAGTTTCCCGGGTGCTATATCAATGATTGGCATTTTCTTCACAGGCACCGGGTGTGCTTCTCGGCACTCCGGCACCACGGGCCATGCAGGCATTGCTGTAGGTTTTGTTATCACAACCGCAAACCGGGTCGTACTGCATGGTGCAGGCGATCGGTTCTTTTGGTGGTGTGAGTTTGCATTTTTCCGGCATGGCGGTTTGAACGTCTTGCGCGGATTCAGTTTGAACGTCCTGCGCGGATTCAACGGGTCCAGTGGTTTCTACGCTCTCATTCGAGGTTTCTGAGCAACCGATTAACAGGGCTAATATGAGGCCGGGGCCTGCCACTACTCTCAACAAATTTTTATACATTGAATCTACTCCAGGCAATACTCAGCCAATTGACTGCAACCAGGATCAGGCAAAACATGACGGCTGCGGAAGCCATGTCCTTGGCTCTGCCTGATAGTATATGACGTTCTGCACCAATGCGGTCGACGGTGTTTTCTATCGCACTGTTGAGGATTTCAACGATGAGTAGCAAAAACAACGGAAGTATCAACAACAACCATTCAACCACGGTTTGCGCCAGCCAGAAAGACGCCAGCAATAACAAGACTGCAATGAGGGCGTCCTGTCTGAAGGCCGATTCATGCCGCCATGCATCACGTATTCCCCGACAAGAGTTTTTTGCCGCTGCGATGATTCTTGAAATGCCTGTAAGTCCCGGTTTCACGCTGGATAGCCCTTTTTTCTTTTCAGCTGGTATTATGCTCAAGCCGGACCGCAACAACAATCCGGACATCAACAAAATTGCCTAATCGGGGAAACAGGGTGCTTAAAGTTGCAACATGGAATGTCAATTCACTGAATGTTCGGCTGCCCCAGGTACTCGCCTGGTGTGATGTGGCTCATCCTGACATCCTGGCGTTGCAGGAAACAAAGCTGACAGATGATCGCTTTCCCGTCTCTGCACTGCAGGATTCGGGATATCACAGTGTTTATTCGGGGCAAAAGACCTATAACGGGGTTGCAGTTCTCAGCCGCGAACCAGCCACGGATATGATGACCGATGCAGCAGGTCTGGACGATCCACAACGGCGTATCCTGGCTGTTACCATTGGCGATCTGCGTGTCATAAACCTTTACGTGGTCAATGGTTCTGAGGTCGGATCAGAAAAGTTTGGGTACAAACTGCACTGGCTGGAGCAGGTGACAGCCTGGATTGCATCCGAGATGCAACGGTTTGAAAAGGTCATTGTCATGGGTGATTTCAATATTGCACCGGATGACCGTGATGTGCACGACCCGGTATCCTGGAAAGGAAAGATACTTTGTAGTGCGCAAGAGCGTGAGGCACTACAAAGAATATTCGATCTTGGCCTGGTTGATACCTTCAGGCTATTCGAACAGGCGGAAAAGGCCTGGAGCTGGTGGGATTACCGCATGGCTGCATTCAGACGGAATATGGGTTTGCGGATAGACCTGATTTTGGCCTCGGCAGCGCTTGCAAAGCACTGCACTGCCTCGTATATCGACAAGGAGCCACGCCGCCAGGACAGACCGTCAGACCATGCCCCGGCGGTTGCACACTTTACCTAGACCGGCGCTTATTTAAAGCCGCCGTATGTTGGTACGGACTGGTCGATTTCTTTTGCCCAGGCATCTATCCCACCGACAACATTATTGACCTTGCTAAAACCCTGTTTGCGGAAATGTTCTGCCGCTACCTGGCTGCGATTACCAACATGGCAGATGAAGGCCAGTTCGGTGTCCTTTGGCATGGCTTCAATTTCCTGCATGGTTCCACCATCCATGGGCCTGGCAGCATCCAGAGATGCAAGAGCCCGTTCTTCGCTTCCACGTACGTCAATCAAAATCACGCTGTTCTTATCGAGCTTTTCTTTGAGTTCGGAGACACTCATCTGGTGAACCGGCTCGGGTGCCTCGGGGAGACTGATGGTCAGACCTTCGCCCTGCATGCTTGAGACCCAGTCAATAACCGCACCCCTCGCGCGTTGGGCAGAAGCGAGGTCAAACAAAAGGGTAATTCCATTGGCTTCCACCTTGATTTCATGTCCTTCGGCAGGAGCGACATTAAATTGGGATTGCCAACCGGCATCAATGGAAAAATGCAGACCAATACCCTCATGGCCGGCCATGGCCTCAAGAATTTTCTCTGCGGCGGCGTCGGTAATGGTAACTTCCGGTGGTGTACGGTCCGGTGCTTCAACACCGAGCATGTCATGCAGTTCATTGCTATTGAACATGGCGGTGACGATGTCGCAACCACCAATCAATTCACCATCTATATACAGTTGCGGTATCGTCGGCCAGTTGCTGAACACCTTGATCCCTTCACGTAGCTCCTGGTCATCCAATACATTGACACTGGAATAATCGTCGAGAATTGAATCCAGTAAGCCAACGGTTTTGGATGAGAATCCACACATGGGTGCTTGTGGTGTGCCTTTCATAAAAAGAACGACACGGCTCTGATTGATCAGGCCTTCAATTTTCTCGCGGTTACTATCACTAAGGGTTGTCATGTTTTTGGAATTCCGTAAATTCAATTAAAAATTTGCTTGAGAAAGTACATGGGGTGTTAAAAGCCGGGTATCAAGTCATGGGCTGGGGGGATTAACCACCCGATTCGAATTCCTCACCATAATCAATGGTGATTTCCTCACCCGCCCTGATATCACGACTGGCATATAAATCCCGCCCGTCCATTTCGCCGTTGGGCTGCGTGGCATGATTTAAAAAACGCAGCTCATTATTGCCGTCATAGCCGATCCATTCTTCCTTTCCATTCTCGTCTTCCCCTGATTCCACCCATAGAACATGCATGCCGTTCTCAAGCGTTTGTGGCCCGTCATAATGACCTATCCATGTCCCTGCGGGGATGTCGTTAGCCGCAAACAATCCACGACCGTGAACGGCAGAGCCGGCAACATAGCAAAGCTGGTTATTATCGTAATCTGGCATTGATTACGTGGCATGGAAGGGGTTCCGAAATGAGTTGGCGTGCCTGCTCATCATAGGCGATTCTCCCGGGAAAGGCGATGTCTCCGCTACAGCCTTGCTCACGAATGAACCGGTGAAGATCATTCAGACCTGTGGCCTGCAAAGGATAGAAATTCATCTGCCGTTTTCCACTGACCACCGTGACTGCCACCGTGCCGAGGTCGTTGGCAGTATGCTCTGTTACTGCGGCCGAAGACCGCTCCGGAACCCTGGTGGACTCCTCCAGCAGGAAGGAGTCATTCAACTCGGCTTCCTCCAGGCCGGGCAGGTGTTGTGCAACCCTGACGCCATGGGCGGTGAGCGTGGTCAGGTAGCGCCGGTATTCGCGTGTCCAGTCTGCGTAGGCGGTCTGAAACGCTTGATCTGAGGATGGAATGTCCGCACCACCACCGTATGTAGCCCACCAGTCAAACGACTCAAAATAACAATGCACTGCGCCATCGCGCCATTCAAACCTGAGTCCACCCGCCGAGGTCACCCTGAGCACTTCTGAGGACGATGTAATAGCTGCATCCAGTAGTTCCCACAAGGCCAGAAAACCGTAATGCTCCAATTGCAGTTTTAGCAGGGCATTCAGGTCAATGATGGTCATGAAACGGGCGTGGTTGACAGAAACCTGCAGGTGCGTCTCGAGCCCCTTGGCGGAATGGGCTGACAGCTGCCCCGTTTCAAAAAAACGATGTTCCATTTCACCGGCCAGTTCATTGACCAGTTCTTCGGGACCGGTGATCAATAATGGCAAAATTTGTAATAAGCCCAATGGTATATTTTCCAGGGGTTGCAAATCCGGTAAAGGCATTTGCCCTTCACTGGCACCGATACTCAGTAAGCGTGGTTGAAAATCACCGGCAGGGTTACTGGATTGCTGTAGCGATTCAAGGGCTTTGTATATGGGTAACCCGGGCCGCAATAGCTGGGTCTGATCAAACAGGGCACCTGCCATGCTCAATGCACAGCGGTTGATGGCCGGGAACATACTGGTCAGGTCTGCAGCAACATGGGCCAGTACCTGCTCTGCCGCTATACGGTCAAGCAAGGCAGGCCGGTTGGGATTCTCACCGTGAAAGCGGGTCGGGTCGGTTTCAATACCTACCAGGATGTAACGATGCCGGATCGATGTCATTTGGTTTGGGCTAGCCCTTGTATTGGATCAGTGCCGTGGAATATGGTCTGCTATGAGGTTCTCATAGTAATGAAAACGGGGACTTGGTCTTATTGGCGCTGGTGCGGCCTTTGCGTCTGCGTCGCATACGGGAATGCAATTGCTGACGACGCTCTTCGAGCCAGTCTGAGCGTTGCAATTCGGCGCCTTCTTCGCCGGTACGATTCTTCCGGCCTGCCCTGAATGCCACGAAATCCCTGTAGGCTTGCAACTCGTGTTCAAGTTCTTTACAGACAATTTCAATCATAATCGCATCGTCAATAAAACCGATGCCCGGAACATCATCGGGTATAAGGTCCTCAGGCTCAGAAAAATAGGACATGGCGGCTAGAACCCGCTCGCGGTCGTCTTCTATCAATCCCCAGCCACTATCTTCAAGCATCGCGATCAGCAATTCCAACTGGCTCATGCGGTCACGAATAAAGTCCGTCGCATCGGACCGGTTGACCTGGGCCAGCAGTTGCTCGGCGCTATCGATAATCTGTTGCCGGGATTTGTGCTTTACATTTTCACGAGCGCGACGCATGACTGCGCAGAAGTGGTCCAGGTCAGACTGGCTGAGTTCAAAGTTGATATGTAATGTCATCGCCAGCTCCTGGAGGTGATTCTAACGAAAATACCCCGGTTTTCCGGGAAGGGGATAAATGTGTCCTTCATACTCAAAGCGCAAGACACCCTCATCAAGGGTATAAATTTTACCATTCATTGAGTAAGGCAGGCTCATGACATCACCGTGTTGCAGGGTATTTAACAGCTCACGACTGGACTGGCTCTCCTCAACTTCCTCGGACCATGTTTCCGTTCCATTGGCGACAATGTTGGTTTCTGCAGGACCCTCGTAGGAGAATAGTTCGTGGTCATCAACGAACAGCTTGAAATCGATGCTCTGGATATTGAGTTCAACACCATTGAGGTTTCGCATACTCAACTCGAGCCTGATGTTTTGGCCCTGGTGGCTTAATTCATTCATACGGACCAAGGGAGCCGCACCGCGAATGATCTTTGCGCCACAACCGGTGGAAAACACCATCACCAGGATAATGAGTACAAAACCCAACGGTTTTGAAAAAAAGTATTTGCTAGATTCCATAACTGTCCACTCTATTATAAAGGTGACATTTTACGCAATGCCGGTCTTCTGTTTGCTGATTTTTGTATTGGATTTCGTGATCGGCAGGTTCCTGCTGTTCACACAATGGTAATTTATCAGGACAATGCCCGGCAAAAACACAAACTGGTGATTTTTCTTTTGTTGTGCGTCCACGATCCAGACGCCATTGGTCACCCTGTTGGTTCACCGGGATCTTGTTGTGGGCAAAAGAGAGTAAAGCTCTGCTGTAGGGGTGTGCGGGTGCACTGAAAAACTGGTCAGCGGATGACTGTTCCAATAGCTGACCGCGGAAAGTGACCGCGACTTCATCAGCGATTTGCCGTATGACCGCCAGATCATGTGAGATAAAAAGGAATGCAATACCATGATCCTGCAAGGTTTTAATTAACTGGAGTATTTGGGCCTGTATGGACACATCCAGTGAAGACACCGCTTCGTCCGCAATCAGCAGTTCCGGGTCGGTGACAAGCGCTCTCGCGATCGCGATCCTCTGTTGCTGACCGCTGGAAAACTGGTGCGGATAACGTCGCAGCACGTCATTTTCGAGTCCGATGGTTTGCAGTGTTTGCTGTATCTTCTCCTGCCTGTACTTTGCATCCCCGATAGAAAAATGTTGCAAGGGTTCCAGCAAAATCTGCCCGATAGTTCGCCGGGGGCTCAGGGAGGCATGGGGTTCCTGGAAGACAATTTGCATACGTTGACGGGTCGTCATCAGTTGCTGTGCATCCATTTGGTAAATGTCTTTACCCTTGAACAAAATTTCACCTGTATCCGGCATGATGAGACGCATGATGGCGCGTGCTATGCTGCTCTTGCCCGCGCCTGATGAACCCACAAGACCGAGTGTGTTGCCTGCGGCAATGCGAAAACTGACACGGTCAATGGCCATGCGTTCCTGGTCGTGGTAACTCAGGGAAAGGTTGCGGACCTCAAGCAGTGGCAATGTTGTATTTTGTTGGCGTGAGTTCATTGCAAAGGCCTGAAACAGGCGACACTGGCGTCATCATCAGTATCAAAACCAGGCGCCGACCGTCGGCAGATCGGCTCTGCCCTGCTGCACCTTGGCGCAAAATGGCAACCAACCGGCAAGTCTGTCATCGCAGGTACCTGGCCAGGGATGGCACGGATTCCATCTGGCCGCGTATCGCTGATTTGTGGAATACACGACAATAAACCTGCGCTGTACGGGTGCCGGGCACGGGTGAACAGGCTGTTGCAATCTGTTTTTTCCAACAAGCGCCCACAGTACATGACCATGACATTACGGCAGCTTTGCCTGACAAT
>Ga0316201_10001834_pt1 | contig 14730 bp, 13 predicted proteins | sample CS6wburrow_MG_FD_204516 | JGI IMG/M metagenome (GOLD analysis project Ga0316201, IMG submission 204516) | Coastal sediment microbial communities from Delaware Bay, Delaware, United States - CS-6 worm burrow | ecosystem: Environmental > Aquatic > Marine > Coastal > Sediment | place: USA... | reverse complement strand
GATCGTTTCTGCCGACGAGCAGGTCCTACCGGTTTCCCCGCCAGCAAGTGCAACTTGCGTCCGATGCCGGTTCCGGGAAGTCGGATGTGATGGAGAGCAGCCCGGAATTTCGGCAAGCGGTTGCGGAACTCGAGGCGATAATGAGCGGCAAAGAGAGCAAACATGATCTCGCTGCAACGATGCTTGACGAGGTACGGCAGCTGGAGGAAGAGTTCTCCATGCACACCGAGTATCTGAAGGACCTGATCGAAAAAGTGCGAGTGATCTAGCCGCTCAGGGCGCCCACAAGGCGGGCTGGAGCCACTGCAGGTCCGAGCAGAGCAACCCTGGCGCTGCACTGGAACACACCGCACCTTGTGAACATGGCGTGTGCTGCGATCTGCGAGTCAATCGCTCCGACAAGCGAAATGGCGATTGCCGCATCGTCCAATAGGTCTCGCACGAGCGGAAGCAGGTCCTCCTGCGGAAACGCTTCCGGATAGAGTGACTCGATCGCGGCGGCATCGGCCTGCAAGCTCTCGCGTATCTCGAGTTCGTCCGACATCAGGGCGCTCGCATGCGGCTAGGCGATGAAAAGCACTACGGCCCACGCCATGAACAGCAGCAGTGTGGCACCGAAGAGCGCTCCCGCTAGCAGGACCAGTTTTCGTTGCCAGGACGGCGGTTCCTTTGTCTTGTGCCTGCTGCGCATTGATCGAGATGAGAGCGCCTGCTCTGCGTCAGAGACCGACATTTTACCCCAGGCAAAGCCTGTTTCTACAGGCCAATATCCTCGCGCAGCTTTTCTTCGGCCTTCCTGAGATCGGACTGGAGAGCTTCGAGTTCCTCGGACAACGGGCTTGTCAGCACGGCCGTCTCGGCATGAAGATCGAACACGGGCACCTCGACGATATTCGGAATGGTGCTGTTGGCGACAACTGGCGGCGTTTCGACCGGCGCGTCGCCCATGTTCAGCCCCACAAGGAGCACGATCGCGGCCGCGGCGCCCGTCAGGCTGCTGGCCAGCCAGAATGTCCACGACCGCGCTGGTCTGCGTTCGTCGGCAGGACGCGCCGGTGTCACCGCGCGCAGCGAGGCGTCAATGCGCGCGTCGAGCTCGGGTGAAATCGTAGCGTCGATTCTCTCTGCGTCTTCACGCAGGCGTTTGGCGAGTTTATCCATAATTTTCACTTCTGCTTTGGGCAAGTTCCGCATCCAGCGTGTTCCTGCCGCGCATGAGATTGACCTTGGTCCACGACACGGACCTGTCAAGTGCGCTGGCGATGTCTCTGACGGACATGTCCTCGGCGTAGCGCAACCACATGGCCGCGTAGACCTCATCGTTGAGCAGCCGCCGGGCGCTGGACCAGAGATTTTGTCGTTCCGACGCCGCTATTGCCTGATCGAGCGGATCGTTTTCGGCGTCACCCAGGTCACCGAGTTCGGTGACTTTGTCATCCCTGTTGGAAATCAAATTGCGAATAGCTATGCGGTACAGCCAGGTGCTGAATCGCCACTGCGAATTGTACGAGTACAGGTATTTGTAGGCATTGATCAACGTATCCTGGAGGGCATCCTCTGCATCCGCGTAGTTGTTGCAGCGAGTCAGCAGGTAACGAAACAGCCGCCCGCGATAAGACTCGACAAGGTCGGTGAACGCTTCCACCGACCCCGCCTTCGCCTTCTCGATGAGCTGCAGCTCGTTGCTCATTGTTGCCGGCCTAGTCCTCCAGCATGGACACCAGGGCTTCCGGGTCCATCGCAAGGCTGACGCTCAGCATACTGTCCTTGACGGCAACCTTGGTGTTGCGGAGCAACTCGGCAACCTCGGGCTCCATATCGTCACTGAACGATGCCAGGCTGATCAGGCCCCGTGCGATGCTCGCAAGGGAATCGGCCATCTCCGGCTCCGTGGCCAGCAGCTGGGCGTCGATCGCGATCTTGCCTTTGACATCAGCGACCAGCAGAGCGAGCTGCCTGGTGTTTCTGAGGATGTTCGAGTCCCAGTCGCCGTTGCCTGCGAAATTTTTCGTATCGGCGCCGGCCTGCAGCAGGTTGCGCTCGGCCGACAGCACGAACAGCGCATCTCTGTGATTGCGCTGTGCATCGATGCGACCGCCGTTACCCAGCATGTATCCCATCTGCTCTTTCGACGACGTGATGATGATCTTGTCCTTCAGTGCCAGGCTGAAGTAGGCCTCGTCATCCTCGAATTCGATATTAATGTCGCCGGAATCGCTGTCATGATCGTGTTCGTCGTTGCCCGAAAAGAAAAAGTAGGACTTGCCGGACGCCTTGTGCGGCTTGATATCGCCGCTCGCCGCCGCGATCGCCATAACCTTGTCTTTCGAATCCTGGGAGATCGGTCCCTGCAACACAATCACGGGACCCGCGTCTTGCAGGGAATAAGCCGTCAGCTCATCAACCTCTTTTCTGAAGTCGACGCCGGTTTCGTCGCGGATTTCCTGGAAAGCCTCTTCATCGAGCCATTGGTAAAGGCGCCTGCCGGCATCCGAGGAGCGCATCTCTTTGAAATCGACATGAAAATACCAGGTCGACGTCGCTGGCAGTTCGTCTGCCGATAGCTCCGCCTCGGCGATGACAGGCGACAGCAGGAGCAGTGCCGCCATCAGGTAAATCAGTTTGCGCATCGGTGTGCCCTCTTTGCTTGTGTATAGGCTTATAGCCCGAACTCCCGAAAAAGGTTACACCGCCGCCGCAGTGGGAGCGGCTTCCAGCCTGTGGGAGCGGCATCTTGCCGCGATTCCCGTATGGCGGCACTCCGGGACCTCTTTCTCGCTTAGGCGCTTCGCGATGCGCTCGAAAGAGGCTCCCCTCGTGCCGCCTTGCACCGTGGGAGCGGCATCTTGCCGCGATCGGGGCAGGAACGCCCCTCCTACGCTTTCTGGGTCATGCGGCTGACGATGATCGTCGCGGCAAAGCCGACGACGAAGCCCGGGATCGCTTCGTACAACCCGTAGGTATGTTCCTTTGCGAACAGCACCCAGACGACGCTCGTGAGGAAGCCGCCGAGCATGCCGGCAACGATGCCCTGGCCGGTCGTCTTGCGGTCGTACAGGAGGCATACGATCGCGGGTCCGAATGCCGCGCCCAGGCCCGACCAGGCGAACAAGACGAACCAGAAAATCAGCGGCGTTTCCGTCAGCGCGAAGCCGATGCCAAGAGCGCCGATGATGATGGTCAGTGCTTTACCGTAATTCGAGAGTGCGGCGTCACTCCGGCGACTTTGCAGGAGTTTCTGCATCGTATCTCGCACCACCGCCGACGATGCGAGCAGGAGCAATGAATCGACGGTCGACATGATCGCCGACAGGACGACGACAAGCAGGACGCCCGCAATCAGCGGCGAGAACAGCGCGTTGGACAGCTCGGGGAAGATCGTCTCGGGGTCTTCGAGGCCGGGAAACAGGGCACGACCCGCGATACCTGCCGTGACAGCACCGAATGTGAAGACGAACAACACGGTCAACGAGATCCATCTCGCGGTGACCAGTTCCCGGTCGTCTTTTGCTGACATGTAGCGAATAAGCAGCTGCGGTACGCCCAGGAACGGCAGCCCGATTCCGACAAAGCCGATCACGGCGACCCAGCCCGAAATCCCTTCATCCGTGAACGCAAACAGGTTCACGAGCGCGGGATCCTGCTGCCCGACATTGGCCAGAACGGCATCCCAGCCACCCGCGGCGCTGATCGCCGCGACGGGCACTACGATCAGCCCCATGAACATGAGCACGCCCTGCAACACGTCGGTGTAGGACACGGCCTTGTAGCCGCCGATGAACGTATAGCCGATGATGATGACGGCGCCGGTTACGACGGCCACTTCCTTGTTCCAGCCAACGAACGTGCTCAGCGCCTTGCCGGTCGCCACCATCTGCGCCGTCACGTAGGTCGTGACCATCGTCAGGATGATCACCACGGCGACCGCCGTGATCAGCCGCCACGTGTCCTCGAATTTCGCGGACAGGACGTCGGGAATCGTGATCGAGTCAGAGTCGTCGGCAAGGCGTTTGAGCCGCCGCGAAATCAGCCACCAGGATGCGCCGATGCCGAGAATCTCTCCGACGACGACCCAGTACGCTTTCATGCCGACGGCATAGCCCATCCCGGTCAGGCCCAGCAACAGCCAGCCGCTCTCCCCGGTCGCATTCGTGCTGAATGCGACAACCCATCCCGGCAGTTTCTTCCCGGCGAGGAAGAAGCCTTTCTGGGAGTGCGTTTCCTTGCGGCTCCAGATGCCGAAACCGGCAAGCAAGCCGAGGTAAACGAGCAGAACGACTAATACGGTTGTGGACATGAATCCCCCGGTGTTCGAATCAGACCATTGCTATGCGGAGTCGCGCGTCATCCGCCCGGCGATGGTGCCCGCGATCAGGGTGATCGTTCCCATGACGAGCAGGTATTCAGGCCAGCTTCGCGTAATGCCGCAGTAATAGACGAACGCAATGTTGACGGCCTGGAAACTGTTGAACAAGAGACTCTTGCGTTTCATGGCCTTGGGAAATCTCAGCCGCGAGATCATGAGTATCGCGAACACGAACATGATGACGGGCAGGTAAAGGTGCAGCGGCATCAACTGCGCGATGTCGTCGTGACGGATGAGCACGATGGAAATCGACGACACCATGCCACCGCCCATCGCGGTAATCGGCACGCCCGTGAACCACCCGGTCGAAGGCTGGTCACTCGTCAGGTTGAACCGCGCCAGGCGCATCGCGCCGCAGAGCACGAAGATGCCGCAAGCCGACAACAAGACCCAGAACTGGCCGCCATATAACTCGATGCCGCCGAGCGTCATGCCAACGTTGAGCATGAGGATCGCGGGCGCCACGCCAAAAGACACGAGATCGGCCATCGAGTCGAACTCGGCGCCAAAGCTCGACGTCGCCTTGAGTAGCCGGGCCGTCAGTCCGTCCAGGACGTCGAGCAGGCCACACCAGACGATCATCCAGCCGGCCAGCTCGAGATGACCGAGCTGGGCTGTAACGATGGACGACACACCGAGTAACAGGCTTAGCGCCGTGAAGCTGTTGGGGACCGTATAGCGGAGAATGCTCAAGTAAAGACCTGACCTTGTTATTATTCGCTGCCACTCATTCTGCATCCCCCCGCTAGGATTATCTACAGGTGAAGCTCAAGTTATTGATTTTGATGGTGCTGACGGCGGGACTCGCCGCGTGCCAGAACGAACCGGAAACCGATACGGCCAGCAGGGTTGCGGAGATCGCCAGCGAGTTCGTCAGCGCCTGGTACGAGCGCTACCCGGCAGAAGGCGCCGAGGCCGGTTTTCCGCGCGCTCCTCTCGACCACTTTGGCGACAACAGCCGGGAGGGCATCGCCCGGTTCGATGCCCGCATCGACGCGTGGCTGGAGGAACTCAACCACGTTGACCCCGCCGGGCTGGCAGGCACGCCCGCGGCGCGAACCTGGATGTTCACAGCCGAGCGGTTGCAGGCCATCGTCGACAAACGCGTGTGCCGCATGAACCTGTGGAACATCAGCCCGACGTGGACCGGCTGGCAATCCCGGATGATTTCGGCACTGGCCGTGCAGCCGGTTGAGACCGATGACGACAGGGACGTCGCGCTCGCACGGGCGCGGGATATTCCCCGCTACATCGACACCGAGATCAGTAACCTGAGACGGGGTCTCGAGTCCGGTTTGGTCGCACCCGCCAGCAACGTCGCCGCCGTCCTGACGCAAATCGAATCCCTGGTCGAAACGCCGGTCGAGGAGTCGCCGTTCTACAGTCCGGCTGCGCGTGCTGGCGATGGAGATTTTGCCGCAGCCTATCAGCAGGTCATCGATTCGGCAGTCACTCCCGCCCTGCTCCGCTATCGCGATTTCCTCGCTGACAGTTACCGGGGACGCGATCTCATCGGCGTCGCCGGCAATCCCGATGGCGCAGCGTGCTACGAGGCTTCAGTTCGCTACTACTCGTCGCTGCGAATGAGCGCCGGCGACATCCATCGAGCCGGCCTCACCCAGATGTCGCGCATCCATGCCGAGATGCTGGCCATCGCGAAGGAACTCTTCGGCACCGCCGACCTGCAAGCCTTGTTCAACGAACTACGCACCAACCCCGAGTACACGTTCGAGAGCGAGGAGGACATGCTCGACTACGTTAACGCCGCCGTCGCTCGCGCGGAGACTGCCATGGGAGACTGGTTCCTCAACGTCCCGCCGTCGCGGCTCGTGGTCTACCCCGCACCCGCGTACGAAAAAGACTCGGGCGGCGGCTTCTATTCGTCGGGCGCCGACCCGAACGAGCTGGTCGGCTATTACAAGGTCGGCACCTGGAACCCGACGGGTATCAGCAAAGCGGGCACGGAAGCCACGGCCTTTCACGAGAGCTGGCCCGGGCACCACCTGGACAACATCATCACGCTCAGCAACGAATCGCTGCACGAGATCCAGAAGTACACATATATCGCAGGCATGGGCGAAGGCTGGGCCCTGTACTCGGAACGCCTGGCCGACGAGATTGGCCTGTATTCGAGCGAGATTGCCCGGCTGGGAATGCTGTCGAACGAGGCATACCGCGCAGGCCGGCTCGTTGTGGACACGGGCATGCACGTCATGGGCTGGACGCGGCAGGAGGCGATCGACTACATGCTGGCGAACACGGCAGAAGGCCTTGATTCGCTGGAGTACGAGATCGACCGGTACGCCGCCGTGCCCGGCCAGGCTACGGCTTATTTGCTCGGCAGCCTCGAGATTCAGCGCCTGCGGCGCCACGCGGAATCCCGCCTGGGCGACCGATTCGATATCAGGGCTTTTCACGATCGCATGCTGCGAAATGGCGCTGTAACCTTGCCCATGCTCGCGACAACCGTTGACGAGTGGATCGAGGAAACCCTCGCCGATTAAGGCTGTCATATAGCCAACCGAACCAATCAGGGGAAATCTGATGCGCAAACTCTTGCTGCCGGCCGCGGCCGCTTTCACGCTGGCTGTCGCCCAGTACGCCTGGGCCGAAGACGAAAAGACCGTTGCTCCCGGCGCTGTCTGGGACCTGACCCACCTGTTCGAGTCCGTCGAGGACTGGGACGCGGCGCGGAAGGAGGTCCTGGCATCGTACGACAAGATCGAGGCGCGACGCGGCACGCTCGGCGAGAGCGCCGATTCGCTGTACCAGACTTCCCGGCTCGTATCCGACACGCTGCGAAAAGCCGGCCGCGTCTATGTGTACGCCTCGTTGAACGCTGACGAAGACCTGCGTTCCACCACGGAACAGGAACGCAAGACACAGGCACAGATCATGTTCGCGCGCTTCGGCGAAGTGACGGCCTGGATTCAGCCGGAGCTCATCGGGGTCGGCCGCGAAGTCGTTGAGTCGTATATCAGGGAGGACGAGCGCCTGGCGCCGTTCGCATACCAGCTCGACGACTCGCTGCGCAATGCGGCGCACACGCTCAGCGCCGAGACCGAACAGACATTGTCGTATTTCTCGCAGTCGTTCGGCTCCCCGAGCCAGGTCTACAGCATGATGGCGAACTCCGACATCCCGTGGCCCGAGATAACCCTGTCTGACGACAGCGAGATAACGCTGGATTCGCAGGGCTACTCGCGCGCCCGTTCGAGCGCCAACCGCGAGGACCGCAAGCTCGCATTCGACACGTTCTGGTCCAAGTGGCTCGAGTATCGCAACTCGGTGGGCCTCGTGATGAACTCGCACCTGCAGACCCAGGTGGCGCTGGCCAAGGCCCGCAACTACGACAGCGTCCTGCACCGCGAACTGTTCTCGGACAACCTGCCGCCTGCCGTGTATCGCACGCTCGTCGAGCAGGTGAACGAGGGCTTGCCGACGCTGCACCGCTACTTCCGCCTGCGCGCCCGCATGCTGGGCGTCGAACAGATGCACTACTACGACATCTACCCGCCGCTCGTTTCGCTCGACCGTGAGTTCGGTCTCGAGGCCAGCAAGAAAATTACGCTCGAGGCAATGGCGATGCTGGGCGACGACTGGGTGAACATGCAGAAGGAGGCCATGGACGACGGCTGGATGCACGTCTATCCGCAACGCGGCAAGCGTTCGGGCGCGTACATGGCGGGCTTTGCCTATGACGTACACCCCTACCTGCTCCTCAATCACAATGACGACTACGAGTCGCTGTCGACGTTCGCCCACGAGTGGGGCCACGCGATGCACACGCTCTACGCCAAGCAGGCGCAGCCGTTCGAGACGGCAGGCTACGCGACCTTTACCGCGGAGATCCCGTCTACCTCGCTGGAACTGATCCTGCAGGAATACATGGCCGATGACGCGGAGACGATCGATGAGAAGCTGTTCTACCTCGGGTTCGGCCTCGAAAAGATGCGCGGCACGTTCTTCCGCCAGACGATGTTTGCCGAATTCGAACTCGCGCTGTACGAAGCGGCCGAGCGCGGCGAAGCGTTGTCAGGTGAGCGGATCTCGGAGATGTACGGCGAAATCCTCCGGCGTTATCACGGCCATGACGAGGGCGTCGTAATCATCGACGACCTCTACACGAATGAGTGGATGTTCATCCCGCACTTCTACTACAACATGTACGTGTTCCAGTACGCCACGTCGCAGACCGCAGGCACGGCGCTGTACGAGAAGATGATCGAGGACGGTGAGGCGGGCGTCGAGAATTACAAGAACCTGCTGCGTGCCGGCGGCTCCGATTACCCGTACAAGCTGCTCGTCAAAGCCGGCGTCGATCTCGCGAAGCCCGGGCCTTACCAGGCCATGATCCGCCAGATGAACGCAACAATGGACGAGATCGAGCGGCTGCTCGACGAGAAGGAAAGCATGTAGGAGGGACATTCCTGTCCCGATTGTGGGAGCGGCTTCCAGCCGCGATCGGGGCAAGATGCCCCTCCCACAATCCACAATCGCGGCTGGAAGCCGCTCCTACTCGGCGACCTGTGCGGATACGACCGTGACGGGACAGTTGCCGCCCTGGTAGGGCCCCAGCCCGGTATTGACGCTGGCGACCTGTCCTGACGGAATCTGGCCGCGCACGGCCTGCTGCATCTGCTGCGGACGCCCTGCACTGTCGTTGTATTGCACGACAAAGGCGACGCCCTGCACGGTGACATTGGTATTGTTCTTCACCGTGACGACGAGCTTGCCATTTGCATCGGCATCGCAACGCCGCAAGACATAAGCGCTCGGGTTGCTTGGCAGTTCGAGCTTGACGAGCGCCGCATTCGCGGCATCGCCATACGGCCCGCCGGCCTCGGCAATGACCTTGTAATGCTGCATGGCCGCACTCATGTCGCCGCGCCGCTCGGCAATCGAGCCAAGCGTGTAATGCGCCGGCGCCGTCGGCAGGTACTCGAGGCTCTGATTCAGGTCGGCGACAGCTGCGTCCGTCTGCCCCAGTTCGTTGCGCGCCAGGCCTCTCTGCAAGTGGTAATAGAAGAAATCGTTACGTTTATCGATGGCGCGCGTGTAGTTGGTGACCGCCCAGTCGTAATTGTCCTGGGTGAGGCGAATGTCACCTCGCAGGGCGTGGAAATGCGCTTCCTGCGGAAACAGGTCGATCGCCTTGTTCGCCAGTGCGAGCGCTTCGTCGGTTCTCTTTTCCGACAGCGCCTTGCGGCCCTCGTCGTAGGCGTCATACGCAGGTTTGGCCGCCAGTGTCTTTTTCATCGCCGCCTGGTACTCGGCTTTGCCGACCTTGCCGTCCTTGGCCAGGGCTGCTGCCGTTGCGCGATTAGCCTCCACTCGCGCCTGTGATGGCGGATGGCTGGCAAAAAGCCCGCTGAGCCAGTCCGTGCGCCGGCCCTCACTCAATCGAACAAACGTCTGCTGCAGTTCGACGGCCCCCTGTGGGTCGTATCCTGCCCGCGCCATGTACTCCATGCCGTATTTGTCCGACTCGAGCTCCGCCGCCCTGCCGTAGCGCGAATTGATCAGCTGCGCGCCGACACTCGCGCCGCCAACGGCCAGGTTACCGTAGTCGCTATCACTGGTGGCGACGGCTGTCGCCACGACGAGCACCTGCGACAGCAGGCCACGCGACATCTGCTGCGCCGAATGCCGGGCCGCGGCGTGGACGATTTCGTGGCCCAGCACTGCAGCGAGCTCGGCCTCGGAATTGAGTTCGGTCAGCAAGCCCCGGTTGATCGCGATCTTGCCGCCCGGGAGCGCCCAGGCGTTGGGCACGGAATTGTTCAGCACCGCGAACTCGTATGGCAGCTGCCGGTCGCTGACCACGGCCAGGCGGTTACCGACACCCTGGACGTAGCTCGTCAACGCGGGGTCGACGTCGTAGACGCCTCCCTGGGATTGCTGCGAGGGCGCGTAGGCCTGCAGCCCCATTTGCAGTTCCTGTCCCTCGCTGACCAGGACGAGCTCATTCTTGCCCGTGACCGGGTTTACAGAACAGGCCGTCAACGAGGCCAGCAAAAAAATCAAGCTGATATTCCGCATTGCTAGTTTCCGATAGCGACTGATCCCGACATTATACGCCTGTTACAATACCCGCAGGTCGCCGCGAGCGACTCGATTAATCACAACAGGGAGAAAACGCATGGGTTTGTTTGACTTTGTAAAAGACGTGGGAAACCGGATCTTCGATACGGATGCGGAAGCAGCGCAGAACATCAAGCAGCATCTCGAGATCAAGACCTCGGGCATCTCCAACATCGAAGTCGAATTCGACGACGGCGTCGCCACGATCTGCGGTGACTGTGCCAACCAGGCAACCAAGGACAACGCCGTTCTCATGGTCGGCAACATCAAGGGTGTCGAAAAAGTCGTTGCCGACGACATGCGCGTACCAGCGCCCAAGGAAGAAGAGCCCGAGGAAAAGGTCGAGTTCTACGAAATCGTCAGTGGCGACACGCTGGGTGGCATTGCCAAGAAGTTCTACGGCAACCCATCCAAGTACACGAAGATCTTCGAAGCCAACCGCGACATTATCGAAGACCCGAACAAAATCTACCCGGGACAGAAGATCAAGATCCCGATGGACTAGGAGCAACTAAATGGATCTCCTCGACTTACTGAAGTCGACGGGCGGAAACGACAGCATTGGTGAGATAGCCGGTGCTGTCGGTCTCGGCTCTAACGATACTTCCAAACTGGTGGCCAGCCTGGCCCCCGCGCTGATGCGCGGCCTGCAGAAGAACACTGCCAGCGATGACGGCCTGTCAGGCTTGCGAAACGCTCTCGAAACGGGCGGTCATCAACGCTACATCGATGAACCGTCTGCGCTGAAGCAAGAGTCCGCGCGGCTGGATGGCAACAAAATCCTGGGCCACATTTTTGGCAGCAAGGATGTCAGCCGCAATGTCGCCGCGCACGCGGCTCAGGACACCGGCATCGATGCCGGCCTGATCAAGAAGGCATTGCCGCTGGTCGCAGGACTCGTGATGGGCGCCATGAGCAAGAAAAGCTCAGGCGGCCGGGAACTGGGTTCGTCTCAGTCGTCGGGAGGCCTTGGGCCGCTTGGCGACCTGATCGGTGCTGTGACGGGCTCCAGCCGCTCCAGTGACGGCGTCGGACTGGACGATATACTGGGGATGGCGAAGAAGTTCTTCTGATTCAAGAGGGTCTGCGCAACGAAATAGGGCCCCGCCAGGCGGGGCCTGTTGCATTTCAGCTTCAGAGATGACCACGGAATTTGACATCTGGCGTCTGGCAGCGGGCCTGGGCCTTTTTCTGTTCGGCATGCATGAACTGGAAAGAGCGCTCCGGCAACTGACGGGCCGGTCTTTCAAGAAGTTTCTCAGGCAATACACGGCGAAGCCGCTTCGCGGCGTAATCGCCGGTGCCGCATCGACGGCGGCGCTGCAAAGCAGCTCGGTGGTCAGCTTGATCGTGCTGGCATTTGTAGGCACCGGCATTATTTCTCTGGCGAGCGCGCTTGGCATCGTATTTGGCTCCAATCTAGGCACGACCGCGACCGGCTGGATCGTTGCCACAATCGGTTTCAAGCTGGACATCGAAGCGCTGGCCTTGCCGTTGATCGCAGTCGGCGGCTTTGGTGTGGTCTGGTCTGGCGAGGGAACCCGACGCCTCGGGTTCAGCCACCTTGTTGTCGGACTCGGGCTGATGTTGATGGGGCTCGAGTTCATGAAAGCGGGAGCGGTGGGGGCGACACAGCTGTTCGATCCGGAGGCACTCGCCGGTTACCCGGCCATCGTGTTCCTGCTGACCGGGCTGCTGCTCACGGCGATCATCCAGTCGAGTTCCGCGACGATAATGATCACGCTGAGTGCGCTGTATGCCGGAGCAGTGCCGCTGGCATCTGCCGCGGCTGTAGCAATTGGTGCCGATCTCGGAACGACGATCACCGCGATGCTGGGCGCACTCGCCGGCTCGGTTGCCAAGAAACGGGTTGCCGCGGCGATAGTGATTTTCAACGTCGTCGCAGATACTGTCGCGTTCATTTTCCTGAAACCTCTGCTGCAGTTGATAACCGGTGCGATAGGCATTACTGATCCGCTCTATGCACTGGTAGCTTTTCACAGCCTGTTCAACCTGATTGGCATACTGATTTTCCTGCCGTTGATCCCTGCCATGAGCCGCTGGCTGGACGGACGCTTCGCCGATGACGAGGCGCCACTGGCGCGATATATCAAGGCAGGCGAAACCGACGTGCCGGAAGCCGCTGTGGAGAGCATTTCGCGCGAGACGTTTCGTTTGATCGACCAGGCTGCTGCCTTGAATCAGATCGGCTTCGGCCTTCCTGCAGACCACGCATTCTACGAAACAGGGGACGACCGAACTCACGTCGACGCGTTCTCGCCTGAACCCGAATTCGATCGCTGCTACGCCGACCTCAAGAGTCTCGAAGGTGGAATCCTGTCGTTTGCGCTGTCCTTGCAGAGCCAACCGCTGGAACCCGCTGAGTCGAGGCGCCTCGGTCAGCTCATCCCGGCTGTCCGCAATGCCGTGCATGCGGCCAAGAGCATGAAAGATACGCACGAGGACCTCGCGGCGTTCGAGGCGTCTGTGAACGATCGCTTCAATGCATACTTCGATCAGTTCCGCGAGGCAGTCCGCGAATTCTACGAGCTGCTTAACGTGTTGCAGTCCGCCTCGGTACCGGCGCTGCGCTTCGAAGCTCTGGTCGACCTCAAGAACAAAAGCGAAAAGCTACACCAGAGGATGCACAAGCGTATATATGCCGAGGTATCACGAAAGGACCTGAGCGAAGTAGAGATTTCGACCTTGCTCAACGTCAACAGGGAACTCTACGTGGCAAATCAGTCACTTATATCATCCCTCGCGGACGTGTTGCTGGACATGGACGCGGCTGACGACTTTGCCAGCATCCCGGTTGCCAGGTGAAAGCACGGTACGGGATATCCGCGATGGCTGACAAACAGCCAATAGCGCATGATGAACCCGGTTTTGAGGAGAACGAAAACGATGCAGGCTGACCTTGCCGACCTGATGCGCGAATTGCGCGAAGATCACCGCAATATGGGGATCGTCCTGGATCTGCTCGACGACGTTGCCGACAAGATCCGCGACGAGGACGACTCGGTACTCGAACTCCTCGCCGAGATCATGCACTACATGACCGTGTATCCGGACGCCGTACACCACCCCAAGGAAGACGTTGCCTACAAGCAACTGCGGGAACACCGTCCCGACCTGGCCGAGGGACTTGAAGATGTGCCGGGTGATCATGCGGATATTGCCGAGCTGGGTTTGCGCCTGAAAAGTGATATCGACGCGATTGAATCCGGTACGGCCGTTCGACGCGAACAACTCGTCGAAGATGCTGCCAGCTATGTCCAGCGGCTCCGGGACCACATGTCGTGGGAGGAGAGCGACCTGTTTCGGCGGATCGATCGCATGCTCGAGTCCAAGGCGCACCCGGTCGATCTGAGCCACTTCGAGACCGCCTACGATCCCGTATTCAGCGAGTCGTCCGCCGCGGGTTTTCAGCGCCTCATGGAGAGCCTGAAAGGCGCCGCCGCCTGATTCAGAAATACCAGGCTATCTGGGCGAATATCCCCGCCGTTGCGGAAAGATAACGGTCCGGGACGCCCGACTCTATTCCGCCGAACTCAGAGCCATTACCGCCGAGCGGCAGGTTCAGACTGCCGAGGACCGTCATGTTGTCCGACAGGCTGTAGCTGGTCACCAGCTGGAACAGCGCGCTGGGATCCGAGACGTTGCCGAGCAGCGTCGGCGTCAGGATCCAGAGTGGCGACATCTCGATCAGCACGCTGCCAGCCAGGTAGTGACGGCCCAGACTGTACAACTCGCCTCTCGCCACACGGGCAGCGAGATCCGGATTGTCGGCAATGCTCGCCGGATCGTAACGCTCATCGCGCTGACCGAAGCCGTTGAAGAAGTATTCGACCGTCCCGCTCATGTTTCGGTCGAAAGCAATCCACGAGTAGGTCAGGTTCGTCACGAACTGTAAGTAGGTGTCGTCGTCAGTAGCCGTTGCGACGACATCGCCGCGCCAGACAGCCCCGCCAATACTTCGGCTGCCGCCAGCGCCGACTACGGTGTCATCGTATGAGTGTGCAATGAGCAGGTCGTACTCGGCCTCGCCGGCAAAGCCATGGTATTTGATGGCCGTGGTTGCGTGGTCAGAGTCGATATCACCGCTTAGCGGGTCGCGGCGTAATACGAGTGCGGTCTGCAGATCGTCGCCGTTATCACGCAGGTACTGTCCGTAAAGCATGTCGTCACCGGGTTTGTACTCGGTGTCGATTGCCGTCGGGTCGAAGGGATTGACCAGATCCATGGGCGTATAAATGAGCCCGTTACACCATGACAGC
>Ga0316201_10001833_pt1 | contig 14733 bp, 13 predicted proteins | sample CS6wburrow_MG_FD_204516 | JGI IMG/M metagenome (GOLD analysis project Ga0316201, IMG submission 204516) | Coastal sediment microbial communities from Delaware Bay, Delaware, United States - CS-6 worm burrow | ecosystem: Environmental > Aquatic > Marine > Coastal > Sediment | place: USA... | reverse complement strand
TCAAAAGGCTGGATACCATTTGCAGGTTATTTTTAACGCGATGATGAATTTCTTTAAGCAGGGAATCTTTTTCTACGAGCGAATTCTCAATTATGTACTTTTGTTCAGCAATAAGACGTTGATTCTTTATACTCTTCAAATAAGCATATACTAATCCGGCAAAACCTAAGAGCGTAAAAATTAAAGAAATAAAAACTAAGTTAATTTGCTCATCCTTAGCCTGCATTTCATTTCTTGCACGTTCCATTTCCATCTTTTGTGCATCTATCATTCGCTTGGAATTCTCAATTTCATATTTTGCAACAGTTGAGAGCTGTTGTTTTTTTAGTGAGGAGTCATTGGTATTAATAGAATCTGCGATCCTAACATTTTTCTTCAAATAAAAACTTGCATTTTTATAATCTTCAATCTTGTCAAAATATGCAGCGAGTAATCTATTTTTCCTAATAATGTGCTCTATCTTAATGGGCCTCAGCTTTTCATTTAAAATGTCTTTTGCTTTTTGAAAATTTTCTATTTGCAGGTGGCAATCGGCAAGTGCCAGGCTATTTTCAATCACATCTTCAGAATAGAGACCAATATTGTTTTCCTCAATTAAAGCGATACTATTTTCCAAATAAGGTAATGCTTCTTCAAATTGTTTGAGTTGCAAATAGGACTTTCCAATATTACCTTCAATAATACCCTTCAGTATTTTGGCATCTTGCAATTCTTTCTCCGTCTTTACCTGGGTGACATCATTTAAATAAACATCAACATAACCTTTGGCCTTTTTGAAATTACTTAATGCAACCGAGGAAGATTTGTCGAGAAGCAGATACCGACCTACATTATTATTGTATTCTGCAAGACCATAAAGATCGCTGTTATCAATGGTCTTTTTCATATCCATGATATAATCTTCCATGGCTTTTCTATGCAAGCCCAGATTAGAATAAATATCATAAAAGGTAATATTCTCAGAGAAACCTAAATCTCTTTTCTCCTGTCTGATCTCAACTTGTTTGCCATATAGTTTTAACTGAGAATAGTTATTATCAATAAGATCTAACATGACCCTCTTGGTCTGCAGATCGAGTTTATCCTTTACATTGTACAAGTCATTGGCTATGGCCACACTTTTGTCATAGTCTCCCAAATCGTAATAGATCTGAGATTGCATGAGTTTGTAATTATTAATCGCCGTTGAATCTCCAGATTTCTCAGCCGTATTTAGATAAACATTAACCTCATCTAACCAATCATAGGCAGAGTTTTCATTATACCTGTATAGCGAATTGAAGAAATAATCAAACCTATCCGTAACACTCTGCTTATCCTTGAATACATCCAATGCATTCTCATCAATGGTATCTAAAACTTGTGCTCCGACACTTTGAATTAAAGAAAGAAAGAATATTACTAAAATTTTACCCAGCGATTTTGCCATAACAAGCTTAGGGATATTTGCCAAATACTATTTTGATCAGATTAAAATTATTAAGTTAAAAACCGTAACAACAATTTAAACTTACTACTAATTGGTATAGTGTTTAAATTTTTGTTGTAAAGTAGAATGAAACTGTTGTCTAACATTGATCTTGTTATAATTCGGCCTTATGATCAACTATTTTCATTCTTATTAATTTCACCAAAACACTTTAAATTTTCTGCCTGTAATTTATCCGCCCTTTTAGATAAAATACGTTGGTCCAATAAAAAAAGACTATACACAAAGCATAGCCTTTTAAACCGTAATTTATTAATGATAAGATTTGGGGTGCTGGATTAGCATTTCAAATGTATTACCTAGAAATTTAGCATTCGGGTTTTTGTTGTGTAAGTGCATATTTATGTTGTGAATGGGCATTTTTAAGTCATTAAATGCATTTAACCCGATTTATTGACCTTTCATCGACATATAAATCCAGATTAAAATACGCAGTTGAATTAAAAACAGTCATAATCAAAAAGAGCCTTGCCAATTTGGACAAGACTCTTCTACGAGAACACTATATGAAAATGAAAAAAATTAATCGATTAATTATATAGCCAAATTATGCCTATTCTTCTCTGTAGAAAAATAATTGTTGTGAAGTAGCTCAAAAGTGTTGTGAGTGGCTTTTTGAAGGCCATAAGGAGTTTATATAAGGGCATTTTCCTTATATGCACAAAGCATTGAAACCGCTTAGTCCTAAGAGTTCATGGCTGAAATAATAAACTCTTTAAAATCCTTAGAAATTGGAATCAGAGTATTATTTATCATAATATCTCTAGAGTTAATTGCATCTATATGATCAACGTTGACGATATAAGATTTGTGCGCTCTGTAAAATTTATTCTTGGGTAATTTCTCTAAATAATCCTTTAAAGGAGACCTAACAAGAAATTTCTTGTCGACAGTATTCACTTCGAGATAAACATTATCTGCTTTAATAAATTGAATATCGCCAAACTGAATTCTATAATAAAGATGCTGCTTTTTAACAAAAATTGAGTCTTTGAGAACTGAATTGGATACTACTCTATCTTCATCTTCCGGGTGTTGCTGTCCTCCTTCTTTGGTTGAGTAGTCAAAATTTGAAAGTGCAATCTCTATTGAGGTATATAAATCCTGTTGCTCAAATGGTTTTACAAGGTAGCCATTAGGCTTAACTGTCTTAGCGTTCTCTACCGTTGCTCTATCAGAGTTGGAAGTAACGAAAATAAAGGGAATATTGTAGTTCTCTCTAATATGTTTCCCTAGGTCTATTCCAGTTTTGTCGGAAGCTAAGATGATATCAATGAGTACGAGGTCTACATGATTGCTTTTTAAAACCTCTTCAGCCTGTTCATAAACAATAACATTGTCTACAATTTCATATCCTATTTCCTCCAACATTGATTGCATGTCGTCTGCAATAATCACATTATCTTCTACAATAAGAATCTTAATAGCTTGTTCCAAAGTAAGTAAGGGTTTAGTGGGTTATGTCTTCTCAAATTTACAAAAAATAATTATACCCAATATAAAATAAGAATCCTAACAGAAAAGTACTGAGTGCCACCTTTTTTAATTCAGGATCAAAATTATGAGGGTTTTCAATCTTTTTTACTGATCTCAAATGGATAAAAAGAGGAACAAATGCGATCAGACAGATGGCGCTTTTCCATGAGTAGAAATGATTCCCTATAAATATGAGCATAAAAATGAAAGCCAAAATAATCAGTGTATAATGATATGCTTTCCCTTTAGATCGTCCTATGTTGACGACAAATGTATTTTTATTAGCTTTTTTATCTGATTCAATATCTCTTAAATTGTTTAAATTAAGAACCGCAGTACTAAGAAAACCTATTGAGGCAGCAGGAAGTATCGCCATCGCCATTAAAAACTTTGTATACAAAAACATGGAACCCAGGACACTTAATAATCCAAAAAATATAAATACAAAAAGGTCACCAAGACCTTTATATCCATAAGCATTATTCCCAATTGTATACCTAATAGCAGCCCAAATGCTGGCAATACCAAATACCACGAATAAAAGTACATATATAAGATGTTCCTCCTGAAAAGAAAAGTATAAAAGCAGAAAGACCAGTAATAAATCTATAACAACAGATATACGAATCCCGTTTTTTAATTCCCTTTTAGATAATTGGCCGCTTTGAAGTGTACGCAGGGGGCCAATTCTATCCTCATTGTCAGTGCCCTTGACTCCATCGCCATAATCATTCGCAAAATTCGAAGTTATTTGAAAAGCCACTGTAGTTAATAAAGCAAGAATAAAAATATACAAATCCCAATGACCGTAGATATTCGCCAAAGCGGTACCTACTAATATACCTGACAATGATAAAGGAAGGGTTCTTAAGCGGGCTGCATTAAGCCAAGCTCTGAATTTGGCCACTAATAAGGATCTTCAATTTTTATTCGCTTTCCATCCTGATAGGAAGCCACAAAAGCATCTTCAAAGCCCATTTTAACCAATTGATACCTGAAGGATCTTGCTTCTTCCAAGGTTTCAAAATTTCCAAGGGAATAAGAATAAAAAGGATTGGTTTTAACAAACATCGTATTTGTTAAAGATTCTGAAGCAAGGGTAAGGTTATTATCAACAAAGGATTTAACCTGAACTGAATATATTTTTTCTTTTTCTAAAAACATCTTGGCCAGATAGAATTCTTTAACTAAACTCAACTCTTCGTTCTTTTGCTGAAGATTATCAATTCTGGTTTTTACAGCGTCCAGGCTATCAATTGAAACTAATAAATTTTGATTGTCGTAGTTATTAGATCTGCTAAGGCCGGCAGTAAATGAAGTAATTGCAAGAGTTCCAATCAGAAAAAGTGTGGTGACACCGGCAAGTATATTTCTTTGGATCTTACTTCTTTTTAATTCTTTATTTTTGAATTTTATCTGATCTAATAAGCGTTCATTTATAATCTGTGCTTTGTCAATGTCTTTATGTAATTCTAATAAATCGCTTTCTTCAATAAATGGCATTTGATATTTAATTTAGGGGGTTAACGGTTAAAAATAAGCAAAAAGCTTATTATCAACAAAATAAACTAGTGTATTCAGCAAAATTAACAGATTTTAGGGAAGAATTAAAAACGCGATAAATAATTGTTTAAAACTATTGAAAAATAATGTTACTCATACTTGATAAATCCCGTCACTTTTAATTTCAATTTTCCTCTCCTTATATAGGGCACCAATGGCTTTCTTGAACGTTTTTTTACTCATTTGAAACATCTCCTGTATATCCTCCGGAGAAGACTTATCATGTATTGGGATATATCCATTTGCTAATTCTAACTGCTCAAAAATCTGTTTAGCGGCAGGTTCAAGACCCAAATGACCAATGGGCTTTAAAGAAATATCAATTTTATTATCCTCGCGAATTTTCTTTACATACCCTTTTAAGGTCGCCCCAACTTTCATGGGTTGAAATACTTCGCTTTTAAATACCAGTCCCTCGTATTTATTATTGATTATGACATTCCAACCTAACTCAGATCTTCTGCTGACCAAAAGATCTACTTCTTCCTTGGGATTTAGTGATATCTCCTCATTCTCAGTAAATTTGTCCAATCTTGATGAAGCTACTAACCTGAAAGTCTTTTCATCGAGGTAACAAAAAACAACATAAGATTCTCCTTCAATCATTTTTGTCTGCTGTTCTCTAAAGGGTACCAGCAAATGTTTTTCCAGACCCCAATCTAAAAAAGCACCAAAATCGTTTACTTCGGCTACTCTAAGACAACCAAAACTATTCCTTTTTATTAAAGGCTTTAGGGTTGTCGCAATAGGGCGTTCTTCGTGATCTAAGTAACAAAATACATTTATGTCATCCCCTATTCTAAAATCATCCGGAACATATTTCAATGGCAGTAATAAATCATCCACATCATCATCACCCAGAAATAATCCTACAGCTGTTTCTCTTAGAATTTTTAATGTGTTATAATTTCCTAATTCTATCATTAAGTACTGCTATTGAAAATGGTATTAAAAAGCCGTTCATATAAAGAACGGCTATTTTTATTGTTCTAATTGTAAACAGATTCTTTTTTGAAGTGCTTTGCCAAAATATAATAGACCACAGCACGATGTTTGTTTCTTTCAGAAACACCATATGTATCAATTACACTTTTGATTGCTTCCATTAATTGAGGACCATCTGAAAGCCCTAATTTTTTTAACAAAAAATTCTTCCTGACAGTTTCAAGTTCAGCCTCATCAGTACCTGAAACTTTAGAAGAATCCATATTATAAATAGCAGGACCAAGCCCGAACGTAACTTTTGTCAGTAGGTCCATATCAGGAGTTTGACCAAATTTACTCTTGATATCAGCTGCATACTTCTGAATGAGGTCATCTCTCCTATTGCTCATTATACCGGTGTTCTTTTATGGTTTTAAAACTATCCTAAGATATAAAATCAAAGTAACTGAGCAAAATTTTATCATTCAATAATCGAGGGGTTTTTACCTCTAAAAGCACCGGTGATTTAGAAGGCGTATAAAAGGTAGACAAGATGGTATTTAAAGTGTTTTTATCTTCAGCTACCAGATGGTCTATATTATAGAATGCACAAAGACTTTGCAATTCCAAATCCTGTACGGTCTCGAAGAAAGTCTCAAAATTCTGAGAATCTTCCTTACCAGGTAAGATTCTGAAAATACCCCCGCCACCATTATTAATTACTATTATTCTAAAATCGTTTCGTATATATGAGTTCCAAAGGGCATTGCTGTCATAGAAGAAACTCAGATCTCCCGTTATCAGCAAGGTAGGATTCGCTGAATGAATTGATGAACCAATTGCGGTAGATGTACTTCCATCAATGCCACTAGTACCTCTATTGCAAAATACGCTAAGCGAAGCGTCTATATTAAATAATTGAGCATATCTAACCGTAGAGCTATTTGCCAATTGTAACTGGTAGTTTTTAGGAATACCTGAGCAAATAATTTGAAATGCCAAAAAATCTGTAAACGGAATTTGACGTAAATACGTTTTCCTTCTAGTCAGATATTCATGTTTTACTTCATTCCATTTGCTGAAGTAATTACTGGGCAGATCTGAAATATTCTCCAAAAAATGTTCGAAAAACCAATTTACATCAGTCTTAATGTGCTTTGTAAGACTAAAGAAAGTGTCAAAGGCCTTTTTGGTATTTATATGCCAATGGTGTTTTGGTTTGTATTGTCTGAGAAATGCTTTTATCTTTTTTGAAACTATCAACCCCCCTATTGTTATAAGCAAATCTGGCTGTAGTTCCTTAAAAAGCAGGTCTTTGTCTTTTGATTTTTCAATTGGTGCAATGATACTATCAATACTTGGAAAAAAATTTTCATGATGCACATTTGAAGTAACCTCTGTAAATACCAGTACAGAATCATCATTCGCAAGGGTATTTAAATATTCAGGATTGATACTATCAGGATCATTAACCCCAATAATTATCATTTTCCTTTCAAATGAATTCCAAATTTGTGCGAGATCGTGAAAATTGATGTCCTCATTGTTATTCTCTAAATCTAAAGGGGAACAAAATGGGGTTACCTCCAGATTATCCACAAAGTCATATAAAGGTTCTTCAAATGGCACATTTATTTGTATAGGGCTTTTCTGGGTAATTGCAGCCTGTAAGGCATTATTTAACTGTGCATCATTAAAACTCTGAATTTTGGACTGGTTTTGTTCTAATGTGTAATCTTTGGGAAACAAGGAAGGATCAAACATTTTTACTGTCTCGGTAGCATGGGAGATATCTTGTTTCAAATTGGCTGAATAACCTATATGCTTTTCAAATAAAGACTCTTGTCTGATAGTCTGACCATCGCCAATATCTACTTTATAACCAGGTCTATCCGCAGATATAACTACAAGAGGTATATCACTGTAAAAAGCTTCTGCCACAGCAGGGTAATAATTTAAAAGTGCGCTCCCGGAAGTACAAACGGCTATTACTGGCGTTTGTAAATGCTGTGCCATTCCTAAGGCGAAAAAAGCTGCACACCGCTCATCAACTATGCTATAACAAGAAAAATAAGGGTCATTTGTAAATCCAATGACTAATGGTGCATTCCTTGAACCCGGGGAGATCACTACATTTTTAATACCCCTTGATTTGCAATGGAAAACAACCGATTGAGCCGAAGGAATACTAGAATATTTCATAGGCATCACAAAAATACAACGGAACTTTTTGTAAATACAATGAATTGACTCATTTAAATATCATATTTAGCATGGTTTCGCTTTTGTGAACTGTTTCTATCCACTCTTGTTGTGCATTTGAATCTGATGTTATTCCACCTCCAACATAAAGGAACCCCGAATCACCTTTTATCTGCATACACCGAAGGTTTACAAAGAGATGTGTGGTTTTATTTTTACCCATATTTAGTTCTCCTAAATATCCTGTATAAAATTCCCGATCATAATTCTCATACTTTTTAATAAATGTTTCGGCCTCATTTACCGGAAGGCCACAGATGGCAGGGGTGGGATGCAGCGCTTGAATTATTTTTTCTAATTCCAAATCGCGAATTGTTCCCCAAATTTTAGTTTTCAGATGCCATAAATTACCAGCTCGTACCGAATTCACTTTTCCAATTGACAAATCAGTTACATATCTCCTGAGCTGTTCGGCTATATGGCGGGTAACCATTTCCTGCTCCTCTAATTCTTTTTTACGCCATAGAGGCTTGTTTCTTGTCGTACTCTTAGTTGTACCTGCCAGAGACACGGTAACTAAAGAGGTATTTTGTCTAAGCAAAAGTAATTCGGGAGTAGCTCCTATCCACAAACCTCTTTTTGGATGGTACCAGCAATAACAAAAGGCATTAGGATAAGTATCCAGGATATTTCTAAATATTTCAATAGGTGAGGATTTATTAGGAACCTTTATCTTTCTTGACAGCACTACTTTTTCCAATTTTTTAGTCCCAATTTCTTTAATTCCTTTATTGACTATTTCAATATGATACGTCTTATCTTTTTCCGAGATTTCGGGAAGAAATAAGGTGTCATATTTTAAATGCCGTAATTGATATTCATGGGAAAAGACTTTATCCGGTAGAATAAGTACCGAAGGAGCTTTTTTGTCATAAGGTGCAAAAACAAATCCTGTCTCTTTAAAATCATGTAATTGATGGAGGTTTGAATCATTTTGAAAAACTGAGATTACCTCATTGGTGTTAGGTTTTCTATAGGCAACAAATGGTAATTCCCTTTTCCAGTGCGTTTCAATCATACCAAAGTGTTCTCGAAACATATTAGGCTCTTGGTAGGGAAATTGTGGTTAATTTACACAATGAGATAAGGTTGTCTTCTTTGTCAGTTATTTTAATATCCCACAATTGCGTGGTTCTTCCATTATGGATGATTGTCGCTCTTGCGAACACCTCTCCCTCACTTATACTCCGAAGGTGATTTGCTGATATTTCGATACCACGTACTATAACTTTTTGAGCGTCAAGAAATACATAAGAAGCAGCGCTCCCAACACTTTCAGCCAGTGCAACAGTGGCACCGCCATGCAGGACACCATCTGGTTGATGAACCTTTGAATTTACAGGCATTTTAGCCACAAGGTAGTTTTCACCTACATCAACATACTCTATTTCCAAGGTCTCCATCAAGGTATTTTTACAGATATCGTTGCAAACCTTTAGTATTTTGTTCTTGTATTCGTTCATAGAAAAAATTTTGCGTAAAATTAAGCATTCAAATACAACTAATAGCAATTGAAATAATATGAGTAATAAACCTTTGGAAAAATCTGTCAGGTATCAAAGCAGAAACACCTATGAAACACTAAACAACTTTACAAAAGAAACAAAAAATGTTTGGATAGTTTTTCATGGGATCGGGTATTTGAGCAAGTATTTCCTGAAATATTTTGACGAACTAAATCCGGTAGACAATTACATAATTGCTCCACAGGCACCTTCCAAATATTATCTGAATAATTCCTATAAACATGTAGGCGCCAGTTGGCTAACAAAAGAAAATACTAATACTGAAATAAATAATAACCTTAACTATCTTGACGCTATATTGGAAGAGGAAAAAATCCTATCTAGACACAAGCTCGTAATATTTGGATACTCCCAAGGAGTATCTATGGCAACAAGATGGGTGGCTCAGCGTAAAATTAAATGTCATCAATTAGTACTTTATGCTGGTGGTATACCAGATGAACTAACTAAAAATGATTTTTCACATTTAGGCAATACTACTCAGATATTTATTATTGTAGGCAATAAGGATGAATATCTCACAAAAGAACGCCTGACAGTTGAGAGAAAAAAAAGCAGGATCATATTTGATGGCAGGGCAAAGGAACATATTTTTGATGGAGGTCATATAGTTAAAAAAGAGCTTATTAATAATTTGAAGATATGATAGAAACTATTACTCTGGAAAATGAACGGGCAAGGATCTCACCGCTCACGCTGGAGAACTATACAAATTTACAGTCAGTAGCTTCCGAGTATAAACTTATTCAATATTCTCCTTCTGATATAGAATCTCCTGCCGCCCTCAGAGCTTATGTAGAGACAGCTCTTACTCAACAGAAAAAAAAATCTTCTCTTCCCTTTATTATTTATGACAAAAAAGTAATGGCTTTTGCCGGATGTACAAGATATATGAATATTGATTACCGAAACAAAGTATTGGAAATTGGCTCTACCTGGATTGGTAAAAAATTTCAGGGTACCGGACTTAATTCCGAAATGAAACATCTGTTAATTAATCATGCATTTAATGGACTGGGGTTTGAAAAAGTTGCCTTTCGGATTGACGAGCGCAACATGCAATCCAGAAAAGCTGTGGAAAAGCTGGGAGCAGTTCTGGAAGGAATACTTCGTGAAAATGTTTATTTACTTGATGGATTTAAAAGAAATACCTGCGTTTATGGAATTCTAAAAAATGAATGGGATAAAATCCAACCTTTTAGAAATTAATGTTGTTACTCTTCAACTTCAATTGTTTTATCCTGATAATAAGTAATACTTCGGGTTGAAAAAAGATTTTCTGGTGTAATGATCTTTTTCACCCAATTACCATGCTCTTCACCATCAAATTGGTAGATATAATTTTTAGTATTGACAGATTTTTCAATTTTTTCTACCTCTTTTAAAAGCAAGCCCTCATTATTATATGTATAGTTTATAGTCTTATTGGCAACAAATGACTTCTTTACTTCATCGTAATTGAATTCTTTTAATGATTTCAATTTGTTTTCCGAATCGTAGATCATTTCTTGCGCTTTATTAGGAATTCCTTCAATAAATTCTTTAGTGAGAACTATTTTGTTCTTAACTCCTTTCCTATTCTTTTTGAAAGAAGTTCTTATTGATTTAAGAACTAAACCATTTAACAAATAGGTTATGGTAGTTTCGCCCTTATAGGCAGTATATTCAATATTTGTCTCATCTAGTCCTTCATTGTTCGATCTGATTATTTTTATGAGATTTCCATCCTCATTGTATGAATATTCGTAAATATCCAGCACGTCGCCATCATAAGAAATAATTTTTTCTGTAACTTTTTTCGAAGAAGTGGTATCAACTTCATAAAAATGTGCAATCGAAGTCTGCTTATCAAACTGACCTTCCAGATAAATCTCATCACGCTTTTCCATCAACTGACCTCCTGAATATTTATAATAGGTTATATTATAATCGGAATCACTATAGCGCGTTACATTTTTGGTAAGTAGTCCTTCCCTATTGAATTCGAATTCCTCTCTACCATAGTCCGTAATTACCAGGCAAGACTTTACAGTTCCCCTGAGGTCAAAGTCTTGTATAGTAAAAATTTGAGGTTCCTGGGTAAAAATCTCACATGGTAACAAGAAAAGACCTATAACCATGATTAACTCCAAGATGAATGTATTGTAGATTTTTTGCATCGTTACAAAATTACTTCTTTATACCTCAACATGAAAACAAATAGCATACCGAAAATAAAAAAGGGCGGAAAAACCGCCCTTTAAACCTGCTTTATATGTTCTTTATTTTACCTCTTCAAAATCCACATCTTCAACATTATCTCCTTCTTTTGTGTCTTCAGAAGTAGTCTCTTCTCCATTAGGTGATGCGCCGGCCTGCTGAGCTTCAGCCTGAGCCTTATACATCTCTTCAGAAGCAACCTTCCAAGCCTCATTAATTTTATCAAGTGCAGTTGTTATTGTTTCAACATCTTTACCTTCATAGGCCGTTTTAAGTTCTGCCAAGGCATCTTCAATAGGCTTTTTCTTATCCTCAGACAACTTATCTCCAAACTCAGTTAATTGCTTCTCAGTCTGGAATATCATACTATCTGCCTCATTCATTTTATCAGCAGTTTCCTTTGCTTTTTTATCAGATTCCGCGTTAGCCTCTGCCTCTGCCTTCATTTTGTTGATTTCCTCTTCAGTAAGTCCTGAAGAAGCTTCAATTCTGATATCCTGCGTCTTGTTCGTAGCCTTATCAGTAGCAGACACTTTGATAATTCCATTTGCATCAATATCAAAGGTTACTTCAATTTGAGGTACTCCCCTCTGCGCAGGTGGAATTCCATCCAAATGGAATCTTCCAATGGTTTTATTATCTGTAGCCATAGGCCTCTCTCCCTGCAAAACATGAATCTCAACGGATGGCTGATTGTCTGCTGCCGTAGAAAATACTTGTGATTTTTTTGTTGGGATAGTAGTGTTAGATTCAATTAATTTGGTCATTACTCCTCCCATGGTCTCAATTCCCAGAGATAACGGAGTAACATCTAACAGCAAGACATCTTTCACGTCTCCCGTAAGTACTCCACCCTGGATAGCAGCTCCAACAGCTACAACTTCATCGGGGTTAACACCTTTTGAAGGTTTTTTCCCAAAGAATTTCTCAACAGCTTCCTGAACCGCCGGAATTCTGGTAGATCCTCCAACCAAAATAATTTCATCAATATCACTTTTCGAAAGTCCTGCAGCTTTTAAAGCTGTTTCACAAGGTTTAATTGTTCTTTTTACCAAGTCAGCAATTAATTGCTCAAATTTTGAGCGCGTCAATGTTACCACAAGGTGCTTTGGTCCTGAAGCTGTTGCAGTTACATAAGGAAGATTAATTTCGGTTTGTGCAGAAGTAGACAATTCAATTTTTGCTTTTTCTGCTGCCTCGCGCAATCTTTGTAACGCCATTGGATCTTTTCTCAGATCAATGCTCTCTTCCTTATTAAATTCATCGGCCAACCAGTCAATTACTTTTTGATCAACATCATCTCCACCCAAATGAGTATCGCCATCTGTTGACAGTACTTCAAAAACTCCATCTCCTAATTCCAAAATAGAAACATCATGCGTACCTCCACCGAAATCGAATACTACAATTTTCTGATCCTTGTGTTTTTTATCCAATCCATAAGCTAATGAAGCAGCTGTAGGCTCATTAATAATTCTCTCTACCTTAAGCCCTGCAATTTCTCCTGCCTCTTTAGTTGCTTGTCTTTGGGCGTCATTAAAATAAGCGGGGACTGTAATTACGGCAGAAGTAACAGTCTGCCCTAAATAATCTTCAGCAGTTTTCTTCATTTTTTGCAGTACCATTGCCGAAATCTCCTGAGGCGTATATAAACGTCCATCTATATCTACTCTAGGTGTATTGTTATCTCCTTTGGCAACCTTATAGGGTACTCTGTCAATTTCTTTTTGACACTCAGAGAATTTATTCCCCATAAAACGTTTAATGGAATATATTGTGTTCTTTGGGTTGGTAACTGCTTGCCTTTTAGCAGGATCCCCAACTTTGATTTCACCACCTTCTACAAACGCAACAACAGAAGGTGTAGTGCGCTTACCTTCAGCGTTGGGTATCACAACCGGCTCATTGCCTTCCATTACGGAGACGCAAGAGTTTGTTGTTCCTAAATCTATTCCTATAATCTTGCTCATCTATTTTATTTTATAAGTTAATATTTATCCATTGTTCAACAAACATTTTAGTGACAAACAGTATGCCAACAGGAAAAAACTGACAGTATGTCACTACATGGGGTGGCTTAACAATGAATAGCACTTTGGTTGATTGTGTATAAACAGGGATTGAAAATCGGAAAAAATAAGAGATTTTATCCTAATTGCAATGCTCTCGGCGTCTGGTATCTATAAGATAAATGATCTTCCAGGTGCCTTCTTGTTTATGCAATTGAAAAGAATTTACTCCGCAATGACTCAATGAATCATTGATCCAAAGTTCATAAGGAGTCCATGCATTGGCCATACTTCCATCAACCTTAATTTGATATGAAAGTAATTTTTCTTGAAATTTTATAGAGTCAGGAATACTAACTATGGATTTAAGGAAATCATTGAAATCTGAGGTCTTAACAACACTAGTTCCTTCTTTATCACGGCCAATGGTTTGCATAATTATTCCGGAACCGGTCGTACTTCTTATCAGTGTGGAATCCTGTTTGTGAAATCCATCGAAGAACATTTGAACTGCCTTCTTCACTTCTTCTTTTTCATTATCCTGCGCATTTGCTATTCCCCAACTAAAAATCAACACTAAACCTATTAATACCTTCATTGTTTGACGGTTTCAAATTACAAGCCAAAATAAGGAATAAAGTAAAGACTTTTCCTTGCTCTTATCAATTGAACAAAACTCCTTACATTTATCTCGCCAAAAATAAAGCAATGTCTATTTCAAAAAAAGAATACAAAAGGGTTACTGTAAAGTCCTTAATAGAAATGAAGAAGCAGGGAGAAAAAATTTCTATGCTAACTGCTTATGATTATTCTATGGCAAAAATTGTTGATGATGCCAAAGTTGACATCATATTGGTTGGTGATTCTGCCAGCAATGTCATGGCCGGACATGAGACCACCTTGCCTATAACCCTTGATCAGATGATTTATCACGCCTCCTCTGTTATAAGAGCAGTCAACAGAGCTTTGGTAGTGGTTGATCTTCCTTTCGGAAGTTATCAAAGTGATCCCAAAGAAGCACTTCGTTCTGCTATCAGAATTATGAAGGAAAGTGGCGCTCATGCGGTAAAGGTCGAAGGAGGTATTGAAATTAAAGAATCAGTAAAGCGGATCCTTAATGCAGGTATACCTGTTATGGGACATCTTGGCTTAACCCCACAAGCAATTTATAAATTTGGCACATACACTGTCAGGGCTAAAGAAAAAGATGAGGCCGAGAAACTTTTGGAAGATGCAGAAATTCTGGAGAAGCTGGGATGTTTTGCCATTGTCCTTGAGAAAATAC
>Ga0316201_10001832_pt1 | contig 14733 bp, 8 predicted proteins | sample CS6wburrow_MG_FD_204516 | JGI IMG/M metagenome (GOLD analysis project Ga0316201, IMG submission 204516) | Coastal sediment microbial communities from Delaware Bay, Delaware, United States - CS-6 worm burrow | ecosystem: Environmental > Aquatic > Marine > Coastal > Sediment | place: USA: Delaware... | reverse complement strand
TGGCGGAGAAAACGTGCGAGGTTTTCGAGCCAAGTCAGGCGCTCCTGACGCATGTCGGACACCCGATTGAGAAGAGCTTCGCTCCGTTGCTTCTCTTCTTCGAGGCGAATGCGCTGGTCGAACATCTGACGGGCTCCTTGATACTTCACGGCCGTGAACACAGTGCAGAACGCGGCACAGGTCACGAGGTAGCCCTGGGCCGCGAAGGTGTCGTATCCGCCATCCGCCACGCGCGACAGCGCTATCTGGCCAATGGCGACCAGCTGCAGGCTCATCGCCAGTCCCCACTTCCAGCTCCAAACGAGGATCCCAAGCGAGCCTAGCTGTGCGATGAGCAAGACGACCGTGTGGCTCAGCAAGTCCTCGGGCGTGTACGGAATCATGGCCGCGGACTGGGCGCCCCAGCCGATGAACCAAGCCCAGAGCGCGAAGAACTTGGCGCTTGGCCGCCGCAGCTTTGATGCCGCAATCGCACAAATGACGGCCCATGCGATCGCCGCCAGGCGAAACCAGATGAAACGCACCGCGTGCTCCGGGAAGTAGTCGAAGTCTCCGGGGACCCACGCAAGAAGGAGCGCCGCGCAAACCATCGTCACCACGCCCACAGCGCGCACACTCAGCTCGGCCGACTCAGCGTGAAAGCGTTCCCAAACGGCGGGGCTCCACTGAAGACGCTCGGTCTTTGATCCTTCGTGCTGTAAGCGAAGCATGGCAACGCGCCATCATACACAACTTCGACTAATCGGCGGAGTCGGTTTTCGCCGCATTCGCGGAAGCCGGCCTTGTCTCACACCCCCGAAGTGACGGCTTGGCTCGCGCTCATTTCATCTCACCTCACCTCACTGGGAAAGCGCACCTCGAAGCGGGCTCCAAGAGCGCCGTCGATATCACAAGCTCGAATGTCTCCGAAATGTGACTGAGCGATCGCCTTGGCGACATACAAGCCGAGACCGAGGTTGTGGCCCCCATCGCCGTTCTTGCGTGCCGTCACAAACGCATCGAAGAGCGCTTCCTTGTTCGGTGGCAGCGGGTCTCCATGGTTTTCGACAGTCAGTAGAATCGAATCGCCATCACGCCTCAAGGCAACGTTGATATCGCTTCCCTGCGCCCCGTGCTCCAGGGCGTTCTCGAGCAGCTTGTCGAGGAGCTGGGCGATCCGGTCGTCTTGACCTTTGATCTCCAGTCCCGGTTCAATATCGGCGCGAAAAGCTCGCCCCGGGTTCGCCTGCCTAAAAAGGAGCACCTGCTCCCCGACGATCCCGCTGAGATCCAACCTTCCGCTGGACTCGACGGCCAGAGCAGCCTCCAGGCTCGTCGCCTCGGTGGCGCTCTGCACCAGGCGGTTCATCTGCGCGAGGCTACGCCGCGCGCGATTCAAATAGCGCACGGGCGGCGCAGCCGGAGGTGTTTGTTCGACCAGGTCTAGCGAAGTGCCCATCGCCACCATCTGGTTCTTGAGCTCGTGCCGAAGGAAGCGCGCCAAGCTCTCGAGCCAAGTCATCCGCTCGTGTCGCATGAAGGCAACGCGCTCCAGGAGCTCGCGGGTCTGCGCCTTCTCGTCCTCGAGCTGACAGCGCCGTTGAAAGTCCGCTTGCGCCATCTGTAGGCGCAGCTGCTGTGAGATGAGCACGATGCCGATCGTGCCAATCAGGAAGCACTGGTAGCCGATCCAATTGGTGACGTTCTCAATCGAACCGTAGCCCAGCAGCAAGGGCAGCCAATAGGCACCGTAAACCGCGGCGGTGAAGAACAAGGCAAACCCCAAGTGCCAGAGCGTGACGGCACCCACGCCGACGAACATCAGAATCAGCCCGTGGATGTATGGGGACTGATAGCCTTCATGCAGGAATGACACGACGACGACGAAAGCAGCCGAGGTGACGTAGATGAACCAAATGATTCCATCCACGTGTCGCAGCAGCCTTTCGGAAGGCGCCCTCAGCAAGGGGTAAAGCGCGACCGCGGGCCCGAGCCACGTCACGCGAATCAACTGAACCCACCAGAACTGCTCACCCAGCGCCAGCCACTCGAAGAGCAAGAACGGCACCTGCACTGCAACCGTGATGAGAACCCCCAGACGAAGCGCCTTGGCATTCACCAGCCGCCGGTAGTCCTCGAAGTCTCCGGTGTATGAGTCGAGCTGCGGGTCGAGAAGGAACGACATCAGGCGACCCGCCGGAGGGGGGGCTTACGCGGAACTGCGTCGAGGTGCGGGCAGGGCATGACGAACAGCTAAGATACCCAACTCGAACTCGGGCCATCCAACCAATTGTCCAAGTCAGCAGGCGCGCTGCATGGCCCGAGGAGTTCTTCATCTAGATCCGGGATTCCGCGTTCGCAGCTCTCCGCAGTTGCGATTCCCGACCTGGAGAACTGCCGAGCGCATGCGCGCCGACAAATCGATCTGCCATCTTCCTCGCATGGCAACGACCACAGCCGCGGCTACACATCCGTTTCCGTCGAGACCAAAGCGCGGAAACGGGCCGGGGCCGTGGCAAGTCAAGAGCTTGAAATCATGGGGCAATCTCTGAAACAGGAGAGGTGGACGGAATTCACGCCCAACGAGCCATTATTCCACCACGCGAGCCGGAGGTTGCCTTACACTCTGCGATTGCTTTGTCTTACACCCCGTTGATCCAACATGCCCTCAGCCGACAAGCTCAACAAGCGGCGCGGAGTCGACTCCTATCGCCTTCAAGGCTCGGAGAATCGCTGCGCGGCGCGAATCGAACGCTCATCGGTCGCCCAGCACCGTTCGGTCACGCAACTCAGACCGAAGCACTGGACGGAAGCGCAGCAGAGTCAGCCAGTTGGACCACCCGCCATACGCTTAGATACCATTGGGGATAGCGGGTTGTGCAACACTCAAAACTCGAGATCCCCGGTCTCGTTGGAAGCTACCAGATGAAAAGCGCAACAGAGAAAGCTCAAAACGAAAATGAAGAAGCCCGAGAGGAGCGGCCCACAAGCCACATCTCGGAGCTCACGCCGAAACGCGATTCGGCGAACACAGAGCGACGATCGATTCGAGATCGGAAACTTCGAGCGCGCAGAATTCGTGTGCCTGAGCTCGCCGTCGATGAAGTGCTGGCTGAGGCATCCCACTCAAGCCTCGGTAGGTTCCAGGCTCGCGTCGAAGACCTCTCCCTTCACGGAATGAGGCTCATTGCGAGTAGGCAACACCAGCTTGGCTTGGTCCTCTCTGGCGACAGGCTCGAAGGCCTCCGTATCACTGCCGGCGACCAGCTACTGTACTCGGGCGATGCGCTGATTCGACGCGTGTCCGACGACCGGAACGACTGGGTGCTCGGGATCGAGTTAGCGGACCGGGGAATCGATCTACACGCTCTGTACCGTCTAGATCGCCGCGTCAGCATCGCGGAACGGCTGCGAGCTGCCGTTGTCGAACACGAAACCGTGTCTCAAGAGTTCAAAGCATGGACGGCTGATCTCCTCGACTTCTTCGAGGCGACCAAGCAATGCTTGGACAAAGAGGAAGCCGCTCTAGCGGGAAGTGACCTCTGGACGCGGGAAGAGGCCACGCGGGATTGCATCGCCGAGGCTGCTCCTGTTGTCTGTGAGCGATTGAATCAGGCCTCCGTTGAACTTGCTCGATTCGTTTCCAGTTTCGGGGATGACGAGCATCGAGTGTACCGGCGTTTCTATCGGCGTCACCTTTGCGGATACTACCATCGAGCTCCCTTGCTGCAGCGCGCGTACTACAAGCCACTTGGATACGCCGGCGACTACGAGATGATGAACATGTTGTACCGGGACCACGGCGAAGGCGATACACTGTTCGGCAAGGTGCTGAATGTGTACGCGTGCCAAGAAGCCGCAGCGCTGGCAAACATCAATCGCATCGCGTACTTCACGAGACGCATCAAGGCGATGGTCGATCAGAACTCCGACCGTAGACTGCGAATCGCGAGCATCGGCTGTGGTCCGTCGCACGAAATCAGTAGCCTTCTTAGGGAGCACCCCGAAATTGGGCGCCGGCTTGATATCGCGCTCGTCGATCAGGAAGAGCAAGCGATTCAGTACTGCGAGAAAACGTTGGCTCCGCTCGCAGCAAGCACTGGGGCAAAGATTCATTTCATTGGCGAATCGATTCGGCGGCTCCTCACCGCTAGGTCTCTTGGGCAAGCACTGGGAAAGCGAGATCTCATCTACAGTGCTGGCCTGTTTGACTACCTCAGCGATCGTAGCTTCGAAGCTCTCCTTGGCGCGCTCTACAATGCTACGGCCGATGACGGCCACATGTACATCGGCAACGTCAATCTCGACACGAATACGACGAAGTGGGCCATGGAGTACGCGAGCGATTGGTATCTCATCCATAGAACGAAAAGGCAGTTGCTCGAACTCGCTCAAAGCCTTCCGGCAAGCCCAAGAATTTCAGAAGTTGAATCCGAACCACTAGGAGTGAACCTGTTCCTTCACATCGCGCGATGAGACAAGAAGCCGAACATCAGACGTCGTTTCAGAGTCACCTAGACGCGGTGAATCTGACACGCGCGAGGTTCGGCTATTGGTTAGTTGCGTTGCTCATGCCGGCGGGCGTGACGCTGGATTGGTTCACACATGCTGACTGGATAGGCGAATTCGCCATCATTCGCTTCGGATCAAGCGGAGTGGCTCTCCTTTGCCTCTGGTTGACATACCTCGGGCCGTGGGCCGAGCGCAGCATCGTTCTTCAGACCCTTCCGGCGCTCATCGCTGCAGCCGGCGTCGAGTTCATGATCATCCCCCTCGGGGCCGCTACTTCCGAGTACTACGCGGGTCTGTGCCTGTGCATCGTCGCCCTGGCAGTTCTGCACACGTGGCGATGGCCACGCGTCTTGGGTTTGAGTGCCGCAATCGTTGTCATGTGGCTCGTGCCTGCACTGCCTGAGCTGATCCAGGGAGAGGCATCCTGGTCGTTGTTCTACAACAATCTCTACTTCCTGGCGCTTACTACGGCCATAGCCGTGCCATCGACCCAAATGAGATACCGTTCGGCGCGACGAGAGTTCGACGCTCGGGAAGCGCTTGCGAAAACTTCGACCGAGCTGGCACACGCCCTCCAACGGGCTCGAGAGGTCGACCGACTGAAGAACGAGTTCTTTGCGAACATCTCGCACGAACTGCGCACGCCACTGACACTTATTCTGTCGCCAGTTGACGAGCTGCTCTCAAACCTGCGTCCAGGCGCAGAAAGTGACGCGCTGAAAGTCGTGCGACGCAACGCAACCCGACTGCTCCGAATGATTGACGATTTGCTCGATCTGGCAAGGCTCGAGGCAGGCGGACTGCGCTTACGAGTTTCCCAGGTCGACGTTGCGGAACTCGCCGAGCACGTGGCCAGCAACGCCGGACCAACGGCGAAATCCAAGGGCATCGAGATGGTGTTTTCGGTCAAGGGCGAGTCGGCCAACGTGTTCGGCGACCCGCATCGTATCGAGATCATTCTCACGAACCTTGTTGGCAACGCGATAAAGTTCACCCCGACCGGGGGGCGAATCGAAGTCACGGTGGTTCAGAACGCGGCGGGCACTTCCGTCGAGGTAACGGACACGGGGCCGGGTATTGCGCACGAAGAGCAACAGCGTGTCTTCGACCGGTTTCACCAGACGGAGACATCCGAGCGCCGCCGCCAAGGCGGCGTGGGCATTGGACTCGCCCTGGCTCACGAACTGGCTCAACTTCACGGCGGCTCTCTAACATTGAAGAGCGCGTTGGGCGAAGGATCCACGTTCACACTCTTCCTGCAAAGCGGCAGGGGCCACTTCCATACGAAAGTCACGGAGCGTCGTCAATTGCAGACCGACCTCCACCCGGGACGCCGCATCGAGGACCGACCAACCGAAACGCCATCAAGCGATATGGAAGCGGCTACCATCGAGTTGCGGCAGAGCCACCCTCCTCCCGATCGCATTCTCCTCGATCGCGGGCGGCTTCCGCGAGTTCTGGTTGCTGAAGACGAGGATGATCTTCGCGGCTTCATCGTCGGCGTGTTGCAAGCGAGCCACATCGTTGACGTCGCGAAGAACGGCGCCGAGGCGCTGGAGCTCCTCAAGCAGAACCGGCCCGACTTGGTGCTGACCGACGTGATGATGCCTGAGGTCAGCGGCCTAGACCTGACCCGCACGATTAAGAGGGATCCCTCTCTGCGCCACATTCCAGTGATTCTACTCACGGCACGTGGCGAGAACGAGGCGGCCCTTGAAGGTTACGAAGCCGGCGCGGATGAGTTCGTTTCCAAGCCCTTTCACACGAAGGTACTGCAGGCCCGAATTCGGGCTCACCTCAAGATGCGCGGGCTGAGTTTGCAGCTTGCCGATCAGGCACGTCTTGCATCGGCTGGGACGCTGGCAGCGGGGCTTGCCCACGAGGTGAAGAATCCGCTCAACGCAGCGGTAAATGCGGTGAAGGTGCTGGAGCAAGGCGGCTCTTCCCGAGTTTCAAACGAAAAGCTGATGGGTGTGGTGGTGGATGCGCTTGCGCGAATTGACGGCATCATCTCTGCTCTCGATGCGCACGCGCGACCGGCGGACGGCGATCGCGTCACACCATGCAACGTCCGCAAAGCGGTCGAATCCACACTCAACTTGCTCGACCACAAGCTCAGAAATCGGGTGACCGTTCACGAGGACTACGAATCGATCGGCGACGTGTTCGCGCCCGCTCGGGCGTTCAATCAGGTCTTGCTCAATCTGATCGACAATTCGATTCGTTCTGGTGCCAAGAACATCTGGATTGAGCTTCAGCAAACGGACGGAACTATATCGGTGGCGGTCGCTGACGATGGCCCTGGCGTTCCGCCCGATGTCGTCCACCGTATCTTCGACCCCTTCTTCACCACCAGGGTCGAAGGAGAAGGAACCGGTCTCGGCCTCCATCTCAGCAGGCGCATCGCGCAGGAGTGCGGCGGCGAGCTCCGGTACGAACCTCGAGAAGGCGGCGGCGCGCGTTTTGTGATGGAAATTCCGGCCATGGAACGAGCCGCCTGAGTGCGACTTGCTTACGCCCTCCTACCTGCTCGTTCGTTCAAAAAGTGACCGCAGACCGGTGGTCGACCGGGACCCGTTTCTCGCGCTGCAGCGCCTAGTGCCGCCGGGGTTCGCCGATGAAATGGCCATCCAGTGCCTGGGTCGGCTAAGATATGAGCAGAGGCCCGGGGGAGGGGCTCGCTTCGTGATGGAGGGACCAGCCATGGAGCAAGCGACATGACAGCGCACGTTTTATTCGTCGATGACGAGGAGCCCAATCTGATCGTCTTCGAGGCGGTCTGCGGCGACACGTTTCCCGTTCTGACTGCGTCGAGCGCGGCGCAGGGGCTCAAGCTCATGGAGCAGCACGAGATTGGGGTCGTGCTCACCGACCAACGGATGCCAGGGATGACGGGCATCGAGCTTCTCGAGAAGGTCGAAGTCGAGTACCCCGATGCGATTCGTCTTCTGATCACGGCCTACTCCGACTTGCAGGCCGCCGAGGATGCGATCAACCGCGGGCACGTGCGGCGCTACATGCGAAAGCCCTGGGAGCCCGAGACGCTGCGCGCCGAGCTCCGCGATGCGATCGACCTCTACTCACTCAACACGCGAGTTCGCGAGCTCGAACAGCGCTTGCTCGAATCGGAGCGCGCCTATTCGTTCAGCGTGGTGGCCAGTGGGCTTGCCGATGAGCTTCGCAATCCACTTGGCTGGATTCGCAACAACCTGACGGTCATCGAGACCTCGGTGAAGGCGGTATCGGCGACGCTCGCGGAGCCGAGTCCGAACATGACGCGCGCGCGGGGTACTTTGGCGCAGGTCGACGGCGCGGTGGCCGATGCACGCGACGGGGTGAAGCGCATTTTGGAGCTCACCGAGAAGATGGCCCAGGCGCCTGACGACGCCGCAGTCGAGGTCGTCGACCTGGCCGACGCGGTTCGGGTGGCGCTTCGCAAGGCAGAGAACAGCGGGCTTCGCGGCCGCGCATTGATCGAAGTGGCCACCGGCGTCGAGCCGAAGGTGATGGCGACACGCACGAACATCGTACACATCGCGCTCAACTTGCTGGCAAACGCGATTCAGCGCGCAGCGGCCCGCGAGGGCGGCCAGGGCGTCGTACGGATTTCGACCGCCATGCTTGGCGATGAAGCGGTGCTCGATGTCTCCGACAACGGGCCTCCATTGTCGCCCGATCAGATGGAAGCGGTCTTCAAGCCGTTTGGCGTGGGCGGGCGCTTGCACGGAGCCGGCGTCGGCTTGGCGATTTCCAAGCGCATCGCCGAGGAGCTCGGCGGCCGAATTCGCGTGAGTGCGACCGACGAGCACGAGATGCTCTTCCGCTTGCTTCTCCCGAGCGTCACCAACGGAAAGCTGAGGCCGTGACCTCGGGGGCGAGGCCGGCTCTGAACGAGTTCGGGCTCATTTTCGACGAAGAGGCCTGGCCGCTCGCCTATGTCCGGTTTCCTTCGAAGCCTCTCGACGATGAGGGCTTCGAGTACTTCATCGCGCGGTATACGGCGATGGTTGAGCGGCAGATTCCTTTCGCGACCATCCTGGATTCGAGAGGACCGACGACTGCGATCTCGGCCCAGCAGCGAAAACGGCTGACCGAGTGGTTCGACGTGACCGGCAAGCTCGCCGGTGAGTATCATTTCGGGATCGCGGTGCTGATCAACAGCGCGCTGGTCCGCGGCGCACTCAAAGCCGTGACCTGGGTGAAGCCAATCCCGGTTCCGGTCAGGCCATTCGGCTCGATTGCGGAGGCCGCTCCCTGGATACGCGAGATCTTCGGCGAGCGAAAGCTCCCAATCACGCCCCGCATCGAGATGCTTCTCGCCGGGCGCAGCTAGAACCACCCCGCACCATCGCCTGACTATTTGATGGCGTAGCCGGCCGCGCGGACGACTGCTTCGAGCTCGGCTGGGGGGACGCTCCCTTCCACCGTCGCTTGGCTGGGGTCGAGGGTCACCATGGCCGAGGTCACACCATCGGCGTCGCGAAGGGCGCGTTCGAGCTTGCGGACGCAGTTGTTGCAGGTCAGGCCTTCTACCTCGAGGGTGACGACGGCGGGTCCGGCAGGTGCGTTCCGGCGCAGCCATGCGCTTCGGAGGTCGTCGACGATGAAGTAGACGAAGAGCCCAGCGAGCAGCAAGGCCGACGCCCAGGCCCACCAGGGCTGGCCGTGCTCGTGAGCCATCTGGCCCAGCGCTGCGAAGGGGACGAACGCGTCGTAGACATAGGCGAGCCCGACGCTTCCGATGACGACGGTGGCGAGATAGACCGCGAGGACACGGCCGCCAAAGGCCCGCTTCACCGCGCCGATGGTGGCAATGTTGGTGGCTGGGCCGGCCATCAGGAAGACGAGGGCGGCGCCCGTGGGCATGCCCTGTGCGATCAGCGCCGCCGCGATCGGAACCGATGCAGTGGCGCAGACGTAGAGGGGCAACGCGATGGCGAGGGCCGCCAGGCCCGAAACCGCGGGGTGGATGTTGGACCAGCCGGCGATGGCGCCCGGCGGAATCCAGACGGTGATCGCAGCCGAGGCGACGACGCCGAAGACGATCCACTTCCAGATGGGCCGAATGACGTCGACCATGTGCTCGAAGAAGCCCGCTGTGGATTGCGGAGCGGTGGATTCTTCGAAACCCTCGACGCTTTCGGCTTCGGTGTGCAGCGATTCGGTCACCGAGCCGCCCACGAGCCCCATCACGAGCGCGCTCAGGCACTTGAAGAGGGTGAACGGCCAACCGAGAAACGAAGCGCTCACCAGCAGCGAGTCGACGCCGGTTTGCGGCGTGCTGATCAGAAAGCCCACCGCCGCGCCGTCGCTGGCCCCGTCCTTCTTGAGGCCGAGCGCGGCCGGAATCACGCCGCAGGAGCACAATGGCAAGGGCACGCCCAGTGCAACGGCTTTCGCCACACCGTCGTAGCCGCGGAACTGACGTCGAGCGAAATCACGCGGAAGCAACACGTGGAGCGCACCAGCGGCCGCCGCTCCCAAAAGAAGCCAGGGCGAAAGCTGAAGCCATACCTGCCAAACCGCGTCGAGCATGGGACGGATATGGGTCTACGTGGGCGGCGCCGCAATCCCCCGAAGAGAGCGACCTCAGTCTGTTTCCTCGGCCGAGAGCGTCCCCTTGGGGGGGATCAGGGCTCGGAGCTCCATCCCGCCAGGGCTGGGGTCGCCTCGGAGCCAGGCTACGCCGCCTTTCTTGAAGCGTAGCCAGCTACCGTTCGGGTTGCCGGTGGTGAGGAGCGACAGAGCGTCGCGCATCCAGGGCTCGTGCCCCACGCAGGCTACGTGCTCTCCTTCCAGCGATGCGAAGAAGTCCGGATCGGGCGGCCCCGCGAGACCGTCGGTCGAGATCAAAGGTCCGTCGTTGAGCGGGGCGAGGAGCTCGGCGGTCTGGACCGCGCGGAGCCAAGGGCTGTGGTAGACGCGATCGAACCGAAAGCCGGAGCGCACGAGGCTTCGAACCACCAGCTTGAATCGGCTGTGGCCCTTGTCCGTGAGCGCCCGATCTGCATCGGGAAGCCCTGCTTTTCTCTCTTCGGCGATCGCGTGGCGTATTAGGAACAGGTCCATCGTTTGTCATTCCTCCTCGAAGCCGGTGAGTTTCAAGCCGGACTGTTTGATGAGTCGTTGCTCGCGCTCGAGATCTGCGCGCGCCAGTGGGTGGGCTGCAAGCCACTCTTCGTTGAAGGTGAGCTTGAGCTTGTTGCCGTTTGCGCTGAGATGCGGAAGCGAGACGACCTCCGGATCGCGGTTCCTGTTCAGGAGCACGGCGAGTCGGAGCAGGGCACAAAGACGCATGGCGGTGATGCGAAGCTCGAGGGGAAGCGTTTCGAAAAACGAATCGTCGAGCTTGCGGCGATGACCTCGAACGAGCGCGGCAACCAAGGCCTGCTCGTCGCGCGAGAAGCCCGGCAAGTCGGACGAGGCGACGAGATAGGCGCCATGCTTGTGATGCCCGGTGTAGTTCACGGCCAGGCCGATTTCGTGAAGCTGCGCCGCCCAGGCGAGCGCGTGCGCGGCGTCGACCGATTGCAGGTGCCAATCTTGGGCGACCTGTCCGAGCAGTCCAAGCGCGGTAGCTTGGACGCGGTCCGCGTGGCCCTGGTCGATTGAATAACGCTTGCCGAGCATGGCGATGGTGCGGTCGCGCGGATCTTCGTCCTGGATACGGCCGAGCATGTCGTAGAGAAGACCCTCGCGAAGCGCCGTCGGCGAAACCCACATCTCGTCGATGCCGAGGTGCTCGAACACAGTGCTGAGGATCGCGACCCCACCGGCGAGAACCTGGCGACGGTCCGGGTCGAGCGCCGCAAGCTCCAACTTGTCGAGCCGGCCCGCGGTGACCATCGCCTCCTCGAGCTTTCCGAGTCCTTCAGCGGTGATCGTGCCGCGGGCCCAGCCTGCTTCCTGGAGAATCGCCGCCACCGAGCGAATCGTCCCGGAGGCACCGTAGGCGCGCTCCCATCCTACCGTGCGAAGCGTGTTGTCGACGGGCTGAAGCTCGAGGCCTGCAGCCAGCTTGGCTTTGTTCATGCGCTTGCGGCTGACCTTGCCGTCGCTGAAGAACTGCCGGGTGAAACCTACGCAGCCCATGTACATGCTGTGCACAGAGACCGGGTCGAAGGCATCGCCGATGATGAACTCGGTGCTCCCGCCGCCGATGTCGACCACCAGCCGCCGCGCCGGGGCGCCCGCAATACCATGCGACACGCCGAGGTAGATCAGGCGCGCTTCCTCGCGGCCGGGGATGATGTCGATCTGATGACCGAGAGCTTCGCTCGCCTCACGCAAGACCTTGCGGGAGTTTCGCGCCTTGCGAAGCGTGTTGGTCCCGACCGCCCTCACCTGATCGGCGCCGAACTCCCGAAGCCTCTGCCCAAAAATGTTGAGGCACTTGAGCGCGCGATCCTGCGACTCTTCATCGAGCGAGCCGTCTTCTTGGAGGCCCGCAGCCAAGCGCACCGGCTCACGGATGCGATCGACGATCTGAACGCCGCCATGATCAACCCGCGCAATCACCATGTGAAAGCTGTTCGACCCCAGGTCTACTGCAGCGAGTGACTCCATGTGTGTCCGGGCCGCACTTTAGCCTAGTTTGCTGAGGATGCTGCGGATTTTCGGAGCCATTTGCCGCTGGCATCATCGGCCGGAAAATAGGATTCAATGCGTAGTTCCTGAGCTGTCACGTCGAGCGGTGTGCCAAGCGTGGTGAGCGTGGCGGCCGCCTAGCGCTCGATGTAGCCGATCGCCTCGAGGTGGGCGGCTACGTCCTCGTCGAGCTCCACCGAGTCGGCAACGACCGCGTCTTCTTGGGCAAGCGCGCGCTGTTCGAGCAAGGCCTTGGTCGTCAAGCGAACCCGGTCGGGCGATGACTGCGCGAGATTGTCCTGCTCGCCAGGATCGAGGTCAACGCGATAGAGCTCCACGGGCTCGAGCCCACGCGGATTGTCGCGATTCGCAGTGATGAGCTTGTACTCGTCGGTGCCATCGAGCTCGCGAACCGACTCGAGGACGTTGCCCTCGTGGCTTTCTTCCGCGTAGACGACAGAGGTGCCGGTGAAGAGGTCGCCGCCTTGGACGCCCTCTGGAATCGGCGCCTCCAAGAGCTTGAGAACCGTGGGCATCAAATCGATGCTTTGCACCCAATGACGAACCACGGTTCCGCCTCGACGACTCTGCGGAAGCTTCACCAGCAGCGGCACGCGAACCTGCTCGTCGTAGAGCGTAGTGCCGTGCCAGAAGCCTCCGTGCTCGTTGAACTCCTCGCCGTGGTCGCTCGTCACGATGATCGTGAGCTCATCGTAGAGCCCGCGCTCTTGAAGCCCATCGAGGAGCTTGCCGAGCTCGCGGTCCCAGTAGCTGATCTCGCCGTCATAGAGCGCCGACAGCGCCGGGGCCTCCGAAGGGTCCGGATGTTGGTGAGCGGCGCGCGCGTAGCCGCTGCCATCGTAGGGATGGGCGAAGTACGGGTCGTGCGGGTCCATGTAGCCAACGAACAACAACCATGGCGCCTGCGACTGCCGGTCGATCCAAGCAGTCAGTGCCGCGTTGACGGTTTCGGCGTCTTGGTAAGCGGTGCCAGGCGATACCTCTCCCTGCATCGCCCGCATCTTCTCGACGCGCTGACGAATGAACTGCATCAGCAAGAGCTTTGCGCTGGCGTCGTCGGCGCCCAGAACGAACTCCGGCTCGAGGAAGACGTACTCGTCGAAGCCCTGATGGAAGTTGAAGTACGGGGCCACGTTGAAGTTGGTCACGTAGCCGGCGGTCGTGTAGCCCGCCGGCTTCAAGGCCTCTGGCAAGGTGGTGACGGCATCAGGGAACGCGTCGCTCTTGGACATGACCCCGTGACTCGACGGCAGGCGTCCACTCAAAATCGAGGCGAAGCTCGGACGTGTCCAACTCGAGTTGCTGAAGGCCTGGTCGAAACGAATCGCATCCTCGGCAAGCCGTTCGAGATTGGGCGTGCTGCCGGTCTCGTAGCCGTACATCGGCAGGTGGTCGGCGCGTAGCGTGTCGACCACGATGAAGAGCACGTTGCCCGCCTGGCCTTCGGCCGCCGCGACATCGGTGCTAGTGCGCGTTCCTCGACCTGCGAGCGCCAGGTTGCCCGCAAGCGCAACGCCAAACACAGCCAGCAAGCCGAGCGCGGTCGAAGCGTTGATCACACGCTCGAAGCGCGGTCGCTTGGCGAGCGTCCAGAGCCCCCTCGCGATCAGCGCGCTGACACCAGCGGCCACCAGAGCGCAGGCGAGAAGGACTGCGAGGCCGATCGCGCTCTTCCAGACCAGCTCTTCGTGAAAGATGTCGCGGCGAATCCTAAACGCGCCGAGCGCGAAGGCGAACATGCCGAAGATCGCCGCGGCGAAGTAGCCGAACGCATCCTTCTCGTGAAGCGCATAGCGTTTCATCCAGCGCCCAGTCAGCGCGGTGGCGAAGCCGAGACCCGCACCAAAGGCCCCGCAGAACAGTCCGTAGGCGAGCGGACCGTACAAGAACACGCGCGCACCCGTCGCGCCTGCCGAGGAGAGCGCGATGACGAGCGCCTCACCGAGTCCGACCAACACGCCGGCCATGACACCAGCGCTGAATCCAACGACGAGCCCACGCAAGGGATGCGGTCGCGCCTCCGGGGGCGCCTTTGGGATCGCTTGACTGACGAGGTCCTCGCGGTCTGGATCCTCGACACGAATGTCGGGGTGGTAGCCCGACTTGCGCAGGAGGAAGATCAGGCCGCCGAAGGACGAGACGAACATCTCGCAGGCAAAGCCGAGGGTCGGGATGAGAACCGCGACCGCAAGAGGCAGTCCGACGGCGGGAGAGGTGTAAAGCGCGACCGCGGCGGCCTCGCGAAGCCCGATCCCATTGATCGAAGCCGGGATGAGCGTGGCGAGGATCTGCAGCGAGGAGGCAAAGAAGACCTCACCGATGCCGAGCTCGACGCCCAGCGCGCGAGCCGCGCAAACGTAAATGAGATTGTTGAATGCGTGCGTGCCGACACCGAGCGCGGCAGCCTGAATCAGCAACCCAGCCTTACCTCGGTAGGCGCCGACTGCGTCGATCAGAGTCTGGACCCGCGCACGAATCCCTTCTGGAACGAAGCGGGTGAAGAACAAAAAGAGCTGTGGCTGCGCAAGGAAGGCCAGGCCGACGACGATGATGGCGAGAAAGACCCCGTTCACCAGGAGCACGCCGTCCGTGCCGATGAAGCGCATGCCGTAGATGCTGCCGAGCATGACGACG
>Ga0316201_10001831_pt1 | contig 14735 bp, 11 predicted proteins | sample CS6wburrow_MG_FD_204516 | JGI IMG/M metagenome (GOLD analysis project Ga0316201, IMG submission 204516) | Coastal sediment microbial communities from Delaware Bay, Delaware, United States - CS-6 worm burrow | ecosystem: Environmental > Aquatic > Marine > Coastal > Sediment | place: USA... | reverse complement strand
CTCCGCAGCAGTTCAGTCTGCAGGCACCTGTGCAGGCGTAGGGCTGACCATATCGTCTGTTGGATATCGATGACAACAGAAAACTGTGCCGGCCCAGGTGAGGGTAGCGTGCGTCCCCATCTTAAATCGCCCCATTTTGCTTGCAATCGTGCGCCGGAATGCCGATTATTATTCCTTGGGATTTGATTGTCCTCGATCTGGAAAGGTGCTTTGATGATCACACCACTACAGTATCCCGGCTGGCAGGCGGTTGATCCGAAACGCTTCCTTCTCCTGGCGCTGCTGATTTGCGCGACAGCGGGGTCAGGCTGGCTGTTTTGGGGATGCTCCCAGGACGGCGGAGACGCTGTCGGCGGCGGCAAATCGGCACGCCCGGTGCCGGTGGAGGTCGCCCCGATCGAAGAGGGACCGATTGCGTTGCAGCGCACCTTCAGCGGAGCGCTGGAAGCCCGGGCTGAATTTGTGGTGGCACCCAAAGTCGCCGGCCGCGTCAAATATGTCACCGTGAACATTGCCGACACGGTCGATCTGGGACAGATCGTGGCGGAACTGGATGATGAAGAATATGTCCAGGCTGTGGCCCAGGCGCGGGCCGATCTGGCAGTGGCCAGGGCCAACCTGTCCGAGGCTGAAAGTGCCTTGAAAATCGTCAGCCGCGAGTTCAACCGCACCGAGTCGCTAGTAAAGCGCGGCATCGCGTCCGATTCGGAATTCGATGCCGCCCAGCAGACCAAGCTGGCCAAGCAGGCCCAGTTGGAAGTTGCATCGGCCCAACTGGCCAGGGCCCAGGCATCCCTTGAAACCGTCAGAATAAGACTCGGCTACACCAAGGTGTCGGCAGATTGGACCGATGGAGGCACCCAGCGTGTGGTGGCCGAGCGCTATGTGGATGGCGGCCAGAACGTCGCCGCCAATGCACCTTTGCTGCTGATCGTCGAACTGGACCCCATCGTCGGGGTGGTCTACGTCACCGAAAAAGATTACGCCTATCTGGCACCCGGACAACCCGTTGCGTTGACGACGGACGCCTTTTCCGGTGAGCGGTTCACGGGCCGTATCGATCGCATCGCCCCGGTCTTTCGAACCTCTTCCCGGCAGGCGCGCATCGAAATGATCGTTGACAATTCGGAGCATCGGCTCAAACCCGGGATGTTCATCAGGGCTTCCGTGGTATTGAAGCAGGTGCCGAAGGCCGTCATCGTCCCGGAACAAGCGCTGGTCATCCGGGATGACCAGAGCGGTGTTTTTATCGTCAGCCAGGACGGGCGATCGGCTGTCTGGCGCAGCGTTGCAGTGGGAATCCGAGAGGACGGCCGGGTACAGGTGGAAGCGCAGGGGTTGTCCGGCCGGGTGGTCACCCTGGGACAGCAACTGCTGAATGACGGCTCCCCCATCATTATACCCGCTGAGCAAAATGACGCTGCCGCAGGCCGGGAAAAGCGTGAAACCCCATGAACCTGCCCAGTTTCAGCGTCAAACGACCGATTTTTACCACCATGGTGACCCTGATTCTGGTCATTTTGGGTGCCGTCTCGCTCAGCCGGCTGCAGATCGATATGCTACCCAATATTGAACTGCCCACCTTGACGATTCGAACGGACTTCGATGGTGCCAGCCCCGAAGTGATGGAGCGGCTGGTGACCCAGATCGTGGAAGAAATCGTTGCCACGGTTCCCGGTGTGGAGGAAATGACATCGTCATCTTCGGAAGGCCGCAGCAGAGTTCGGGTCAGCTTTGCGTGGGGTACGGATATCAATACCGCCGCAATTGACGTTCAGGGCAAAATTGAAGACGAAATTAACGAACTGCCCGATGATATCGTTCGCCCCCGTACCCGAAAGTTCGACATCGCCAGCTATCCGGTGGTGGTGCTGGGCGTTTCCAGCAGCCTCGATCCTGTGGAACTGACCGAACTGATCGAGGTCCAGATACGCTATCGCTTTGCCCGAATTCCCGGTGTTGCCCAGGTTGACGTGTGGGGTGGCTTCAACCGCGAGGTTCGCATTGAAATCGACCCGGAGCAGATCAAAGCCGTCGGACTCTCCCTGGACCAGGTCATCGAGGCCATCGGCGATGCCAACCTAGATCTGCCGGCGGGCAAAATTGAACAGGGAAAATATGAAGTCATGCTCAGGGCCCCGGCTGAATTCATCAACCTTAACCAGATTCGGGAAACGGTCATCCTCAAGCGCGACGGCGGTGGCATAACCCTGGGCCAGATCGCCGACATCAAAGACACCTATGAAAAGCTGACGCGCATTGTGCGGGTCAACGGGGAGCGCGGCCTGCGCGTGGCCATTCGCAAGCAGGCCAACGCCAATACCGTCGACGTATCCAAGCGCATACTGGCGGAGATTGACGCGGTCAACCAGGCCTATCCCCAGATTAACATCGTCCCGGTCATCAACCAGGGCAACTTCATCGAGCGCTCCATCGCCAACGTTGCCCGGTCCGTGCTCTACGGCGGAGGGCTGGCCATCGTCATATTGTTCTTCTTCCTGCGCAACATCGGCAGCACGCTGGTCATTTCTCTCTCCATCCCCATTTCCATCATCGCCACGTTCGCCTTGATCTTTTTCGGCGGTTTCACCATTAACCTGATGACATTGGGAGGCCTCGCTTTAGGGGTGGGCATGATGGTCGACAGCTCCATTGTGGTGCTGGAAAATATTTTTCGACGCCGGCAAGAGAACGAAGAAGGGCCCCGGGAGGCTGCGGTCATCGGCGCCCGGGAGGTGGGGCCGGCCATCGTTGCCAGCACCATCACCACACTGGTCATTTTTATACCGTTGATATTTGTACGCGGCGTTTCCGGCATCCTCTTCAGGGAGATGGCCTACGTGATCATCTTTGCCCTGGTATGTTCGCTGACCGTCGCGCTGAGTCTCGTGCCCATGCTCTCTTCTCGGTTCCTGGCACAACATCGACGATTGCCCAATCCATCCGCAACCTCCGCGAACCACTGGACCCAGTCTGCCCGGGCTGCTTATTCAGGGCTCGAAACCGCCTACCGGGCATTGTTGTACCGGGTCTTGGACCACCGCATCATCACCATCCTCTCGGCGGCTGCCCTCCTCGGGGCCAGCTTGCTGCTCCTGCCAATGATCGGAAGTGAATTTTTGCCCCCCAGCGATGAAGGCGAAGTGCGCGTCACCGGAAAAATGGAAATTGGCACCCGGCTCGACATCGTGGACCGGCATACCCGCACGATGGAACAGATTGTTCAAGCGGCCGTGCCCGAAACGACCGCCTCGGTGACCAGTGTCGGCGCCTCGGGATGGCGGGCGGATGCGGGCTCGGAGGGTGAATTGAGAATATCCTTATCGCCGTCCTCCCAACGCGACCGTTCCAATGTCGAGGTGGCCGGGGACTTGAGGAAACGCCTGGCCGGCAGAGTGCCCGGCATGGAGATCCGGGTCCGGGCACCGCAAGGTCAATTTTTGCTCGAGCGCCTTTTGGGCGGCGACGAGGGGCTGACGGTGGAGATACGGGGGTATGGGCTTGACACCCTCGATACCTTAGCGGCAACCGCTGCGCGGTCGATTGGGACAGTGCCCGGTATCACAGATGTGCAAACCAGCCTCGAATCCGGTATACCGCAGCAGGAAATCCGGATCGACCGCAACAAGGTCGCTGATCTCGGCTTGAGCATCCGCAATGTGACGCAGCTTCTGCAGACCGCGGTCGCCGGTTCCAAGGCTGGAGAATTTCGAGCCGGTGGCAATTCCTACCGGATCCTCGTCCAACTCAAGGATGCGGAAAAACGCTCCCTGGATGAAATTCTCGATCTCACGCTGACAACCGCATCCGGGGAACAGGTGGCGCTGCGCAATATAGTAACGTCCGAATCGAGCCGCGGTCCCATTTTGATCGACCGCAAGGACCAGCAACGAAGAGTAACGGTGAGGGCCAACTACTCGGGCCGCGACCTCGGCTCCGTGGCCGCCGATGTGCAGGGACGGCTCGATCAGATCCCGCGTCCCATCGGCTATGATTTAATGGTTGCCGGTAACTTTGAAGAGCAAATCAAGGCGTTCCGAGAGCTGGTCACATCGCTGCTACTGGCGCTGGTCCTGGTGTATATGGTGCTGGCCTGCCAGTATGAATCGTTTCGGGATCCGCTGGTGGTCATGTTTTCCGTTCCCCTGGCGGCCATCGGTGTGCTGGTAACCTTGTTTGTCACGAATACCACATTGAACGTACAATCTTACATCGGCTGCATCATGCTGGGCGGCATCGTGGTCAACAATGCCATATTGCTGGTGGATCAGGCCAGCCGATTGATTCAGGAAGGGTTGTGCACCCGCGACGCGCTGACCGAGGCCGGTCGCCGCAGGTTGCGTCCGATCCTGATGACGACATTGACCACCATCCTGGGTCTTATGCCCCTTGCCTTGGGCATTGGCGAGGGATCCGACGCCCAGGCCCCCCTGGCTCGGGCCGTCGTTGGAGGTCTCACCGGTTCGACCCTGATCACCCTCGTCCTTATCCCGGTCGTCTATTCGCTGGTTCATCCCGATCCGAGGCCCGATTGCAGGTAGATTCAGCGTCGTCCGTTCTTTCTATCGTTGTGTCCCGGAAATAAGGTTATAAGTCAACTTTCGGGTTTCGGGCAAAAACAGACCAAAACCGACTGTAGGAGCGGCTTTTAGCCGCGAAATCGTCTCTTTAGCGGCCTTTTGTCGCGGCTAAAAGCCGCTCCTACATGAAACTCGAAAGCGCCGCGCATAGTGCTGACGGCGGTTACCGGATTTTCGCGGCTGAAAGCCGCTCAATATGTGAGGTGTTGATGGGTATGCTGGGCGCCTGGTGGTTTTCGTTCCGTTAATATTGGCACTTCCCATCATGGCGTCCGGTTCAGCGCCCTATTGGCTGCAATGGTATTACTCCGCTGCATAATCCAGCAACTGTCATGCTTTTCGTACCCGATGTACGGGTAATAGGTGGCGGCGGCTGGAGCGGCCAGAAGAATTATTTTGCAATTCGGTCCCAGTTGACGAAGTGTCATTTTTTGAAGTTCAATCCCAATCCCTTGCCTTTGATATTTACGATCGACCGCTAAATCCGACAGGTAGCAGCAGAAGTAAAAATCGGTAACGGACCGTGCAATGCCGATCAGCGAATCGTTATCCCAGGCACACACGACAAGATTTGAATGTTCAAGCATCCCTTTCATGCAGTCGTGGTCATCCGTCGGGCGTCTTTCACCTAAAGTTGACCGGTTCAATACATCGATGAATTGCACATGGGAGATGGGACTGTTGATGGTGTAGATCACGCTCATGAGCATACTTTCTTCAGGATAGGCTAATCTGCCGCAAAATACAGGAGCAGCGCGGTTGATCAGCTTGAAAACGAGATGCACAGCGGTAAAGTACCTGAAACCCCGCCTCTTGCCATCAGCATCAATTGATTTTTTTAGGGCTCTTATTCTTCATCCCTATGGACTGCATCGGTTGAGAATGCCGGCAAACACACCGCTATATAATCGGCGCCTCCATCATTCGGGGTGCTGTACTGGACCCATTCATTTTCTTTTAAAAGAACAGCTTCTCCCGCATGAATATCGAATTCCTCTTGACCTGTTTTAACCCGCAACATCCCCTTCAAAACAACTGTATATTCCCTGAACCCAGGCTTTTGCCCTGGTTCTATCCAACCGGTGGGGCTATGCATACGCGCTATACTGATGTCAGAAGTTTGTGAATTGACCAGTCCAAAATATTCTTCGATCACCTTTGGTTTATTGCCAGCTGATTCAATGATGGTCGGCTTGTTGATCTTGATCGGCATCTTGATCTCTCCAGGACATCGCTATGGTTGTTTTTCGAATTTGCCTGAGCGCATCTCCACCAGCCCAGCGGCAACGATAATGGACAGCAGTGCCATTCCGATGCCGGTGACGCCGATCCAGCCGTACTGCTGGTAGGCGAAACCGCTCACTGTAATACCGGCTGATCCGCCCAGGTAGTAGAAAAGCACATACAGTGAATTGGCCCGCCCCCGGCTGGACCGCAGCTTCTGGTTGAGGCATCCGGCGGCGGCGGAGTGAATGGAAAAAAAACCGATACACACACAGCACAACCCGACCACCACAGCCCACAGGTTAGGGATGTGGGTCATGCCCAGGGCCAGGGCGAATACCAGGGCGCCCAGCACCATGGTGGCGCCGTTTCCCGCCCTGTTGCTGAATTTGCCCGACAGGGGTCCGACAATGATGCCCAGCACATAGGCCAGATAGGTCATTGTGATGCGCTCGGTGGATGCATTGAAAACAGGTCCGGCCAGATAAAACGGAAGATAGTTAAACAGTGCCGAAAAGACCCAGAAGGAGAAAAAGGCCACCGAATAGATGCGCAACAGCTCCGATCTGGTCAACAATGCAATGAATCCGTCATCCCGGGCAGGTCCGGACGGCCCGGGCTCTTCGGGCGGCAGGTAGACAACGGCGGCGATGGTGGCGGCGGCCACCAGGACTGAAACGGTGACAAAAGCATAGCGCCAGTGCAGGGGGGGATGAATCCACCCCCCAAGAAGCCGTCCGCCAAGCCCGCCGGCCACCGTGGCGGCCACATAGGACCCCATTACCACATTGAGGCGGTCTGCCGGCAGATGCTTGGCGAGATAGGCGGCCAGGCAGGTGGTCAATGCCGGTATGGTCAACCCCTGGAGAAAACGCAGCAGCACCAGGTGGGACATCTGCTGCACCATGCTGCAGGCGAGCCCGCAGAGTACCACTACGGCCCCCCCCGCGGCAATGATGGGGCGGATGGGCAGCCGGTCGGCCAGGCGGCCGAAGGGCAAATTGGACAAGGCGATCCCCAGAATCACCGCTGAAATGGCCAACGAGGCCTGCTTCTCATCGACGCCGAACTCCTGCTGCAGTATCGGCAAGACCGGTTGGAGCAGATAGATGGTGGTGAAGGCGGCCGACACCAGGGTGAACACCAGCGCCTGCAGACCGAATGCAGAGGGAAGGCCGCTCATTGCCCTCTGCTATAGCGCAGCTGGGCCTGCCGCAGGGCCTCCGGATCATCGATGCCCATGGTCTCCGTCTCGTCGGCAGCCAGGCGATAGCCGACGCTCCTGCCGTCGGCCACCATGCATTCGATCAGGTCGGTAATGAAAAACTCCTCGATGGGGGTCATTTTGCCGTCGATCTCCTTGTGGACCACCTGGGGCCGCGAGGCCAGGATGGGAAGATAAGCCATCAACACCGCTTTGGAGGCGGCGTAGATGCCCGAATTGCAGATCGCAAGCGCCTTCTGGACCTCCGGGGGGTAGGCCTTCCAGTACTTCCACTCCGTGATCTTCTGCACCTTGCCGGAGGTGATCTCCAGTACGCCGTATTGTTTTTTATCTTCCGGTTGGAACCCGAGCACCACGAGGTCGTTCTCATCTAACGCCACGACCAGGTCGGCATAGGTCCTTTTTTCGACAAAGGGGACGTCCCCCATGGTGATGATCACGCGATCGCAGGGTTGGTTGGCGATGAAGTCGGCGGCGGCCAGAATTGCCCCACCGGTACCGTTGAGGCGGGGTTGTTCGCAATGGGTGACCCCCAAGGGGGCGGTCAGCTGGATAACCGCCTCCTTGCAATGATGGACGACCACCGCCTTTGGCCCGGGGGGCAGGTTGTCCATGAGGTGCAGGAGAATGGGTCCTTCGCCATCATGGATCGACGCCCCCGGCACCAGCGGCAGCAGGGTTTTATTGCCGTCGTAGTCTTTCATGCGACTGCCGCGTCCGGCAGCCATGATAACGGCAGCGACATCAGCAGTTGTCGAGGGCGAAAGCGTCATGGCAATTCTCACGTGTCATGGGTTGGGGCAACGAACGCACCTGCAGGGCAAGTGCACAAGGGAAGGACCGTATAAACCATACTGCGCCTGAACTGTCAATAATGGGAAGTCCCCCGGCACAGCCCCGTGCCGACCATATCTTGCCAATCAACCGCAAGCGTTTCAAGCACCGGCTTGTCAAGTACCGGCAGGGTGCGCTATAGATAGAAGTCCCTCTGCCCTTAACTCTTTTTCACGTAAAAAGCGAGCGAAACAGAGAGGTTCGGCGATGAGCTATTTTGAAGGAAAACGAATCCTGATCACCGGCGCGGGATCAGGCCTAGGAAGACGCATGGCCCTATCTATGGCAAGAGAGGGCGGAAGCATCATTGCCTGGGATATCAATGCCGAAGCCCTCGAGAAGGTGTTGTCCGAATTGAAGATGGCCAGCGGAAGAGAGCATATGGGCACGGTGTGCGATGTCTCGACCAGCAAAGCGGTCTATCAGGCCGCCGATACTATCAAGGGGGCGGCCGGTCCGCCGGACATCCTCATCAACAACGCCGGCCTGGTCAGCGGAAAACCCTTTCTGGAGTGCAGTGATGCGGAAATACGGCGTACCATGGGCGTCAATACCATGGCATTGTTCTGGACGGCCAAGGCATTCTTACCGGAGATGATCCACCGCAACGCCGGACATATCGTGACGGTGGCATCGGCGGCCGGCCTGGTGGGCACCGCCCGGCTGGCCGACTACTGCGCCAGCAAATACGCAGCTGTGGGATTCGATGAATCGATCCGGGCCGAACTAAAACAGGTAGCCCCCGGCGTCAACACCACGGTGATCTGTCCTTATTATATCAACACGGGTATGTTCCGGGGCGCCAAGACCCGCTTTTCCTGGCTGCTGCCCATCCTGGACGAACGTTACGCCGCCGACCGGATGGTTGATGCCATTAGGCGTCGGCGTCCCCGCCTGATCATGCCGCCGCTGGTGTATACGGTGCCGCTGCTGCGACTGATGCCGGTTGCGGTGTTCGACTGGGTGGTCACCTTCCTCGGCGTCAACGCTTCCATGCATGATTTCAAGGGACGAAAGGAAGATGCCCATGACCGTTCCTGATCGAACCATCTGCCGGAACCCGGCCACGGGCGAAATCCTGGGGCACTCTGAATTGAATTCCATCGAAGCGGTCGATGAGGCGTCCGGCAGGGCCCGGCAAGTTCAGCCCGCCTGGTCGGAACGGCCGGTTCGGGAACGGGTGCGCTATCTTAACCGCGTGCGGGCCTACATTGCGGAAAACGCCGACGAACTGGCCGAGATCATCTCCCGGGACAACGGAAAAACGCGCACCGACGCCCTTGCCAGCGAAGTGCTGCCCGCCGCAATGGCCGTAGACTACTACTGCCGCAACGCAGTTGCTTTTCTTAAAGACCGGCGCATCAAGCCGGGCAACTTGCTGATGGCCAATAAAGTGTCCAGAATAATCCGGGTGCCGTATGGTGTGGTCGGCATCATATCGCCCTGGAATTACCCCTTCAGCATTCCCTTTTCAGAAGTGGTAATGGCGCTGCTGGCCGGCAACGCCGTTCTGTTGAAAGTGGCCACCGAGACCCAACTGGTAGGCCGGGCCATCGAGCGGAGCTTTGCGGCAGCCGGCCTCCCGGAAGGCCTTTTCACTTACCTGAACCTGCCCGGCCGCATCGCCGGTGCGGCGTTGCTGGAGGCCGGGGTGGACAAGTTGTTTTTTACCGGCAGCGTGGCCGTGGGACAGACCCTGATGGCCGAAGCAGCCCGTACCCTCACCCCCGTGGTGCTGGAGCTGGGCGGCAACGATGCCATGCTGGTGTGTGCCGATGCCGATCCGGAGCGGGCGGCGGCCGGAGCGGTCTGGGCCGGCCTTCAGAATTGCGGCCAGTCCTGCGGCGGTGTCGAAAGAATCTATGTGCACCGCGCCATCCTGCCCGCGTTTTTGGAAGGACTGCGGCACCGGGTGGAGCGGCTGCGCGTGGGCTACGACACGGACTATCGCACGGATCTGGGCGCCATGACCACGACCAAGCAGGTGCAGGAGGTGCGGCGGCAAGTCCGACAGGCCTTGGACAGCGGCGCCACCATAGCGGCTCGATCCCCGACACCGGCCGGCACCGCGGGAAATTTCCTGCCCGCCATGGTGCTGACCGGCGTCACCCACGCAATGGATGTCATGCGGCTGGAAACCTTCGGCCCGGTGCTGGGTGTCATGGCGGTGGACGATATGCAGGAGGCCCTGGCCCTGGCCAACGACAGCGACCTGGGGCTGACGGCGAGTGTGTGGACACGCGATGCCAGATCGGCCGTTGGCCTGGCCAGGAGGATCAAAGCGGGCGTGGTGACCATCAACGATCACTTGATGAGCCATGGGCTTGCCGAAACGCCCTGGGGAGGGTTCAAACGATCCGGCATCGGCCGCAGCCACGGCGCCGAAGGCATGGCTGAGATGACCCAGCCGCAGTGCCTGGTTAACGATATTCTGCCGGCCGTGAAAAAAAATTTCTGGTGGCACCCCCACGGGCCGGAAGTCTATCAGGGGGTGCGCGGCGTTATCGACCTGCTGTATGGAAAGGGTTTGGGACAGCGCTTGCGTGGACTGAAGAAGTTGCTGCGGGTCTACCCGAGGACCTTTATCGGAAAAATGGACTAGTCCGCAACCGTATCGTAAGGGGGTGAGTGACCACCTAAAACGCCTCCAGACACGATACCGCACTTAAAAGAGAGCATTCAACCAAAGCCCCCGGGGAAAACCTCACATGCCGGCACTTATACGATTGGGGTTCTATTGCATCATTGGGTACGGTCTACTGGTGCTCACAGTCTATTTGCTGCAGCGCAAAATGCTCTATTTCCCGGACCGTCAACGTCCACCTGAAGCCTATCTGAAATCCCTGAACCTATTGCCCTGGCCGGATGGCAAAGCCCGTTTCACGGGCTATACCGGTGCCAGAACGCCAGGCAAGGTGCGGGGAACCGTCATCGCCTTTCATGGCAATGCAGGATCCGCCTGGCAGCGCGTTTACTTCAACGAGGCGCTGGAGCCCATGGGATTCCGCGTCATCCTGGCCGAATACCCCGGATACGGCGGCCGCGGAGGTAAAACCAGCGAGAGCAGCTTTGTCGCCGATGCCCTTGCCCTGATCCGCCAGGCCCATCAACTATATGGCGGCCCCCTCTACCTGCTGGGAGAATCCCTGGGCTGCGGGGTGGTTGCGGCGGCCGCTGCCGATACAGCTGTGCCCTTAGCCGGTCTGATATTGATCACTCCCTGGGATTCACTGCCCGATCTGGCCCAATCGCTCTATTGGTATCTGCCGGCAAGATATCTCACCAGGGATCGATATGACAGCGTTGCCAACCTGAATACCTTTGACAGACCGGTAGCCGTTGCCATTGCCGAAGCCGATGAAGTGGTGCCTAACAAGCACTCCCTGCGGCTCTATGAATCCATTTCGGCTCCCAAGCGACTCTGGCGTTTTCGGGGTGCCGGACACAACAGCTGGCCGACGAACCCGGGCGACCGGTGGTGGCATGAGGCCGTGGAGTTTGTGACAACCGGGAAAAATTGAAGCGCCGCGGCCGGGAAACTTGCATCTATCCTGTCTATTTAATATGATAACCACATTCGATAACGCGCTTTGCACCACCGCCGCTCGACCGGAATGTCTCTCCTGATGCATCGCTGCACCGCAACGGTTACCCCATTGCAGCTTGACCGAACCCCAAATCGAAGGATTGTGTGACACCCGATGAAAAACGGATTGACCACCGCGGAACTGCCGGACCATGTCAAACGCATTTCTGAGGAAAATGCAGCCTACCGGAAAATCATCGAGGCCATGGGGCATCCCTTGGCAGTCTACAAACCCAACGGGACGCTTGTATTGATGAACGCCAAGGCCGCCGAGCTTCTGTCCGGTCAGCCAGATGATTTCATCGGCAACCCCATCAGCGCTATCTTCCCGGAAAATAGCGATATCTATCTGCACCGCATTCAGTCGGTGGCTCGAAACGGAAAGGCGGAATCCCATGAGGAGGAAATTGACCTGCCCATCGGCAGACGGTGCTTCGATGCCGCTTACGTGCCCATATTTGCAGATGGGGGCAGTGTCCAGTGGGTGGAAATCGCTTCCGTGGACGTCACCGAGCGAAAACGGTCCGAAAAGGAACTCCTCGGAAAGAAAAAGGAGCTGACCGAGGCCGAACAGGTACTGCGGGATCTGAACGAAACCATGGACCTGGCCCAGAAAATGGCGGGCATCGGCTATTGGAGCTACGACAAGGCCGCCGGCAGGCGGACCTGGTCCGATCAGATGTATGTCATTTTCGGCTGCGACCCCGTCCTGGGCCCCCCCAGCCTTGATCGGATGGCCGAGATGTGGCACCCCGATGACTATGCCGTATATGCCAGATCAATTGAAAAGGCCCTCAATGGGACAGGGTACAGCATAACGATCCGGGTGACGTTCCCCGACGGTACGCTGCATTTCGCCAACACCCAGGGCTACCCCAGATATGACCGCAACGGTGCCATCGTCGGTTTGCTGGGGACATCCCAGGATGTCACCGAACGCGTGCAGGCCGAGGAGGCGCTGCGGAAAAGCGAGGAAAAGTACCGCAGCATTTTCGAAAATGCGGTGGAGGGCTTTTTCCAGAGCACCCCCCAGGGTCAATTCATCAGCGTCAACCCGGCATTTTCGCGGATGCTCGGGTATCGTTCCCCAGATGACCTCACCACCGGCATCAAGGATATATCGGAACAATACTATGATAATGCCGACGATCGGCGGCGCTACCGCGCCCTGCTGGAGCGTGACGGCTCCGTCGAAGGCTTCGAATTCAAGGCCAAGCGCAAAGACGGCACGACCATTTGGGTCTCCAACAGCACCCGGGCCTACTTCGACGAAAACGGCAATGTCCTTCACTATGAGGGCATCGTCATCGACATTACTGATCGCAAGCGTGCCGAAGCAGAAAGAGAACTGCTCCAATCCCACCTGATCCAGGCTCGCAAGATGGAATCGCTGGGCACGCTGTCCGGCGGCATCGCCCACGAGTTCAACAATATCCTGGGCATTGTCCTGGGCAATACGGAGCTGGCCATCGAGGACATCCCCGAATCGGACCCGGCCGGCCGCTATCTCCAAGAGATTCGGAAAGCCAGCCTCCGCGGAAAAGAGATTGTTCGACAGCTAATGAGCTTCAGCCAGAAAAGCAGCCAGGCCAAACAACCGCTGAACCTGTCTGCCATTGCCAAGGAATCCATTGGCCTGCTGCGGGCGGCGATACCGGCCAATATCACCTTCCAGGAGGAGATCGCCGACGACTGCCGCATCATCATGGGGGATCAGACCCAACTCCACCAGGTGATCATCAATCTGTGCACAAACGCCGCTCATGCCATGGAAGAAAACGGCGGCAGGCTGACCGTCCGGGTCGGCAACGTTATCGGTAAAGATAAAGAGCCTTTTTTTGATAAAATCCTTGGGCCCGGTGCGTATGTGCGACTCGTCGTATCGGACACAGGCCTCGGCATACCCGAGGCCATTCGTGAACGTGTGTTTGATCCCTTTTACTCCACTAAAGAGGTCGGTAAAGGGTCCGGCATGGGCCTCACCGTCGTTCACGGCATTGTCAGCAGCCACGAGGGCGGGATCCGCATCCGCGGCAATACAGCAGGTGGCGCAGCGGTGGAATGTTATTTTCCATCCGTCGATGCCACGCCCGACCGGGCCCCCAGCCGGAAGGCGCACCTGCCGGGGGGAAAAGAGTCGATTCTGATGGTCGATGACGAACCTGCGCTGGCCGATATCGGAACGCAGCGGCTTCAGAAACTGGGGTACACGGTGCGCATGTGCACGGATCCGGTGGAGGCTTTGGACCTATACCGGGAAAACCCCGCGGTATTCGATCTCGTCATTACCGACATGGCCATGCCGCTGATGACCGGTGACCGGCTCATTGCCGAGATGATCCGGATCAACCCTTGTGTCAAGACCATTATCTGCACCGGTTACAGCGATAAGATCGATACCGATAAAGCCGGCCGCATCGGCGCCAAGGCGTTTATCCTGAAGCCCATCGCCAACGATACCTTCGCCAGGACCGTGCGGAAAGTGCTGGACAATCAGCCGGACGGTTGATGCTGGCGGCACCACGGACAAAGATAGTTGATCGCAGGGGGCCAAGCGCATCAAAAAAAGGAGGGATGACCGCACTGGTGCGCGATCATCCCTAAACGTGTTCCACGTCTGTTTCTCTTTATGAGGACTATTTGGCGGCCTTACGGGCTTCCTCCAGCCAGCCGTTCCATGTGGATTGGTTTTTCTGGATCCACTCATCCACGTGGCGTTCGATATCCTTTTGGGATTTTTCGCCTTCGTTCATGCGGGTATTTTGCTCGTTGATATCGAGCAGCGGCAGGGTCAAGACCTCAAAAAATCTTTCGACCGCCGGGTTCTGTTCGATGAACTTCTTGTTGGCCACAATCCGGATGTCGGATACGACAAAGCCCAGCTTGACCGGATCTGTCACGGCACCTTCGATACCGGAAACTGTCATGCGTTCGACGGCCGATTTCTGCGACTCCTTGGGCACGTTGATCCACATAATATCCTCACCCGGTTTCAACTTGAAGATGGTCCAGTTGGGCGCCCAGGTATAGAAGAAAATAGGCTCGCCGCTTATATATGCACCGAGGGCCGATGCCATGCCGGCTTCATAGGAAGCCTTGACCGGATTAATGTAATCGTCGAGATCGTAAACCTCCATGTGGTGGGCGATTACATTTTCGCAACCCCATCCGGGCGGGCACGCTGTCAGTTCGGCCTTGCCGTCGCCGTTGTCCAACCTATCCGGCGCTTGCCTCTTGATCCTCAATCATAGGGTTTATGGTAAGGAATGGAGACGCCGGAAGGGAG
>Ga0316201_10001830_pt1 | contig 14738 bp, 12 predicted proteins | sample CS6wburrow_MG_FD_204516 | JGI IMG/M metagenome (GOLD analysis project Ga0316201, IMG submission 204516) | Coastal sediment microbial communities from Delaware Bay, Delaware, United States - CS-6 worm burrow | ecosystem: Environmental > Aquatic > Marine > Coastal > Sediment | place: USA... | reverse complement strand
ACGCTGCCGCTTGTTCCGAGAAAATGCGGCGCTCGCGATCCAGTGTTTCGGCCGGCACCTGAGTTTCATCGATGCAGACCGGGTTGGTCGCAGCAACATGCATGGCGATGTCACGCGCCAGTCCTTCATCGCCCCCCTCAAGGGCTACGACAGCACCGATACGGGCCCCATGAGTGTAGTGACCGATCGGTCCACTGCCTTCGACGATGGCAACATGACGGACCGAAATATTCTCGCCGACCTTTGTGACCAGTTCGGTGCGCGCTTCTTCAACGGTCCTGGAACCATCGATCGATTGCGCAGCAAGCACGGCAACGTCAGTCGTACCTGACGCCAGTGCCGCAGCCGCGACGCCTTGCGCGAATGCGATGAAGTTTTCGTCTTTGGCTACAAAATCCGTCTCAGAATTGACCTCAACAATAATCGCCTTGCCGCCGTCTTTATGGACAACAATTCGGCCATCGGCGGCAACCCGGCCGGCCTTCTTGTCAGCCTTCGCCTGACCCGACTTGCGCAGCTCTTCTACGGCGGCGTCCAGGTCACCGTTCGTTGTCACGAGTGCTTTCTTGCACTCCATCATGCCGGCGCCCGTGCGCTCGCGAAGTTCTTTAACCATGGATGCAGTAACAGACATTGCCTAGTCCCCCGCCGTCTCGTCAGTCGTGGGCTTGGGCTCGGCCTTCGCCTTTTTTACCGGCGCGACATCGGCCTGCTCTTCCGCTTTGCTATCGGCCTTTGCCTTGGCGTCAGCTTTGGGCGCGGCCTTCTTCTTCGCCTTCTTCTTTGCTTTTGGCTTGGCTTCGGTTTTTTCGTCGGCCTTGGCTTTTGGCTTGGCTTCGGCTTTAGCCGTTGGCTTGGCTTCGGTTTTTTCCTCGGCTTTCGCTTTGGCTTCAGGCTTAGCCTTTTCCTCAGCTTTAGCTTTGGCTTCAGGCTTGGCTTCTTCTTCCGCTTTTGCTTCGGGCTCAGTCTTCTTGACGGACGCCTTCTTCTTGACTACGGCTTTCTTGCCCGCCTTCTTCTTGCCCGATTTCTTCTTGGCGCGACTCTTCTTCGGCTTGCCGTGCTCGTCAAGTTCGACGAATTCGTCTTCTCCGAGCGCGACTTCAGGCAGTGACGCCTTGCCGTCCAGAACCGCGTCTGCAATCAGTCCCGAATAGAGCTCGATGGCGCGCATCGCATCGTCATTGCCAGGCACGACATAGTCCACACCTTCCGGCGAGCAGTTCGTATCCACAATGGCGACCACGGGAATACCGAGTTTCTTTGCTTCTCGAATAGCAATGTCTTCGTGATCGACGTCGACAACAAACAGAACATCGGGAAGCGAACGCATGTTCTTGATACCACCAAGACTGCGTTCGAGTTTTTCCTGTTCACGGCTGAGACCGAGCACTTCTTTCTTGGTCAGTCCTTCGAAGCCGCCCTCTTCAGCCATCTTCTCAAGCGTTACAAGTCGTTTTACGGACTGGCGAATAGTCTTGTAATTGGTCAGCATGCCGCCAAGCCACCGTTGGCACACAAACGGCATATCGCAGCGCTTCGCGTGCGTCTGAACGGCTTCACGTGCTGCGCGCTTCGTGCCAACAAACAGGATTGTGCCGCCATCGGCGACTGTAGCTTTCACGAACGCACTTGCTTCGCGCGCCAGTGGCAAGCTCTTCTCAAGATTGATGATGTGAATCTTGTTACGTTCGCCAAAGATGAAGGGAGCCATCTTTGGATTCCAGTAACGGGTCTGATGCCCAAAATGCACGCCAGCCTCTAGCATCTGGCGCATGGTTACGTCTGCCATCTCTATATCTCCGGGTTAGGCCTCCGCATACCCCATCCCGCAACCCCTTTTTTTGCTGGGGCACCCTGCAAGACGTGACGGTATGCGTGTGTAGTTTTTTTGCCCCTGGTGGCAACTAGGTTGCTACCGGCGCGCGCGCTTTATACCATAGCCGACCGCACCCAACAACGCGGAATTGCAGGAATTTCACCCAGATCCAGATCTCCAGGCTGACCCGCTGCGCGGGATCGGGCCGATGACCAGTGAGGACAGCGACAAGCCTATGACCGTTACGATCAAGAATAAGGAGCAACGCGAGAAAATGCGTGTTGCCGGCCGGCTGGCATCCGAGGTCCTGGACATGATTGGGGATTATGTTAAACCAGGAGTCACGACGGGCGAGCTCGACCGTATCTGCCATGAGTACATCACGGCTGAGCAGAATGCGATCCCGGCCCCGCTCAACTACCGTGGTTTTCCAAAGTCGATCTGCACATCGGTCAACCACGTGGTCTGCCACGGTATTCCGGGCGACAAGACGCTGAAATCCGGTGATGCCATGAATATTGATGTAACCGTGATCAAGGACAGCTTTCATGGCGACACGAGCCGTATGTTCTTTGTCGGAAAGCCCACCGTCCAGGCGCAGCGACTGTCAGATATTGCTTTTGAAAGCATGTGGTTAGGTATAAAAGAGCTGGCTCCCGGCAAGCATCTTGGCGACGTTGGCGCCGCCGTGCAAAAGCATGTCGAAAAGAACCACTTCTCGGTGGTTCGCGAGTACTGCGGTCACGGTATCGGCCAGTCTTTTCACGAGGACCCCCAGGTGCTGCACTACGGCAAGGCCGGTACGGGCATGGAGCTGCGCGAGGGCATGACGCTGACGGTCGAACCGATGGTGAACGCCGGCAAAGCCAACGTAAAACTGCTGCCGGACGGCTGGACCGTGGTAACAAAGGACCACAGCCTGTCGGCGCAGTGGGAACACACCGTACTCATAACATCCGACGGCTACGAGGTCCTGACACTTGGCGCAAACGATCGTCAATAATTCAACAGCTTACGTTGAAATTCGCGCGGCATTGGCGGCCGCCGCCGATGACCTGAAGACACGGTTCGAAGCCGGTGAATCGGTGGTCGACCTCGTGCATGCGCGCGCCGCCGTGATCGACGAACAGTTGAATAAGCTGTGGCAGCGCGACCTCGACGAATCCGGCGCTGCCCTTATCGCGGTCGGCGGCTACGGCCGTGGCGAATTGCACCCCTATTCCGACGTCGACGTCATGGTGTTGTTGCCGGACGGGCTGCCGCCGGGCGCAGAGGACGCGTTATCGGCTTTTATTACAGCCTTATGGGACATCGGGCTGGAAATCGGGCACAGCGTTCGAACGATCGCGCAGTGTCTCGAGGAAGCGAAGGCGGACCTGACCGTTGCGACTACGTTGATGGAAGCACGATTGCTGACAGGTCCAGCGGCCCTGTTCGAGGCCATGCAGAGGGCGACGGCGCCCGACAAGATGTGGCCGTCTACGGAATTTTTCCAGGAAAAACGCAAGGAACAGATCGCCCGCCACCACCGCTACTTCGACACGGCCTATAACCTGGAACCCAATGTCAAAGGCAGCCCGGGGGGCCTGAGGGATATCCAGATGATCGGCTGGGTCGCGAAACGCCATTTTGGCGCTGCAACCCTGGCCGAACTCGTGGAGCACAAGTTCCTGACACCCGGTCAGCTGAAACAGCTTGAGGACGGCCAAACGTTCCTGTGGCGAATTCGCTTCGGCCTGCACATTTTGACCGGCCGCCGTGAAGACCGCCTTTTATTCGATCACCAGATCAAGCTGGCGCACCTGCTCGGCTACGAAGATGCGAGCTATACACTGGCCGTTGAGCAATTAATGCAGCGCTATTACCGCACGGTCATGAATCTGAGTCGTCTCAACGAAATGCTGCTGCAGCTGTTCGAAGAAGCCATACTGATGGACCCGAACGCGCAACCAGAACCGCTCAACGATCGTTTCCAGATCAAGAATGGCTTCCTTCAAACCAGCAGCGACCAGGTGTTTGCGAACGATCCGTCTGCGCTGCTGGAACTGTTCCTGGTGTTGCAGCAAAATCCGGAGATTCGTGGAGTCAGTGCCTACACCGTGGGTCTGATCATGCGCAACTTGCACCTGATTGATGACGAATTTCGTCAGAACCCTCGCAACCACCGTTTATTTCTGAGCATTCTTCGCGCACCGGAAGGCGTCACTCATGAGCTGCGGCGCATGAACCTCTATGGCGTACTGGGACTCTACATCCCGTCCTTCGGTCGAATTGTCGGGCGCATGCAGTACGACCTGTTTCATGCGTACACCGTGGACGAACACACGTTGTTCGTCGTTAGCAACCTGCGGCGGTTCGCGCTGTCCCGATTCGATGAAGAGCTTCCGCATTGCAGCCCGATCATGCAGTCGCTGGAAAAACCCGAAATCGCGTACCTGGGCGGGCTTTTCCACGACATCGCAAAAGGCCGCGGTGGCGATCACTCGGAGCTGGGGGCTGTCGACGCAAGAGCTTTTTGTCTCGAACACGGGCTGAGCAAATACGAGGCAGGTATTGTGGCCTGGCTGGTCCAGCACCACCTCATACTGTCCACGACGGCACAAAAGAAAGACATCGGCGATCCGGACGTGATCAACGAGTTTGCAACGATCGTCGGCGACCCGCTGCACCTCGACTACCTCTATTTGCTGACGGTTGCCGACGTTCGAGGCACCAACCCGAAGCTCTGGAACTCCTGGAAAGCACAGTTATTCCACGATCTCTACGAGTTAACGCGGCGTGCACTGTGGCGCGGGCTGGAAAATCCGATTGACCGCGACCAGCTGATACTCGAGAAACAGACCAAAGCGCGTGAAATACTTCATGGCAATGGCCTGGCCGACAAGCACATCGACAACGTCTGGCAACTCATGAACCCCAACTACTTCCTGCGCCACCGTAGCGCCGAAATTGCCTGGCATACGCAATGGCTGGCCGACTCCAACACGTCATCTGAAGTCGGATTGCTCGAAGTGCGTCGTCGGGAAAACGGTGACGGCGTCGAAGCAGTATTTTATACGCCACGTGCCAAGAGGACGTTTGCACACGCGACTGCTGTGCTGGATGAACTCGGCATGACTATTATGGACGCTCGTATCGTGCCGCTGGAAAAAGGCTACAGTATTGATTCGTTTGTCTTCATGGAGCTTGACGATCGGGTGGAACTTGACGAATCCCGCCTGAACAATATACGGCGCGCACTGACAACGGTATTGACAGATAATGACGACGATCTGACTGTGACACGCACCTTGCATCGGCAGGCACGCATGTTTACAACGCGGACGTCGGCCGAATTCGACACGAGCGCCTCCGGTGATAAAACCGTGCTCGAAATCGTCGCTGCCGACCGACCCGGGCTGTTGAGCGACATCGGTCGTGTGTTCGTTGAACAAGGGGTCGATATCGAGGCCGCGAAAATCATGACCATCGGCGAACGTGCCGAGGACGTTTTCTACATTAGCGACGAGGCCGGAAGACCGCTCGACGTAGACGCACAGGAAGAATTACGACAGGCATTGCTGGCCAGGCTGGACAGCGACCTCGATTGACGGAAACTCGCATGCAAGAACTGGAAAAAGTAATTGAACAGGCATTTGACAACCGCGCACAGGGCTTCGAAGACCGGCCCAAAGTGGAAGCAGCGGTTGCGGAAGCAATCGCCCTGCTCGACTCGGGCAAGGCGCGCGTAGCCGAACCGGTAGCCGGCGGGTGGCAAGTCAGCCAATGGCTCAAGAAAGCCGTGCTACTGAGTTTCGGCCTGGCCGACAACAAGGTGATCGAGAGCGGGCACAGCCGCTTCTATGACAAGGTACCGATGAAGTACGCGCACTACACGGAAGAACAATTCGCGGCCGACGGCGTGCGCGTGGTACCAGATGCCATCGTTCGTCGCGGCGCTTACGTCGCTCCGGACGTCGTACTCATGCCGAGCTACGTCAATATCGGCGCTTATGTCGACAGCGGCACGATGGTCGATACCTGGGCAACTGTCGGTAGCTGCGCGCAGATCGGCAAGAATGTGCACCTTTCCGGCGGCGTCGGCATTGGCGGTGTACTGGAACCAATACAGGCTGGTCCGACGATAATCGAAGACGACTGTTTTATTGGCGCGCGCTCGGAGGTTGTCGAAGGCGTTATAGTGGAGAAAGGCTCGGTCATCTCGATGGGCGTCTACCTGGGCCAAAGTACCCGCATCTACAATCGGACGACGGATGAGATCAGCTACGGACGAATTCCGCCGGGTTCTGTCGTCGTAGCTGGCAACCTGCCGTCGGCTGACGGAAAATACTCGTTGTACTGTGCGGTTATCGTGAAGCAGGTTGATGCGAAAACGCGTGCGAAAACCGGGTTGAACGATCTCTTGAGGAATCTGGACTAAAAGTAAATGCTGACCGTATACGGAATCATGAGTTGCGACACCTGCAGGAATGCGCGCAAGTACCTTGCCGAGCATGACATCGAGTTTCGATTTCATGACGTCCGCGAAGACGGACTCGACATTCAGATGCTGGAGAGGTGGTCGGGGCGCATTGACTGGACCAAGCTGGTCAACAAGCGAAGCTTGACGTGGCGCAAGATTGCGGAAGTCGATCGCAGTGATCTGGACCGGGACGGCGCGTTTGCGCTGTTGCTTGATCAGCCAACGCTGCTGAAACGCCCGGTACTCGAATCCGATAAGTTCCTGGCTGTAGGATTTTCGGAAAAGCGCTTCGCGGATTTCTGGAAGAACAACAACTAGCCATTAAGGGGACAGGCCATTAAGGGCTACCCGATTCGACCCGTGATGTAGTCCTCGGTCAGCTTGTGCTGAGGATTCGTGAAAATAGTGTCGGTACTATCGACCTCGACCAGCAGGCCCAGGTGAAAATAGGCAACGCGCTTTGAAACGCGCGCAGCCTGCTGCATCGAGTGAGTCACGATAACGATGGCGTAGTCTTCGCTGAGTTCATCCATCAGATCTTCGATGCGCGCCGTCGCAATGGGGTCCAGCGCCGAGCAGGGTTCATCCATCAGGATGACTTCCGGGTTCACGGCAATGGTGCGCGCAATGCAAAGCCGCTGTTGCTGACCACCCGAGAGACTGGTACCGGGCTCGTCGAGCCGGTCCTTCACCTCTTTCAGCAAGCCTGCGCGTTCGAGGCTCGAGAAGACAATATTGTCGAGCTCGGCCCGATCGACGGCCAGGCCATGAATGCGCGGGCCATAAGCCACGTTGTCGTAAATGCTCTTCGGAAACGGGTTCGGCTTTTGAAAAACCATGCCGACGCGGGCGCGCAGCGCGACTGGATCCTGCTCCTTGCGATAGATATCGTCGCCATCGAGCGTGATCCGCCCCGTAACGCGCGCCGTCTCGATTGAATCATTCATGCGATTGAGGCAGCGAAGAAAGGTCGACTTGCCGCAACCCGACGGACCAATCAGTGCAATGACTTCTTTCTTGCCAATCTCGAGAGTTACGTGCTGAATCGCATGATTGTCGCCGTAGTAGACGTTGACATCCTCGGCAATCATGAACGGGTCGTCGCAGGTCACGTTGCCAACCGTCTTTTCACCAAGCTCGGTATGCTGCCCGGTGTATGCGGGAAGCACAAAATCTCTGCTCACGGAATCGTTGTCGCCGCTACCAGTAACAGGCGCGGGGACAGATTCAGGATTGTCGGTCGTGGCTTCAGTCATAGCGGTTATTGTCATACAGGATACCTCGCAGCTCAAACACTGCGCTTACCATTTACGCTCCATGCGTTTTCTCATTATGACGGCAGCGAGGTTCATCAGCAGGAGAAAACCCAGCAATACGATAATCGCAGCTGACGTGCGTTCGGCGAAAGCGCGTTCCGGGCTGTCTGCCCAGAGATAGATTTGCACCGGCAGTGCCGTGGCCGGGTCCGTGAAACCGCCCGGTACGTCGACAATAAACGCGACCATGCCGATCATCAGCAATGGCGCGGACTCGCCGAGCGCACGACTCATGCCGATGATTGCGCCGGTCAGCATGCCGGGCATTGCAAGCGGCATGACATGGTGAAAAACGACCTGCATTCTAGAAGCACCAAGACCGAGCGCAGCCTCGCGGATCGACGGCGGCACAGCTTTGATCGCGGCTCGCGAAGCAATGATGATGACGGGGAGCGTCAGTAATGTGAGCACCAGCCCGCCGACCAGCGCCGCCGACCGCGGCAACCCCATCCAGTTAATGAAGACAGCGAGTCCGAGGAGGCCGAAGACAATGGACGGTACGGCAGCCAGGTTGTTGATATTGACCTCGATCAGGTCCGACCAGCGGTTCTTTGGCGCAAACTCCTCGAGATATATCGCTGCCGCCACACCGATCGGGAACGAAAGCGTGATCGTAACCAGCAGCATATAGAACGAGCCCATAACCGCGCCTTTGATACCGGCAAGTTCCGGCTCACGCGAATCCCCGTTGCTAAACAGCGCCGAGTTAAAGCGCAAGTCGACTCGCCCGGCCTCGTCAAGTGACCGGACCCAGGCAATTTGCTGATCAGACAGCGGCCTTAGCGCTTCATCATCCTGCTCATTGATGTCTCCTTTAATGAGCATGTCGACATTGGACGACGCCGGCACCCAAAGCGTCTGCGTCGTGCCGACAAGTCCCGGGTCTGCCGCGAGCAACTCGCGCAGCTGGTAGCTCGCACCGACGCTGACGAGCCGATTAAGCGCGCGCCGCTCCTCCCGGCTGCTTACTTCTGGTAGCTGCGCCCGCAGCGCGGAACGAACCAGGGCATCAAAGTCAGCATACCGGAGATCCAGTTCCCCATCGGGCGCAAGTGCCGCCGCCGAGAGCTCAATATCCAGTTTGAGAAACGTCTGCTGAAAGGACGACGAACCCTTCGCAATTAGCGTCGCGAAGAATACGCCAAGGAACACCACGCCAATCGCCGTTGCGAACATGCCTGTCAGCTTGAACAGCAGCTCCTTGCGCCGGCGTCGCGCCAGGCCGGCCTCGACTTTTTCAAGCGTGGATCGCTCAGCACTCATTCGCGTTCCGCCTAGTCATATTGTTCTCTGTACTTACGCACCACGCTCAGTCCGATCACGTTGAGGCACAGGGTAACGACGAACAGCATCAGGCCGAGTGCGAACGCGGCCAGTGTTTTTGCGCTATCGAATTCCTGGTCGCCGACTAGCAATGTCACAATCTGAACCGTAACCGTCGTGACAGCGGCGAACGGGTTCGCGGTCAGGTTCGCGGCAAGGCCGGCCGCCATCACGACAATCATGGTTTCTCCGATCGCGCGCGAAACCGCGAGCAGGATGCCGCCGACGATCCCGGGAAGCGCAGCGGGAAGAATGACCTTGGTCATTGTCTCGGAACGGGTCGAGCCGAGAGCCAGCGCGCCGTCGCGCATTGCCGTGGGTACGGCGTTGATGGCGTCATCCGCCAGTGACGACACCAGCGGGATTATCATGATGCCCATTACGAGTCCCGCAGCAAGCGCGCTTTCTGACGCGACCGTCAGCCCCACCGACTCACCGGCATTGCGAATCCACGGTGCCACGGTCAGCGCGGCGAAAAAACCGTAGACGACGGTCGGTATTCCCGCGAGCACCTCCAGCAACGGTTTCGCGATACCCCGAATTCGTGCGCTGGAATACTCGGCGAGATAGATGGCCGTCATCAAACCAACCGGCACGGCCACGAACATTGCAATGGCCGTTATGAGCAGCGTGCCCGTAAACAGCGGCACGGCACCGAAGCTGCCTGACGAACCAACCTGGTCGGCTCGTATCGCGGTCTGTGGACTCCAGTTAAGTCCGAAAAGAAACTCCGTCAGCGGCACTTTCTGGAAGAACCGAATTGCTTCAAGGAGTACCGACAGGACGATTCCGATAGTTGTCAAAATCGCGATGCTCGACGCTGCGATCAGCATCCATCGAATGACATTCTCCACCCTGTTGCGTGCCCGCAGTTCCGGGCGAATTCGGCGCCATCCCAGCGTGCCGCCGAGGCCCGCGAGGCCGAGCGACAGGACTGCCAACAGCTGCCGACTCCTTTCGCCGTAGCCATTTAACAGGATCGCTGCATCCTGCAGAGCCTGATCGACTTCGACGCTGACAACGTCTCCTGTGGCGAGATTCCGGATATTGTTGACCAGCAGGTCGAGCTCGCCCGCCGACAGTGAACGATAGGACTCCGGCAGTTCGCTGATGACCATCGCCACGACGATCCGCGGCTCCAGGATCATCCAGACGAACAGCAGTGCCAGTGCCGGCAGAGCGCACCAGATAGCGACGTAGTAGCCATAGTAGCCCGGCAGCGAGTGCAGCACCGAGCCATGGCTTGGTCCACCCACAACGGCCAGCGACCTGCCGCGCCCGAAGTAGAACGCAGCCAGGGCCATAAAAGCCAATAACAGAATGAGTGTCGTGCTTTGCATTTATTGTTTTTCTGTCAACGGACGGCGGCGACTCCCTGGGAGCCGCCGCCTCATTGAATACTCAGTATCGACTACTTGCTGACCATCGACAACGGCGTTAGCTGACGAACAGCAGCAGCCACCTCAGCACGCTCCTCGTCCGGCATGGGAATCAGCCCACGATCCGACAGGTAGCCTTCATTGCCCCAGGTTCGCTCACTCGTGAATTCGCGCAGATAATCCCGCAGGCCGGGAATAACGCCAGCGTGTGCTTTTTTCGCATAAAAGTACAGCGGTCGGGAAACCGGGTAGGTGCCGTCGGCAATCGCGTCGAAAGTCGGCGCAATGCCGTTCACGAGTGCACCCTTGACCTTGTCCATATTCTGATCGAGGAAGCTGAAGCCAAAAATACCGAATGCATCCGGGTTAGCTTCGAGCTTCTGCACGATCAGGTTGTCATTCTCTCCAGCCTCGACGAACGCGCCGTCCTCGCGAATCGTGTGGCAGATGGCCTTGTAGCGATTCTTGTCTGATTTCTTGAGGGCGGCAATCCACGCAACGGATTTGCAGCCGCCTTCCATCGCCAGCTCGACGAACGCGTCGCGCGTGCCCGAAGTTGGCGGCGGACCCAGAACCTCAATGCGGGTCGCGGGCAGATCCGGATTTACGTCGGCCCAGGTTGTGTAAGGGTTCTCAAGCAACTCGCCTTCGGCATCGCCGGGTACTTCCTTGGCCAAAGCCATAAATACGTCTGCCAGACTCAGGTCAACAGGCGCTGCGCCGAGCGCGTGGGCAATGACGATACCGTCGTAACCGATCTTCACTTCGACAATTTCAGTCACGCCGTTCGCAGCACAGGAATCGACTTCCGATTGCTTGATAGCGCGCGACGAGTTGGCGACATCAGGATAGTCGACACCGACACCGTCGCAGAACAGCTTGAGGCCGCCACCCGAGCCAGTAGACTCGACTTTGGGCGTCTTGAATTCAGTGGCGTGGCCGAAACGTTCGGCAACAACGGTTGCAAACGGATAGACTGTCGACGAACCGACAATATAGACGTAGTCTCGGCCCGACTGAGTTATCGCGCCTCCCGCTGCCGCACTGGTAGCAGCCTGCGCCGTGTCTTTGGCGGTGACCTCATTGTCGGTGCCACTTTTACCGCATGCTTGCAGCGCTAAAAGTGCCAACAGTGAAAGGACAATAGGTTTTGTAGGGATGCTCACTTTTGAGTGCTCCGGTTGACTAAAAATCATGCCGAGAGCTTAGCGATGGATTGTTACCGAATTGTTGCAATACCGTATTTATAATGCCCCTATTTAGATGGTCTATTAAAGTATATTTTTCAATTAGTTATAGAATTTTATTAAACTGATGCCTGATAAGTCTGCCGAACCTGTTATCGACCTTTTATGCGACCTTGTGCGGCGCCCTTCCGTTACGCCTGAGGACGCCGGCTGTCAGGGCGTACTGGCCGAACGCCTGACGCGACTCGGGTTCAAATGTGAAACGCTGCAGTTCAACGATGTAACGAACCTGTGGGCCAGGCGTGGAACGACTTCGCCAGTGCTCTGTTTTGCTGGTCACACCGATGTCGTACCTCCCGGTAACGAAGACGCGTGGAGCAGCGGACCATTCGAACCTACCTTCATTGGCGATCTCATCTATGGCCGCGGATCGGCCGACATGAAGAGCGGCCTTGCTGCAATGATAATCGCGCTCGAGGAATTTCTGGCCGCACACCCGGACCATGACGGTAGCCTCGCGATGTTGATAACCAGCGATGAAGAAGGACGCGCTCGCGATGGCACCCTCAAAGTCGTGGAAGCGTTGCAAGAACGGGATGAACACATCGACTGGTGTGTTCTTGGCGAACCATCCAGCGAAAAGGACCTCGGCGACATAGTGCGAATCGGCCGACGCGGCTCATTGAGCGGAATGCTGACCGTCCTTGGGATACAGGGCCACGTCGCCTACCCGCAGCTATCCGATAACCCGATTCGCCGCTTTGCCCCGGTACTGGCCGAGCTCCACCAGATCGAATGGGACAAGGGCAATGACTATTTTCCTGCGACCAGTTTCCAGGTTGTCGATGTAAAAGCAGGCATCGGGGCACCGAATGTCACGCCAGGCGAACTCTCCGCCCGCTTCAATTTCCGCTACTCAACCGAATGGACGCACAAGACGCTGCAGAAGAAAGTCGAAAGCGTCTTTGATGCGCACGACATCGACTATGAACTGAACTGGCACCTGTCGGGAGAACCCTTCCTGACCAAACCGGGCAAGCTCATCGATGCGGTCTCGGCAGCGGTGGCCGCAGAGACCGGCAAAGCGCCGCAGCTTTCCACGGGTGGCGGAACCTCCGATGGCCGGTTCATTTCACCGGCCGGTACCGACGTCGTCGAACTCGGGCCCGTTAACGCCTCGATTCACAAGATCGATGAACACGTGAAAGCCGAGGACGTCGTTACGTTGACGCGGATGTACAAGCGCATCATGGAGTTGATGCTGCTCTAAATCCAAGCGGTCTGGCGACCGCGGCGTACGCTTCGCGGCCTGGGGCCGCTCCTACAAACGCACGACGCTTGATGATCGCCTCCATCCCCGCCCGCAGCACGTGTGAGACAGGTGGGGGAGATCAGAATGATGGGGCAGCGGCGGTGAGCGCCGGGGAGTCTCACAAAGCGAGTTTGCGAAGCAGCTGTCTGAGCGACTGAGATTCCCCGGCGATCGACGCCGCGGCCAGATGCTGGGGGGGGTGGATGGTGGGTGGTGGATCAGGCTTTTCGGAGGTTGTTCCAGATGCCCGCGATGCCGAGCCCACCGAGTCCGATGATCACCCAGGTCGGCATCGACAAGCCGAATAGGCGCCACACGACCTCGGCGCACTCGCCTGAGCCTTTGAAGATCAGGCCAAGTGCGTCAAACAACGCAAAGTTGCTCATGATGTATTCGAAGCCTGGGCCGCAAGACGGTACCTGGTCTGCCGGAAGGTTCTGCAAATAAACATGCCAGCTGGCGATGGCAACGCCGCCGCCAGCCGTCAATAGAATCAGGAAAGCATAAACACGCGCACCGAGCCGGCCAGGCCCGTGTAATGCAGCCAGCAAGAACACGATCCCCAGCAGAATTGTCGCAATACGCTGAAAGACACACAGCGGGCACGGGTTGAGCAATATGACGTACTGCGCATAGAGCGCAAAGCCCATCATGCCGGCACAGGCAAGAAACCCTGCAAGGTTGAGCAGTCGCTTGTTCGGCAATGTCATCTGTTGTCAGTCCGTCGAAATGTCGGAGGCGTCCGATTTCAAGGTATGGCGCACATCCCTTCCCTGCACCATGTAGATGACATATTCGCAGATGTTTTTCGCGTGATCACCGATACGCTCGAGCGAACGTGCCGCCCACGTCACATTCATGACGCGCTTGATCGAGCGCGGATCCTCCATCATGAAGGTAATGCACTGACGGGTGATCGCCTCGTACTCCTCGTCGACCAGCTCATCTTCTTTCACGGTCTCCAGCGCTTCCACCACATCAAGCCGCGCAAATGCATTCATGGCGTCACGCACCATGTGCAAGACATGGTTGCCGAGCGTCTTTAGTTCGCGATACGAATCCGACGGCCTGTCCATAACCGCCAGCTTGGACGCCAGGAAACCGATCTTCTCAGCTTCGTCGCCGATGCGTTCCAGGTCGGTGATCGTCTTGATAATCGCAACAATCAGTCGCAAATCGCCGGCAGCGGGCGCACGAGTCGCGAGAATCCGGCCGCACTCTTCGTCGATATTGACCTCGAGATTATTGACCTTGTAGTCATCTCTTGCGACTTGCAGCCCGAGCTCGCTATCGCCGCTGACGATCGCCGCGATGGCCTGCGACAGCTGCGATTCAACCAGTCCGCCCATCGCCAGAACCGTATTACGCAGATCTTCTATGTCTTTGTTGTAGCGTCGTGAAATATGTTCGTTCAAGTCAGAAGCTTCCATGATCCATCCGATCGCCGTCAATCGAACTTGAATTCTACGTCAAGCTGCAGCCGGTTGTAATCATGTTCGTTGCCCTGAAGCCGATCCACGTTGTTCAGGAACAAGGTGCCACCGACGAAAATTTTCTTGGAAACCGCGTACTTGGCCTTGAGCATGTGACCATCGGTACCGGTATTACCATCGCCGAAGTCAGAATCGCTGAAGGTGCCGATCACTGCATCTGCCTCGGTATCCATGTAGGCCCAGCTGAACTCCATCTCGCCATCTTTCTTCGCCGAGCCGAGCTTTGCACCCACGGCGTAGGCCGTGTCTTCGACACTGACTTCGCTGTTCCGCGTAGTGTGCGCATAGATCTTGAGCGGCCAGTCGCCTACCTTGGTACTCATCTCAGCAAACAACTCGGTGTTCTTGTAGTCATTGATATAGTCGCCATTGAGATCAACGGAGTTTCCTTTTGCACTACCGTTGTAAAATGGCGCATTGCCGATGGTGTCGGTGTAAGCAAAGTAA
>Ga0316201_10001829_pt1 | contig 14739 bp, 12 predicted proteins | sample CS6wburrow_MG_FD_204516 | JGI IMG/M metagenome (GOLD analysis project Ga0316201, IMG submission 204516) | Coastal sediment microbial communities from Delaware Bay, Delaware, United States - CS-6 worm burrow | ecosystem: Environmental > Aquatic > Marine > Coastal > Sediment | place: USA... | reverse complement strand
CTGGAACGCGGAAGAGATGTTTCCCTACAAGCTACCACGCTAAAGTTACGTCCAGTCGCCTCCCCCCCCCATCCACCTTTTTGCAAATATCGGCCACCCGCTAAAAGCGCATTGGCGAAGGTTGGGTCTTCGAGATTCTTGTTGCACCTGTGAAGTCAGCATGAGGCTTGCTGCAATGGCGTCCAAGAACCGCTAAACCATACTAACCCGTGCGTCTGAACAGATATTGAAACAAAGATGAACACAGGATAAATATCTGATGAATTAAACATTTAATCGGTAACCCAATCCGCGTACCGTCTCAATAATCGACTCAGCACCGTCATCATCAAGTTTTTTACGCAACTTTCCGATATATACATCCACAACATTTGTCAGAGGATCCATGTTCATTCCCCAGACGTTACTGAGTATGCGCTCGCGACTGAACAACACACCTGGATGACTCATCAATAACTCGATGATGGCAAGCTCCTTGGCGGTCATCTTGATTTCCTTGCCGGAAATGGTAAAACGCAATGACTGGCGATCAAAAGCCAATGAGCCAACTTCCAGCAATTGTTCTTCTGTGGCAACTTCGGAACTGCGCCGTGTTACCGTTTCAATACGCGCCAACAGTTCCTCGAAAGAAAACGGTTTGGTCATATAATCATCAGCACCCATACGCAAGCCGGCGATGACGTCATCGAGACTATCCATGGCGGAGAGTATGATCAAAGGTGTATTGATCTTGTTCATACGCATCTGCTGGCAAATGTCGCGACCGTGTATACCCGGTAACATCATATCAAGCAGCACAAGGTCAAAATCACCCTCAAGCGCCAGTGACAAACCTGCTTCACCATCGTTGGCCACAACTGGAAAGTGTCCTTCGGCACGCAAACCGCGCTGTAAAAAATCAGCTATTCGTATCTCGTCTTCAACAATTAGTATTCTCATGCTTCAGCCTTTAACTTCTTTTCTGCGGGAAGAACGACGGTTGCCACTGCACCTTCGCCCGGTTTGCCAGCCAGTGTAATTCTACCTTCATGCGCCTCAACAATCGCCTTGGCTACAGGCAGACCCAGTCCGGTGCCACGCGCATGGCTCTGCGCGTTGCCACCACGGAAGAAACGCTGAAATGCCTGTCGTGCCTCATCTTCAGTCAGGCCAATTCCGGTGTCCTTTATCTTCACAAAAATCTCTTTGTCAGCCTTGCTCAAACTCACTGTTACTGTTCCATCACGCTTGGAATAGCGCAAGGCATTATCAATCAATATTGAAAAAACCTGGCGCAAACGCCCGGCATCACCCATAACCATGATATCGCTTTCCCCCAACTCCTGTTCAAGATTGATTCCATTTTGTTCAGCCTTGGTACTGAAATCAGCACAGGTAGCCGCTAGCAGGCTGTTAATCGACACCTGGCGGACTTTCAGGCGTGGCTCACCGGCGTCAGCACGTGCGATAAACAACAGGTCATCAACAAGACGTGTGGCCCGTTCGGTCTGCTCCATGACCCGCGCAAGTGTCTCCTGGTATTCCACCCTGGTCTTGTCCTTGCCCCTCAGAGCGATTTCAGACTCACCACGGATGACGGTCAGCGGGGTCCGGAACTCATGGGAGATATCCGCCAGTAGCTTACGTCTGTTTTCATCCACGACTTCAAGTATTTCATTGCTGCTTTTCAGGGCCCGGGTACGCTCTTCGACAATTGCCTCAAGCCGAATATTGGAGTCGCGCATACCCGTCCTGTGCCCGGCCAGTTGACGTGCCATCGTATTAAATGCAGCACCCAGTTGTTCAAACTCCTTTTCGCGCAATTCGGGAATACGATGGTTCAATTCATCATTTGTAAAGGCCTGTGCACCATGGTGCAACTCGTTAACGGAACGGGTCAGGTTACGTGAAAAAAACCATGCAATCATCGCCGTCAACCCTGCCAGGGTCAGCATAAACAGCGGTAATACACCGGTAATATAACGCGCCAGGGATACTGTTTCGGTATTCGCTTCCGACAGCTTATTGCTACTGACCGCGAGAGTTTCAAGCATCAGTTCGTCAAATAATTCTGCCGTTCCCGAACCACGTAAGCGTTCCAGTTCGACCCTTGCATCAGCCGGCCGTTGCTCTTCCAGGGCTGTCCTGATGGTCTCACCCGAGCTTATGATCGCCTCAACAAGTCTTTCCATCTCGTTCAGGATTTCCATTTCGCCTGTTTCATCAGCAGAACTATGCAGTTCATTTTCTTTTGCCAGGGCATGTCGGATATCGATAATTGTGGTTCGCAAAATCTGAACATTGTCATGCCAGCGCGGTAAATCGCCAATCGCTTCATAGGCAACGCTGTCTTCGATCAGCTTGAGTTTTTGTGCGGTTTGTGCGGAAAGAATACGATGGCCATTCAAGACGGAATTGGCAATGGTGACGCGTTCAACGTCATATTCAAACCACTGAACGCTGTCATAGAAATACCATGCAAGTGCCAACGTTATGGCAAACATTGCGCCAAACGCCAAGTGCAATTTTCGACTGAAACTCGTCTTCCTCGCTGCCATTTCCGTCTTGGGTCCTGGTTCCCTCCAGTAATTTGGCTTAAGGATACCAAACAATATACAAGTACAATAGAATGGTTTACTCCAACACTGATCCGAAGCCAGGAACACACCGTTTGAAATTGCTAATTATTTTTAACCCCAATGCCGCTTTCGGTCGTTCGGTTAAAAAGCTCGCGGCAATCAAGGCCAAGTTCATGAGCCTGGGTATTAAAACGACATTCATTGCAACCGAATATGCGGGGCATGGCAGGGAACTGGTCGCCAAAGCCGAACTTTCGGGTTTCGACGGACTGGTCGCGGCAGGTGGTGACGGGACCGCCTTCGAAGTCCTGAATGGTCTTTACCAGCATCCAAAACCTGCGCGTATACCCCTGGGTCTGTTACCCATTGGCACCGGCAATGCCTTCTCACGTGAACTGGCTTTGCAAACGAACGTTTTGACAGAAGCCATTGAACTGCTGCAACGGGGACATACCCGGCAGGTGGATGTCGGTTTTGTACAATCTGCCGATTCCAGTTTTTATTTTTTAAATATTGTATCCATGGGTTTTGCGGTGGATGCCGGACGGGTGGCACTTAAACTGAAGTTCCTCGGTAAAAACGCCTACACGCTGGCAACATTGTGGCAGGTATTAAAGTTAAAGAGCTACCCACTGCTGATGGAAATCGATGGCGAATCTATAAGCAGCGACAATATTTTCGTCACCTTCTCCAACAGCCGTTATACCGGTACACATTTTCTGATTGCACCGGATGCCAGAATCGATGACGGGCTACTCGATGTGACGATCCTCGAGCGCCTGCCCCGCGTGCGATTGCTTAAACTTTTCCCGAGCATCTACAGCGGTACTCACGTTCAGTACAATGAAGTCTCAACTTATAAGGCCTCCCGCATCAAAATTCTCTCACCACGGGGTTTTCTGTTAGGCCCCGATGGTGAGTTTTGCGGCAGCACGCCGGCGGAAATTGGATGTCTGCCGAATGACCTGACTATTTTTTCCTGACCAGGCCGGGACTTTAGACCATAGCGGAAGCGGGGATAGTGGCGAAATATGCATCTTGCTGGTGAAATCACCCAGGCACTGTCACAAGAATCCCGATATTCCCGCAACCTTTTGCATCCCCGCTGCGTCATACGCTTTGGAGTCACACCAATTGACGCATCCGTGGGGCCAGCCTACCAGTTGGCGCTATTCTTGCATCTATAGATTTGATGACTTGTATATATTCTGGAGTAAGGACAATGAAACCCATGAGAACAGCCATGACCTATCCAATCCGGTTTTGGGCAATACTACTTACCGCCCTACTGGTCTACCAATTCAGCACCGAGGCATCCGCTGAAAGTTGTAAATACGAAAAGAAAATTGAAAAGACACTTGATCTGTCCAAGAGCGAACTTCTGAGCATTGACGCAAGGGCAGGAGATCTGGATATCGTGGGAGTTTCCGAATCCGGTCAGGCACTTATCCACGCCAGGGTATGCGCTTCAAAGGAAGCATGGTTAGAACAATCAGAAGTATCCACCACTGGCGGAAAACGCGCAGAAATTGCGGCCGTTCTACCCGAGACAGACGGTGGCTGGACATCATTCGGCAACAACTACATCTGGATGGATTTGAATATCGAAGTGCCACAGGACCTGGCCCTGGATATCAGGGACAGCAGCGGTGATATGTCGTTAAAGAACATTGCCGCAGTCGAGATCCAGGATAGCTCGGGTGATATTGAAGTCGAGGGTGCACGAGGCTCGATCTCTGTCCGCGATTCCTCCGGTGATATCGAAATTGACGGAGCGGAAGGTGACCTGACCATCGAGTCTGACAGTTCCGGTGATATTGATGCCATGGACATCAACGGTAACGTAATTGTCGTGTCGGATAGTTCGGGTGATATCGAAGTTTCCGGCGTTAGCGACAACGTCGTGGTCGAACGCGACTCTTCCGGTGATATAAGTGTGAGGGACGTCGGTGGCGATTTCCGCGTTCTCAAAGACGGCAGCGGTGGCATCAGTTCGCACGGAGTCAAAGGCGAAGTGGATATACCCAGTAAGAACTGATCGGTTTTAAACCCGTTATTGATTTTCAAGACAATGGGTGATCGTGCAAACCACGGCACCCAGTGTCCAGTCGACGTCAGTTGTTTCAGCATCCACCGGTATCCCCAGTTGATCCAGAACCTCCTGCAGGTAGACCGCCCGGAAACATGAACTGACTGCTTCAAACCCGCTATCTGTACCCAGCCGACAGAACTGATCAATATCAGTGTCCTTCATATAACGAAAAGCATCACTCAAATACCAGCGCAGACCATCCGCACTACTGACGTAGCTGCTGACATCGGCAGCAGCGTGTGAAAAACCCGTCATCCCAACCGCACAATCAGCAGGCTTCCAGTCCGGATCATTCAGACCGGCACCACGGGCGCAGGCGGGTAAATATCCAATTTTCTTCCAGGCCTCATCCTGTCCCCAACCCAGGAAGGAATGGCTATAGACCGGGACGATCTGACCCTTCACCCTGATCTGTCTGGCCGTCTCACAGGCGGGGCACACAAAGGTGACCTGCATGGAAGCACCCCCCATCTCAGCAACACCAAAATTGCCATCATCCTGCCCTTCCCGTGTCGCCAGCCAGGCAAACAAACCTTCCTCAAAGCCGTTGAGTGTACGCGTGGTCACGGGCATTCCGACTGCGGCACTGAGTCGTTTGTTGAGCATTTCCCAGAGCTTTTCACTGGCGTGGGGGTTTTGTTGCTCTGCCAGACGCATACCTGCAGTTGCATTAACGCTGACAGCATCAAGCCGGCATTCTTTTTGCCAGTCGAAAGCAGGCCATCGTGGAATACCCTTTTTGTCGAGCGGGCCATCACTACGAATCCTGTCGATCGCAGCGACAATATCATCAACCACACTGCCTGCATCCGACATGGTTTTTCCGCGAATCCCCCGGGCAGGGTCTGCCAGTGCAGCGGTTCTCGGGCCGCGATGCTTAATCCAACCCGTTGCCGATTGTTCATAAATATAAAGACGGGTTCGCGTGCTGCCTGCGTCGTAAATAATATGACAGCCAGGGACATCGTCAGCGATTGATTGCCGTTCAACCGGGGTCGTACATGAGGCCGTCAACAATAACAGTATCATCAGTGACGAACACCAGCGCAGCGCTACGCTAATAAATCCGAATCCCTGTTTTACCGTCATGAGGTATTACTCCGTTAGCAATACCTACAGTTTAGCCTGATGACGCAGAATCTGTTGTAGCAGGCGTCTTGACCCGGGGTTGGATGACATATTCCCGGCAAACAGCAACTCAGCGTCGCAGCAAATCACGTCAAGTGCTGCTTAACCCATTGTTCAATCTGTCCGCCCATCATCGCACCGGCTTGCCGGGCGATTTCCTTACCGTTTTTGAACAATACCAGTGTCGGAATGCTGCGAATATCAAACTGCGCGCCAATTTGTTGTTCTTCCTCGGTATTCAACTTTGCCAGCCTGACCCCAGGCTCCAGCGCAATTGCTGCTTTTTCAAACGCAGGGGCCATCATTTTGCAAGGACCGCACCAGGGCGCCCAGAAGTCCACCAATACCGGTATCTCGCTATTGGTTATCTGCTTGTGAAAATTTTCTGATGTGAGTTCAACGGGCTTTGCGGCAAAAATGCTTTTGCTGCATTTGCCACACAGTGGATTATCACCAAGACGCTCGGCTGGAATTCTGTTCACTGCGCCACAATAGGGACATACGACTTTTTTGGAAAAACTCATTCTGCATCCTCTGAATCAACCGGGGCTGCCCGGTTTGTATATTAATCATTACTAATGTATGTAAGGACCAACACACCCGGATTCAAGATCGTTTATATCGGGTTCACAGCACTGCTGTCGCACTAAATCAAGACACCACACCCCCTCGGCTACGATAGTGCTATCCATTAGGCATGCCATCGGCGTGTCCAGAGCCGGGGTGGTTAGTGATTGCCAGGACCGTGAGCGACAGGACGTCGCGACCGAGCCCACACGGACGTGCTTGTGGCGAGTCCTGGCAATCACTAATCACCCCGGCTCCCCACCGACAACACAATGGGTTCTCAGGAATTTTTTTCACTCGAATTATTTTGGTCAACTGATTGGATGGGACTACAAAATGATTGCCGGGATTGTTTGGTGTATATTCCCAGCTGTGTATCAGAAAATTATAGAAACCTGCGGGATTCAGAATGATTCGAATAAACAGGAACCAGTGAAACCCCTGACCAGGAGATGGTTACCACAAGACTGACATGACGCTGCTTATACAAATCTCTGATACCCATATTCTCCCGCCGGGAAAAGTTCTCTATGGCGAAATCGATACCGCACTTCATCTGCAGGAAACGGTACAGAATATTAACCGTATGCGACCCACACCTGATGCGGTGATTTTTACCGGTGATCTCGTGGAGAAAGGCGACAAGGCCAGCTATGAAAATTTTATTGAACTGATCGAACCTTTAACGATGCCGGCCTGGGTTATTCCGGGAAATCACGACAATCCGCAATCGATGCGCAAAATCTTTGCAGGTACCGGCTACTTCCCGGTTGCTGAGCCTGGCCACCAGTATGCGATTGAAGATTTTCCGTTCAGAATACTGGCACTTAACAGTCACTCCGATGGTACGGAACTCCCGGAGTTTAATGAGCAAAAATTGACCTGGTTACAGGATCAGCTGGGTCGCTCGAAAAAACCCGTGTTGATTGCCATTCACCATCCACCGATGACCACCGGTATTGAATTGATCGATATGGGTGGGTCGGACTGGTTTCAGGGAATAAAGTCGGTACTCGCTGAACACAGCCAGGTGAAACTTGTGATCTGCGGACATTGCCACATCGACCTTTGTGGCCGTATCGGGCAGGTACCGGTTTACATGGCGCCAGCCAACTCCCACCAACTGATTGCAACACGTGGTTTAAAAATGGCACCTTCAACTGTCAACAAGGCAGGTGTAGCCACGCTGCATCACTTTATTGATGGCGAGTTCCTCAGTGGCAGTCAGCCATGGCCGGATAATGTGGAAGATCAACGTATCGACAGGAAATCGGGTATTTCCTGGGAAAAACTGAAAGAAAAGATGATGGGTTCACGCGCCGCTTAACACCTTGCGTTAACGCTTAATGCCCTCTTCGCGGGGGCAACAGCGTATTACCGAATAACAAACCACCCACCAGTGAGATCAGCAAGCGCAAGGCAAGCAGGCTTGTGTCCGTCAGATCGGCACCACCATCGAGCAATAATGCAGTTGCTCCATGATAGCCAATGGTACCGGGAACCAGCAGAATTACGCCAGGCACCCTTATCAAGGCCCCTGTTTGTTTGAAAACACGACCGTACAGGTTGGCCAACAAGGCCACTGACATAGAGGCCAGAAGAACACCAAATTCGAGACCACCGGCCGCAACTCCAATACGGGAGACCACGTAACTGACAATAGCCGCGAGCATCGCGATGTGAAACTCTTTCCTGCGTACCGAAAATAGAACAGCAAAACTGAAAGCCGCAGCCAGCAATGCAGGCCAACGAAACCACTCCGGCGGCATGGCCAGTCGAGCTGTAGACCCGGGCTCAGGCGCCCAGCCAAACCAACCCACCACCACTGTACCAATCAAGACTCCGAGCGATAGTTTAAGCAAGGTGATCAGGGCGCCGGACAAACGCGCGGAGCCAGAGGCTAAATGGTCAGTCGATAATTCATTGACGGCAATCGTCAGCCCCAAACCTGGAATCAACACGATCAGACTGGACGTGATGATGACAAACACATCCAGACCCGGTACAAGACTGTTCAGAGCGAACACCAGGAATGTACTGAGTAAAGCGGCAATGGCTTCCAGCCCACCCTCACGAAGCACCTCACCGGCCTGTGTAACCATCAGGCCAATCAATGCGCTGCTGAGTGCCGCTGAGGCGATACCCGGCCAACTTGCACTCAGCATCACCGCAACCGCGCCCCCGGTCAGTCCCCAGCAGATGATCTGTAGCCAGAGCGGATACAACTGCTTCGGCTGCCAATCCCTGAGCTTCGCATACGCCCGTTCGGTGCTGACTTCACCATCGAGCAAGGCGTTACCCAGGTCGTAAAGCTCTGCGGTATTGCCGAGATTGATGGCAGGCGGATTCATACGATCTAACTGCATCGGAATCGGGCGTGAATCGTCCTCATCGTCCTGATATTGAAAGGACAGAAATATCGAAGTCGGACTGGACAGGGCCTGGCAGTTAAAACCCAGCTTGTCGGCCAGGGCGGTCATCATACGTTCAAACTGGCCCGCCGGCACACCTGCCATGTGTAACTGGCGCGAATAACGCTTCAGGAAACGTACCTCAAGCGGAAGTTGAATTGTCATTTTCATCGTCCGTTAAACTGTGCAAAAACGCAGAGTGCAGCAAGTGCCTTCCCCGGGCAAGCCCTGATTAATACAAGCGCGTCAATTTCGACCTGATTGTTCATTCATAGTCATAACTGGTCGGAGAATATGTGCTGAGATTCAGTTCCCTGGCGTAATATGCGTCATATGATTGAGTTTTGTTATTTTCACTGATAGTCTGACGATTACAACTGTTCAGGATAAGAAAATGGCTGAATATGCAGCTATCACCGGTTGGGGAAAATGTCTCCCGCCTGCTATATTGACCAACGATGAAATTGCCACTGTCATCGATACCTCTGACGAATGGATAAGAACCCGCAGTGGAATTCGTGAACGACGTGTTTCCCATGTGCCCGGCAGTGACCTGGCGACTGTTGCCGGACAGCGTGCCCTGGCCGCAGCAGGTATCGACACGGCGGATTTGGACCTTCTGATCGTTGCCACCTGCACACCCGACACTGTAATCCCCAGTACCGCCGCTCATGTGCAACGCAAGATCGGCGCGCACAATGCCGCTGTATTCGATCTCAACGCCGGTTGTAGCGGTTTTATCTACAGCCTGGAAGTTGCTACTTCCATGATCCGCTCCGGTAGCTATAAAAAAGCACTGGTGATCGGCTCGGAACGTATCACCTGGTTGTTCAACTGGTCCAACCGTGACACCGCCGTTTTATTCGGCGATGGCGCCGGTGCCGTGGTGGTCGAACCATCCACGAGGGAATCCGGGTTATTGTATTCACACCTGGGTTGTGAAGGTGATGCCGCCGATGCATTACATGTCCCAAATTTCGGGACAGCCGGTAACCGTTTCGTGAAAGACTACGCCGCCTTTGGTGTCCACTTTGATGGCCGCGAGATATTCCGCCGCGCCGTCAAGGGCATGACCCATGAAACAGAAATCGTGCTGCAAAAGTTAAACCTGACACAAGCGGATATTGACCGGATTATTCCGCACCAAGCCAACTTGCGAATTATTGAGTCGCTGGCAAAACACCTGTCAGTTGATATGTCAAAGGTTGAGGTGAACATTCAAAAGTATGGCAACATCTCGGCCGCGACCATTCCAGTTGCACTGGTCGAGGCGCTGGAGGCAGGACGTATCAAGGCCGGAGACCGTATATTGCTGGCTGCTTTTGGTGCCGGACTAACCCGCGCGGCCGGTTTGTTGCTTTGGGGTGACCGTACAACACCGCTGCAGCAAAGCGATGCGGAGTTACCTGCCTGCCATCAGACGGCACTGGAACTGGTTGGTGATTCTATCAAACTTACACTTTGACCCGGACCTGCCGTACTGGCAGGACTACCTGCCATTTATGCAACAGCTTTCGGGCCGCGGTTTTCCGTCCTGTTCCCAACTCAATGCCCTGTTGCCCGAAGGATTAAGCTCCGCAGGCGGTCAGCCGATCCGGTTTGTCGCCAGCAGCGAGCTTGACAATGGCAGTTATGAACAGCGTATTTACACCACCGGCCAGGTTAGTACGCGCCCGGATTGCTGGCACGATTTATTCAATGCCCTGGTTTGGATGCGCTACCCACATATCAAAACCGCGATGAATAGCCTGCACTACCAGTCCGGGGCAGGGTTTAAATGTGGCAGAAGAGGCGCGTTGCGTGACGCACTGACCTTATTTGACGAATGCGGTGTTATTGTATTTTCAGGTCAATTTGAAATACTCAATGCCCTGGCGGAAAGACGCTGGTCCGATGCATTCCTGGCGGATGCTTTCAGGTCATCAGTCGCGCTGTCCGTTTGCGGTCATGCAATGCTGGAAAAATATCTGTCACCCTATAAGGCCATGACTGCCAAGGCAGTGCTTGTGTACGCTGATTCCGATTTCATGAAACTTCCCAGGCTGGAAATGTTAAACCGTCTTGACCGGGACATGGCAAAAACAATGCTGAGCGGTCACATCATGGATAAACCCGCACAGCTGTCACCTTTACCCCTTGCTGGAGTGCCCGCCTGGTGGCCACGTGACGAGCAGGAAAACGAGGTATTCTACGATGACCTGCAAGTCTTCAGACCGGCGCCAGCGGAAATGATACCCGCGCCGGTGCTCAATTATCAATCGCTTTTCCGGTAAGGTAAAAACGTCTCCGCCTGCTGTTTGTATCTTTCGGTACTGCGCTTCTCGTGACCCAGAAAGTCGGCGATGGCCACGCGGAAACGGCTGTCTGCGATCCAGTGGTAGGAAGCACTCTTGACCGGTTCGAAACCACGCATCAACTTGTGTTCTCCCTGGGTTCCCGGATCAAACTCCTGGAGTCCATGCTCGATACAAAATTCGATACCCTGGTAAAAACAGGTTTCAAAATGCAAACAGGAAAACTCCTGCAAGGCACCCCAGTAACGCCCATACAGACGACGACCATCAAATAAGAACAATGAACAGGCGACAATTTCACCAGCACAACGTGCAACCACCAGCATTAAATTTTCCGCCATCGATTGACGTAATCGATCAAAAAAGTCACGGTTGAGATAGCCGTCATGACCACTGCGTTTCCGGTAAGTGCTCATGTAACAATTAAAAAAGCCCAGCCACTCCTCATCATTGATTTCAGCTCCGGTCTTTCGTTGCATGCTGATGCCCTGCTCCGCCACCATTCGCCGCTCCCGTTTTACCTTTTTACGCCGGGAAGAACGAAGTGTGGCCAGAAAATCATCAAAAGCGTGGTATTCACGGTTATACCAATGAAACTGCACGGCCTCACGATGAAGAAAAGCACCCTCGTCTTTCAAATCCAGTAACGCTGTTTGCAAACGCGCACCGGGAAAAAGCAAGTGCCAACTGGAGTATGAATGTCTTTCTACGAGTTGATGTACTGCATTGAGCAAGGCCGCGAACACTTCATCCGGCGCGGCGGCAGATGACACACCAACACGCGGACCTGCTACGGGTGAAAAAGGAATGGCGGTGATCAGTTTCGGGTAATAATTCAGCCCGTAATGCTGATAGGCTTCCGCCCAGCCCCAGTCGAATACGAACTCTCCGTATGAGTTGCTCTTGGCATAAAGCGGCATAACTGCCAACGGCTGGTCTTCATCCATCAACATCAAATGCTGAGCTTGCCAACCCTCTTGCGGACTTACACAACCGCTTTCTTCCAGGGCCAGTAAAAAGGCATGCTGAACAAACGGGTTCTGACTATCAAACAGCCCGTTCCACAGTGAAGACGGGATATCTGCGATGTTGGAATAGAATTTACAATGCATATCTAAGTCTACAAAACCGGGCTATTTCACGCCGTGCATACCCTTTCGAACCAGCGGAATCAAAGCGAATGCCACTACCGAAGCGATAATTCCGATCCAGAACATCATCATGAACATGTCACCATAGGTAGCTGCGGCAACCGCCACATCCAGGTCTTCACCTTCGACAACATCCATTGAGGTCAGCTCACCAAACTTGGCGGCCAGTACTTCTGAATAGGCCGTTGCAAGAAACCAGGCACCCATCATGACGCTGACAACACTGGGCACGGACAATTGTGTTACCGCACTCAGACCGATAGGTGAAATACTGAGTTCACCGAGTTCAAGTATCGCGTAGGCCAGTACCAGCCACCAGACACTTGCCACGCCATTGATCCCGGCCAGGTGGGCCGCATAGACCATTGGAAGAAACGCCAACCCGGCCATTAACAGACCGATGGCACTTTTCGCGGGCTTACTCGGATTCAATCCGCGTTTGTCCAGCCACGGCCATAACCAGGTGAAAAACGGTGTAAATGCAACGATGAAAAAGGCGCCAAGGAAAGTCAGCGAACCCGCCGTCTGCTGTACGAAAGACATGTCACGGATAAAGGCAGCCAGCATCAGCAATGCAACTGCGCCAAGCAATATCTCGCCCTGACGAAGCTTGTCATGACTCGCCAAATTCAGTGCCAGCAGCATGGCCAGAGGACTGATTACCAGCGGAATAATGGTCCACGGCAACACCGGCTCTGCGATGACATTTGAAATAATGAAAAGGTCCTTGGTCAGCAGGCGGTCGGTAAAAGCGACCCACGAACCATATGTCTGTTCATACAAGGTGAAAAACACAAGCACCATCAGTATCAACATGACCAGGCTGATCATTTGCTGACGTTCGACCCGGTTGCATTTCACAGAGACAAACCAGACAAACCAGCCCACCAGCACAACCGACATGATGTGCATGGCACCGGAGACTGTCCATGTGTTTTGCATCAACTGCCAGATAACCCCAACACCGACGAGGGATCCGAGGTAAATGGCCCATTCGCGGCTCAACGGTCCCAAAACCTTTTCTGTTAGCAGTTCCGGATTTTTTGGTTCTGCATGACCATGCAGGTATTTCTGCCCGGTTAAAAATACCGTGAGACCTAACAACATGCCAATACCGGCCGCACCAAAACCGTATTTCCAACCAAAGGTTTCACCCAGGTAGCCACAGATAAGACTGGCAAACAACGCCCCGATATTGATACCGGCATAGAAAATCGTAAAGCCACCATCCCTGCGTGGATCATTCTGCGGGTATAACTTGCCGACGATGGTGGATATATTGGGTTTCAGAAAACCGACACCACCGATAATCAGTGCCAGGGAAAAATAAAATATCTGCAAGGCACCGTCATCACGCTGAACCTCACCACCCACCAAACGCGCCTGCTCACCCTCAAATGCCATGCCAAAATGTCCGAGACACAGCAGCACGGCACCTGCAATAACCGCCTTGCGCATACCCAGCCAGCGATCAGCCAGCAGGCCACCGATGACCGGCATCGCATAGACCATACCACCATAGGCACCTAACAACTGGTAGGCGGGTGTATCACCAAACATGTGGTACTTGATCAGGTAGAGGAATAACAGGGCCTTCATGCCATAGAATGAGAACCGCTCCCACATCTCGGTGAAAAAACAGATATAAAGACCTTTGGGCTGCCCCCAGAACTCTTCACCCGGGTGAAATTGTTGCTCTTTTGCGGTTTCGTTCATATTTATTCTTCGTATTGGCAATGCAGGATGGTGGTCAAGAATCCAGCGAAACGGCTTCCGAGTCAAATGCTTTGTGTATTTGATCCAGACAAATCCATGGACATTGCGTAGAATCCTTAAAATTAAGCTATCGTCAAAATAACAATGAATAAACGAAAGACCATCATTGATTGCGATCCCGGTCAGGACGATGCGGTGATGCTGCTATTAGCACTCGCCTGCCCCGATGAATTCGATATCCTGGGTATCACCACGGTAGCGGGTAACGTGCCGTTGGATCTGACACAGCGCAATGCCCGTATCATGTGTGAACTGGCTGGCAGAACCGATGTTCCAGTCTATGCCGGTTGTGACAAACCCATGCGCCTTGATCTGATTACTGCGGAAAATGTGCACGGGAAAACAGGTATCGATGGCGTCGAAATCTACGAACCGGCCATGCCCCTGCAGGATCAGCATGCAGTTGATTTCATCATCGAAACCCTGCTTCAAGCAGGTGACGACAGCATCACACTTGTACCGACCGGGCCCCTGACCAATATCGGCGAGGCCATGTCCCGCCAGCCGGATATTCTGCCCAAGATCAGGGAAATTGTAATGATGGGTGGAGCCATGCGTGAAGCGGGTAATACCACACCAAGTGCCGAATTCAACATTCTGGAAGACCCGCACGCTGCGCATATTGTGATGCAATGCGGTCGACCGCTGACCATCGTACCGCTGGATGTGACCCACCAGGCATTGGTTTCACAAAATCGCATTGAGCAGATTCGTGAACTCAATACACCCATTGGCACGGCGGTGGTCGGTATGATGGAGTTT
>Ga0316201_10001828_pt1 | contig 14739 bp, 16 predicted proteins | sample CS6wburrow_MG_FD_204516 | JGI IMG/M metagenome (GOLD analysis project Ga0316201, IMG submission 204516) | Coastal sediment microbial communities from Delaware Bay, Delaware, United States - CS-6 worm burrow | ecosystem: Environmental > Aquatic > Marine > Coastal > Sediment | place: USA... | reverse complement strand
ATGAGGAATTGGCGGCGGCTTGGGCCCGGAGGGCGGAAGGTGTCCCGCTGGCAAGCCCCTACGAGGCGCTGATCCTCGCATCCATCATCGAGAGGGAGACCGGCCAGGCGGATGAGCGCCCGCAGATCGGTGGGGTATTCACCCGCCGTTTGCAGAAGGGGATGAAGTTGCAGACCGACCCGACCGTAATCTATGGCATGGGTGAGCGGTTCAAGGGCAATATCCGCCGTAAGGACTTGCTCGAGGACACCCCCTACAATACTTACGTCCACACGGGACTTCCCCCGACACCTATCTGTATGCCGGGCCGTGATGCGTTGCTGGCAGCCGTGGATCCGGCACCTGGGAATACCCTGTATTTTGTCGCCAGGGGTGACGGCACCCACGTCTTCTCGGCAACCCTGGCCGAACACAATGCGGCAGTCAGGAAATATCAGTTGAAGCAATGAACAATCCCTGTTTCGTTACCGTCGAGGGGATCGAGGGTGCCGGCAAGACGACCTGCCTCGACTTGATCGAGCAGCGCATCAGGCGGCACGGACACCGGCTGCTGGTCACCCGCGAGCCAGGTGGTACACCGCTTGGTGAGGACCTGCGCAAACTGCTCCTGGGCCATCGCCACGAGGGCATGGCCGACGACACCGAACTGCTGCTGATGTTTGCTGCCCGCGCCGAACACCTGAGCGCGAGTATCGAGCCCGCCCTGGCGGCCGGCAGCTGGGTGCTGTGCGACCGCTTTACCGACGCGACCTATGCCTACCAGGGCTATGGTAGAGGCATCGATCTGGGGCGCATCGCAACACTGGAATCTTGGGTGCAGGGCGACCGTCGCCCCGATCTGACACTGATCATGGACCTTCCGGTCGAATTTGGACTGGAACGCGCCGGCAGGCGTTCGACTCCGGATCGTTTCGAGAACCAGGCGCTGGAGTTCTTCGAGCGGGTGCGTGGGGGTTACCGCGCACTGGCCGCTGCCGCCCCGGAACGTTACCGTGTCATCGATGCGGCGAGGTCTTTTTCGGAGGTCTCGCAACAGGTGACGGGTGTGCTCGATGATTTCCTCGATGCTCGGTCGACATGAATACGGCACGACGATTTTCCTGGCATTCCGAACAATGGCGTCGAATTGCCGCCGCGCGTATGGCCGGGCGCCTGCCCCATGCGCTCCTGCTTGCTGGGGCCGGCGGGCTCGGCAAGGCGGCCTTTGCCACCCGATTGAGCGACAGTCTGGTTTGTACCCGGCCGGATGGGGAAGGTGATGCCTGCGGGGTATGCGCCCCTTGTCGACTGACCCGGGCTGGCAGCCATCCGGATCAGAAGCTGGTGGTGCCGGGAGAACCCGGCAAGATGATCAAGATAGACGCTATCCGTGACTTGACCGCATCGAGTGTGCTGTCCGCGCAGGAAGGCGGCTACCGGGTATTCGTGATCGACCCCGCCGAGGCGATGAATCGGGCATCGGCCAATGCGCTGCTGAAGACCCTGGAGGAGCCGGTGTCGCGCACGGTGCTGATCCTGGTCAGTTCACATCCCGACCGACTTGCAGCAACCATTCGCAGTCGTTGCCAGGTGGTCAAGTTCGCCGTTCCTCCAATTGAAGAGGTGCGTGCCTGGCTGGCCGAGCGGGCGGACTCCGCGTCGTTCGAGGAGCTGCTGGCGATCAGCGGAGGTGCGCCACTACGGGCTTTGCAGGCCCAGGAGGAAGGCTGGATCGAAGAAAGTCGTCGCCTGAGTGGCGAGTTGGCCACGCTCAAACAGCGCAAGGCCAATCCATTGTCGATAGTGGAGGAATGGGAGAAACGGCCGCTAACCCTCTTGTCCGAGAGTTTGAAACGCTGTTTGAGCGACTTGATCAAGCTTGCGAGTGGCTTGTGGGACACGACGATCTACCATCCTGGTTTGCGCGGGGAGTTGCAAAGCCTGAGCGAGGGCATAGACTTGCAGCTGTTGTATGGCTTTAACGATGACTTGGTGCGTCTCGATCGGGAATCGTCGCATAACCTGAATGTGCAGATGAAACTGGAATATATTGCAAACCGCTGGTTGCAGATAACCCGCCCCGGAGGTCGTTGATATGACCGCGCCAATCATGCCGCGTGCGCGTCAGGGAATCCTTTCACTGACGATCAAGGACAAGAATGCCCTTTATGCCGCCTACATGCAGTTCGTGAAAAATGGCGGCTTGTTCATCCCCACATCGAAGAAATACAGCATTGGTGACGAGGTATTCATGCTTCTGAGCCTTATGGAAGAGGCAGAGCGGCTGCCGGTCGCCGGGCGGATAATCTGGATTACGCCGGTGGGCTCTGAGGGTAACCGGGCCGCAGGTATCGGGGTGCAGTTCAGTGATCAGGATGGCGGCATGGCGCGCAACAAGATCGAAGGCTATCTCGCCGGGGCCTTGCAGTCGGAAAAGCCCACCCACACCATGTAGTCGGGTAGCCTGGAATTCCCCGCAACGGCCATACATGCACCCCCGTCGATGCTGGCCGATGCAGGGATCATCGAGCGGACGATTTTGATGCTGGTCGACTCACACTGCCACCTCGACCGGGTGGATCTGGCGCCGTACGACGGCGATTTTTCCCAAATGATGGATGCGACGCGCGCTGCCGGCATCTCACACCTGCTGTGCGTATCGATCGACCTGGAATCCTATCCGGCCATGCTCTCGCTGGTGGAATCCTTTCCGGAGATCTCGGTTTCGGTCGGTGTACATCCCAACGACCGTGATCGCCGTGAACCCAGTGTCGCTGAATTGATCGAACTGGCCGATCATCCGAAGAACGTGGCGATCGGCGAGACCGGCCTGGACTACTTTCGCACCGAGGGCGATCTTGAATGGCAGAGGGAGCGTTTTCGCACCCACATCCGTGCGGCGCGCGAGACCGGCAAGCCACTGATCATTCATACCCGGGAGGCGCGCACGGACACCATCACGATCATGCGCGAGGAGCAGGCGCAGTCTGTGGGTGGTGTCATGCACTGCTTTACCGAGACCTGGGAGATGGCCAGGGCGGCCCTGGACCTGAATTTCTATATCTCGTTTTCCGGCATTGTCACCTTCAGGAATGCAGCAGAATTGCGCGAGGTCGCTGCCGCCGTGCCCGACGACCGCCTGCTGATCGAGACCGACTCGCCCTACCTGGCGCCGGTCCCCTACCGTGGCAAGCCCAACGAGCCTCGCTATGTGGGCAAGGTGGCGGAAACAGTCGCCGAAGTACGTGGCGTCAGTTATGAACGACTGGTCCGGCAATCGCGGGACAACTTCTACCGACTCTTCAGCAACGCCGTAACCTGACAGATCCAATCGCGATAGGGAGATCGCATGACCAGCATTTCACTGCCCCTGGGGCGCGGCACCCGGCTGTCGGCACCCGCTTTTATCCTGTGCCTTTCCGGCCTGGTACTGGTCTGCCAGACGTCCTGGCACTGGCGGCTTGCCATTGCGGGTTCGATCGTCGTGTTGGGGGCCCTGCTTTGGTTGCATCACTTGCGGCGCCGTCCGGTCAGCCTGGTCATAGGGGCGCATGGTGGAGTTTCCTGCGTCCTCGCCGACGGGCGGGAGTTTCAAGTGAAACGCTTCATTCCCGGCATTGTCCGCCCCTGGCTGCTGTGCGGCCGGCTGGAGGGCGGGGCGGGTGAGTCCTGCGATCTTTTCGTCCCCGGCGGGCAGCCCTCCTTGGGTGCCCATTGGCAACTGCGGCGCGCGTTGACCGGATTCCGCGTCCCTCAGTCACAGGATCGGCGCGGGGTGTAATTGTCCGGGATAAGGATTGTCGGTACGGCCTGATTGTCGTCGCGGTCAGGGAAATCGATGTTGTAGTGCAGGCCCCGGCTCTCACGCCGGCGTTGGGCGGACCGGATGATCAGTTCCGCGACGTCCACCAGGTTACGAAGCTCGAGCAGGTCGTTCGAGACGCGGAAGTTACCGTAGTATTCGTTAATCTCGTGTCGCAGCAGATCCACCCGACGATACGCGCGCTCCAGGCGTTTGTTGCTGCGTACGATGCCCACGTAGTCCCACATGAAGCGGCGTAGTTCCTCCCAGTTGTGGGAGACGACCACCTCCTCGTCGGAGTCCGTCACGCGGCTTTCGTCCCATGGGGAGATGTCGAGCACAGGTATATCGGTGCGCTCGAGTTCACGCAGGATGTCTGAAAGCGCCAACTCACCGAATACCAGGCATTCGAGCAATGAGTTGCTGGCCATGCGGTTCGCCCCATGCAGGCCGGTGTAGGCGGTCTCACCGATGGCGTACAGGCCATCGACGTCCGTCCTCGCGTCATGGTCCGTCTTTACACCACCACAGGTGTAGTGCGCCGCAGGGACCACTGGCAGCGGTTGTTTGCGCATATCGAAGCCGAGATCCAGGCAACGCTGGTGAATGGTTGGGAACAGGTTTTCGATCTCGTGTGCCGGTTTGTGACTGATATCCAGGTACACACAATCCGCACCCAGCCTCTTCATCTCGTGGTCGATCGCGCGCGCAACAATGTCGCGTGGGGCCAGTTCGGCACGCGGATCGAATTCATCCATGAATCGCGAGCCGTCCGGGCGGAGCAGTTTTCCGCCCTCACCGCGAACCGCCTCGCTGATAAGGAACGACTTCGCGGCCGGGTGAAACAGGCAGGTGGGGTGGAACTGGATGAACTCCATATTCCCGACCCGGCAGCCCGCACGCCAGGCCATGGAGATACCGTCGCCCGTGGCAACATCCGGGTTGCTGGTGTAAAGGTAGACCTTGCTGGCACCGCCCGTCGCCAGAACCACGCAGCGTGCCGACACCGCGACCACCTTGTTGGATCGGATGTTCATCAGGTAGGCGCCATGGCACCGGCGTCCAATGCCCCAAGTGTCGCGGTGCTCGGCGCTGACCAGGTCGACCGCAATATGGTGCTCGAAAACGGTGACATTCGGGTGTGAATCCAGTTGCCGGACCAGGGTGGTCTCCACCGCGCGCCCGGTTGCGTCTGCGGCATGCACGACGCGGCGATGACTGTGTCCGCCCTCACGCGTGAGGTGGTAGCCGGAATTCCCGGTCGCCGGGGAGCGCGTAAATTCAACACCCTCCTCGAACAGCCAGCGGATATTGTCGGGGCCGTGTTCCACCACCATGCGGACGACTTCTTCGTCGCACAACCCGGCGCCCGCGTCGAGAGTATCCTGAACATGTGAATCCATCGAGTCGCTGGCATCCAACACGGCCGAGATGCCGCCTTGCGCATACAGGGTGTTGCCTTCCGCGAGGTCACGCTTTGCAACCAGCGCAGTTCTCACCGACGGTGGCAGTCGCAGGGCAAGACCCAACCCCGCGGCGCCGCTGCCAATAATGAGAACGTCGAATTCGAGGTCTGCAGACTGTGTCATTAGATTGATGGTCCACGAATGAGCCGCCATAATCGGCGTTTGTATGGTTTCGGTGGTCAAAGCCTGTCATTAAGCCGGGTCAAGGTTAATCCCCCGGGGTCTGGCGCGTCACCTTATCGTGGCAAATAAAGTCCACCTGAAAGGATCACCAGTAGAGCACATGTCGGAATTTCCCCAGATTGCGCAAATTCGCGAACTTTGCCCGTTCGCCGTGGTCAATAGGCACGTGGCGTGGATGCACGCCGCTGAGCCGGCTGGAGCACCGCGACCGTGAGTTCTGACAGGGAAGCCGATCAGGTCCTGGTGGAACGGGTCCAGCGGGGTGATAAGAGGGCGTTCGACCTGTTGGTGCTGAAATACCAGCACAAGGTGGCGAATCTGATCTCCCGCTATATCCGCGACCAGTCCGAGGTGCTGGATGTGACTCAGGAGGCCTTCATCAAGGCCTACAGGGCCCTGCCGAAGTTTCGGGGTGAAAGCGCCTTTTATACCTGGCTTTACCGGGTCGCCATCAATACCGCCAAGAATTATCTGGCGGCCCAGGCTCGGCGGCCGCCGGGCGACGATATCGAGGCAGATACGGCTGAACAAATGGATATGGGGGCGGCCCTGAAGGAAACGGACACCCCCGAAAGAATGGCCTTGCAGGGCGAGATTGCGCAGACCATCCAGACGGCGCTCGGTGAACTGCCGGATGACCTGCGGACTGCAATCACGCTTCGCGAACTCGAGGGTCTGAGCTACGAGGAGATTGCTCAGGCCATGGATTGTCCGATAGGGACGGTACGCTCGCGAATATTTCGGGCGCGAGAGGCGATCGACAACAAGCTCAAGCCCCTCCTGGCGCCTTAGTGACGAGAGAAATCTGGCGATGAATGAACAACAGGGTGAACTGACCTCTTCTTTACTGGATGGCGAGCTCAGTCGCGACGCGCAACAGCGCGTTGTGACGACAATGCTCGGCGCGGCGCACGATGAGTTGGATCGTTTTGGCCGATACCGGCTGATCGGTGACGTGATACGCGGTGAATCGGAAGTACTCGCGGTTTCGGTGGCCGACCGAGTGCATGAGGCGCTGGATGAAGAGCCCGTGGTGCTGGCGCCAAGACGGGCGATGCCAAGGCAATGGTTGCGTCCGGTGGCTGGCCTGGCCGTGGCGGCCTCGGTCGCGGCAGCGGCAGTAGTCGTGGCCCCGCAGCTGATGACTGAGACGGGAACGAGCGGGCAGCCGGTGCAGCTGGCGGCTGATTATCAAAGGCCGCCGATGTCGCCGACACTGGCTGCAGCCGGAACGACCGGCGCAGCGGCGCAGTCCGGTGGCACGGGACAGGGCGACGCTCGCTGGCAGGCCCTGGACAAGGATCTGGAGGACCGCCTGAACCGACTGGTGGTCGAACACCATGAGTTTGGCGGTCGCAGCGGCATCAACGGCCCGGTCCCGCATATCGGATTCGTGAGCTATGAGTCACGCTAGCCGCTATGCGGCGGGCTTGGGTGGCCTGCTCCTGGCGGCGACCGCCTTCTCGGCTGAAATTACTCCGTATCAATTGTTGGACCGCATGAACGAGGCGGTGAGGCTGCTCGATTACGAAGGGCGGTTCGTGGTGCAGTCGGGAGACCGACTTGATGCGATGTATATCGTGCACCGGGTCAAAGAAGGCGCGGAATTGGAAAGGGTGGTATCGCTGACCGGCAGGCCGAGTGAAATCGTGCGCAGTAGCGAGGGGGTTGCGTGCCTGGTTCCGGGTCGCGGCGGACACATCAACGTAGGCCTGAGGGCACGGGGACGTTCTTTTTCTCCACTGCGCGGTGTGAGTAGCGATCAACTCGACAAGTTTTACTTGATAGAGATGCAGGAACCGGCCAGGGTCGCCGGACGGGAGGCTGATCAGGTCTTGATACAGCCACGCGACGATCTGCGTTTTGGTTACCGATTGTTCATCGACCGCGCATCGGCGCTGCCTTTGCAGTCGGTGATGTTTGACATGCAGCAGCGGATTATTTCGCAGATGATGTTCACCGATCTCCGTGTGAACCAGGCCATCACGCCCATCGAACACGATCTCTCGGCCATGCAAGTCGTGAAGGCTGACCCGTCCGACAGCCCGCCGCCAGAGCGCCTCGCGCCTCCGGCCTGGGTTTTTTCCGATTTGCCGCCTGGCTTCCAGTTGAACGTGCACAGGCGCAAATTCATGGGGCTGACAGCCGGAGAGCGAGAACATTTCGTATTTTCCGATGGGCTCGCGACGGTCTCGGTCTATGTCCAGCCCAGAAGCGGGGATGGCCTGTCCGGTGTGTCGAAACTGGGTGCATCGAGCGCCGTGGGGCGTCCGATCGATGACCATGAAGTCATCGTGGTCGGCGAGGTTCCGGTCAAGACACTGGATTGGTTTGCGCAGCAGATCAAGCCTACCGCGCCATGATCGAGGAGCAGGGACGGGTAGTTCGGTTGGACGGCGATTTTGCCGAGATCGTGACCGAAAAAAGGTCGGCCTGCGGTTCCTGCTCTGCGAAGGGAGGGTGTGGCACCTCGCTGCTGTCTACCTGGTTCCCGCAACGGCATCTGAGCTTCCGTCTCAAAAACGAGGTCGACGCCAGGCCCGGCGACCCTGTCATCGTAGGCCTCGACGAGGCTCTGTTGCAGCGAAGCTCCATGCTACTGTATGGATTTCCGCTGGCGGCTCTTCTGCTCGGCGCAATCGCCGGTGAACGCGGTTTCGAGTTTCTTGCATTGCCTTCGGAACTTGGCGCTGTGCTGGTGGGTCTACTGGGCTTGATCGCTGCGCTGTCGTTGGTCCGTCTTCTGACCAACGGAAAAGGTGCAGTCGGCGATCCTGGGGTGAGGTTGTTGCGTGTCGCCCGTCGATCACCATCCCTGGCGTCCGGTGACATCTCCATGCCGGGGACCCAACAAACGCAAGGTTTCAGGACGTACGAATGAAAATGATTCCAACACTTGGACTGCAATCGCTTTTGACTGGCTGCGTGATGGCCCTCGGACTGGTTGCTGGCTCATATGCACGAGACCTGCCCGATTTCACTGTGCTGGCGGAACAGAACAGCCCTGCGGTCGTCAATATCAGCACACTTCAGAAGGGGCAGTCGCAGCGTCGGATGCCGAAAGGCTTCTCGATGCCCGAGGTGCCCGAGGGCAGTCAGCTCGAAGAGTTGTTCAAGCATTTCTTCGGTGAAGGCATGGAGGATTTCGGCGACCGGGACAGCCAATCGCTCGGTTCCGGGTTCGTAGTTTCGTCGGACGGGTATATCCTCACCAACTATCATGTGGTCGCGGATGCCGACGAGGTCCAGGTGCGTTTCAGTGATCGCCGTTTTTTCGATGCCAAGGTCATTGGGTCGGACAAGGACAGCGATGTGGCCCTGATCAAGATCGAGGCGATCGATCTGCCGACGGTGAAGATAGGCAAGAGCAGCGACCTCAAGGTCGGTGAATGGGTGTTGGCCATCGGTTCCCCTTTCGGCTTCGACCATACGGTCACGGCCGGGATCGTCAGCGCAAAAGGGCGCAGCCTGCCGAGCGAAAACTATGTGCCGTTTATCCAGACCGATGTCGCCATCAATCCGGGCAACTCGGGGGGGCCGCTGTTCAACCTCGATGGTGAAGTGATCGGGGTCAATTCGCAGATCTACAGCCGCACTGGTGGGTTCATGGGTCTGTCGTTTGCGATCCCCATAGAGCTGGCGATGAACGTGGCCGATCAGCTGCGCCAGCACGGGCGTGTATCACGCGGCTACCTCGGCGTGCTGATCCAGGACGTCGACCACAACCTGGCCGATTCTTTCGGTATGGCACAACCTTACGGCGCCCTGGTCTCAAAGATCATGCCCGAATCTCCGGCGGCAAAGGCCGGCCTGCAGGTCGGTGACGTGATTCTCAGCTTCAACGGCCAGCGGCTGCTGAAATCCAGCCAGTTGCCTCCTTTGGTGGGTGCGAGCGGTATCGAGGAAGAGGCGACAGTGCGGGTCCTGCGAAACGGTAAGGAGCTGGATATTGCGATTGAGGTCGGCCGGCTTCCCGATGAAGACGCCGAGGTTGCGGCGGCGCCCCCGGCCAGAAGCGAACCGGACGAGATCGAGCAACTCGGACTTGCCGTCATAGACATCGATCCCAAGGTGCGCAAGGAACTGGGTCTGGAAGAATCCGGTGGCGCGCTGGTGGGAAAGGTCTCTCCCGGAGCGGCGCAGGATGCCGGTATCCGAAGAGGCGATATCATTTTGATGTTCGACGGTGTGGATGTCGGGGATGCCGCGCATCTGCGGAAACTGATCGACAACGCCGAAAACAAGCGCACGGTGGCGGTGTTGGTCAAACGTGGTGACAACCCCCTGTTCCTGGCATTGCGCATGAAAGACTGAGTGTCGTCTCCCGCGCCGGTGTTTTACTACCGCAACGGCTGCCATCTCTGTGAAGAGCTGGCAGCCGTGCTGTTTCGCGGCTGGCCGGAGCAGGCCTCGGCCATGGATTGGCGTGATGTCGACGAGAGGGCGGATTGGCGCGCCGCATTTGGCGAACAGGTGCCGGTGCTGGTTCTGGGTGAGGAGATCGTCTGCGCCCTGCGGCCGGATCTTCGGCGTATCGCCCAGTATTTCGGAGAAATGGTGAATCCGGTATAATCTGCGCACTTTGCGGCGGGACAGACCCCTGAACGGAACTTTCCGGTGGAAAGTTCCGTTTTTTTCATCCGCCAGGGTTTATCCTCACGGACCTTCATGACCGATCTCAGCCACATCAGAAACTTTTCGATCATCGCCCATATTGATCACGGCAAATCGACTATCGCAGATCGGTTTATCCAGGTCTGCGGTGGCCTGGCCCAACGCGAGATGGCGGAGCAGGTCCTCGACTCAATGGATATCGAGCGAGAGCGCGGGATAACCATCAAGGCCCAGTCAGTGACCCTGAACTACATCGCGAAAAACGGTGAAACCTATCAGCTTAATTTTATCGACACTCCCGGGCACGTCGATTTTTCGTATGAGGTCTCGCGTTCGCTGGCGGCCTGCGAGGGCGCATTGCTGGTGGTCGACGCCGCCCAGGGAGTGGAGGCGCAAAGCGTGGCCAATTGTTACACGGCGATCGAGCAGGGGCTGGAGGTGCTGCCGGTCCTGAACAAGATCGATCTGCCATCGGCAGACCCCGATCGCGTGGTCACCGAAATCGAGGAAATCATCGGCATCGAGGCCTCGGAAGCCTTGCACGTCAGTGCCAAGACCGGACTGGGCATCGCCGATCTTCTCGAGGCCCTGGTCGAGCATATTCCGCCGCCGAAGGGCGATGCAGAGGCACCCTTGCAGGCCCTGATTATCGACTCATGGTTCGACTCCTACGTCGGGGTTTTTTCGCTCATTCGCGTGGTGAACGGCGTGATCCGACCCAAGGACAAGATGCGGATCATGTCCAGCGGGCGCGTCTATCAGGTCGAAAAGGTCGGGGTATTCACCCCCAAACGACTCGACAAACCACAACTGAGCACGGGGGAAGTCGGATTCGTCATCGCCGGAATCAAGGAGGTTGACGGGGCACCGGTGGGTGACACCCTGACCCTGGAAAATCGCCGCGCCGATGCGCCGTTGCCAGGCTTCCGCGAGGTCCGGCCGCGCGTCTTTGCCGGCCTCTACCCGGTCAGCTCGGACGACTACGACAGCTTCCGCGATGCGCTGCAGAAGCTGAAACTCAACGACTCGGCCCTGCACTACGAACCGGAGACCTCGCAGGCACTGGGCTTCGGTTTCCGTTGCGGCTTCCTCGGTATGCTGCACATGGAGATCGTGCAGGAACGGCTCGAGCGCGAGTACGACCTTAATCTGATCACCACTGCGCCAACCGTAATCTACGAAGTGCAGATGAATGACGGCAGCGTGATCATGATCGACAATCCCGCTGCCCTGCCCGAACCGGGCAAGTACCGCGAGGTGCGCGAGCCGGTGATCGAGGCACATATTCTGGTTCCCCAGGATCATCTGGGTAACGTAATCAGCCTGTGTGTGGAAAAGCGGGGCATCCAGAAAAACCTGCAGTATCTCGGCGGTCAGGTGCAGTTGGTCTACGAATTGCCGATGAACGAGGTCGTTCTGGATTTCTTCGATCGGCTCAAGTCTGTCAGTCGCGGTTATGCCTCCTTCGAGTACGAGTTCAAGCGCTTCCAGGTGGCGTCGCTGGTCAAGCTGGATATCCTTATCAACGGCGAGACAGTGGATGCATTGTCTCTGATTGTGCACCGTGATCATTGCGAGAGTCGTGGTCGTGACCTGACCGAGCGCATGAAGGAGATCATCCCGCGGCAGATGTTCGAGGTGGCCATTCAGGCCGCGATCGGCAGTAAGGTCATCGCGCGCTCAACGGTCAAGGCCTTGCGCAAGAACGTTACCGCGAAGTGCTATGGCGGTGACATAACGCGCAAGCGCAAACTGCTGGAAAAGCAGAAGGCCGGCAAGAAACGGATGAAGCAGGTCGGCAGAGTTGAGATACCGCAGGAGGCCTTCCTGGCTGTTTTGCACGTTGGGAAGGACAAGTAACGGGCGATTCAAGCCATTCCGGGCAAGCCCGCCGTTGAAATTTGGAACTCTTATGCAAACGATCCTGATTTTCGCCTTTTTTGCACTGCTCGTGTGGGTGGTCATGTCTTTCGGCATAGAGCCGGCACTGGCCCTTGCCTCCATCGTCAGCGGCCTGGTCTGGCTGATCTATCGCCTGATCAGGGGAAAGGGTGAAGGCAAACCGCCGGCTACGGTCGAATACGCGCGCTCATTCTTCCCGATCTTCCTGATCGTTTTGCTTCTGCGGGCCTTTCTGGTCGAGCCGTTTCGTATACCGTCGGGATCCATGATGCCGACCCTGTTGGTCGGTGACTTCATCCTGGTCAACAAGTTCTCGTACGGAATTCGCGCACCTGTGACCAAGGCCAAGCTGATCGAGTTGGGTGAGCCGCAGCGCGGCGACATCGTCGTGTTCCGCTGGCCGGTCAATCCTCGCCTCGACTACATCAAGCGGGTGGTGGGTGTTCCGGGGGATCGCATCCGGTATCAGAACAAGACCGTATTCATCAACGGCGAGCCGGCTCCGATCGAGTGGCTCGGGCAGTACCAGCCGGACGGCTCGGGCATGCGCGCCCTCGGGTCGGTCGAAGGCATCGAACTGCTCGGCGATGTCAAACATCCTGTACTGGTCAATCCGCTGGCGCCCGATTTCAGCCCATCCTGCAATTACCTCGGCTATTCTGAAGTGACTGTCCCTGAGGGCAACTATCTGATGTTCGGGGACAATCGCGACGACAGCAACGACGGTCGCTGCTGGGGCCTGGTGCCAGAGGAAAACCTGGTCGGCAAGGCATTTTTCGTCTGGATGAGTTGGGACTGGCAGCGCTCTGGTTTTCTCGGCCTGAGCCGGATTGGGCCGATTGCCGATTGATGCGGCTGGTGTTTTTCAAGGCAGGCCAGCCGTCTGCCGCTACATTATTAGCCCGGCCGCCCAATATATCGGGTGGCCGGTTTAATAGAATACCCCTGACGTAGGATCGCTCTCATGAAACAGAATCTGATGGTTAACAGACAAAACGGCATGACCATGCTGTCGTGGCTCGTAGTGCTCGGAATCCTGGTCTTCTTCATCCTGATCGGAATCAAGATGATTCCGACCTACCTGGAAAATCAGTCGGTCAAGCAGGTTCTGACCAACATGGAGAATGATCGGGAGGTGCGCTCCATGTCCGGGGCTGAGATCAAAAATTCATTCATGAAACGCCTGAAGATCAACAGCGTGTACGAATTCGACCGTGATTCGATCAAGTTGAAAAAGGAAAAGTTCGGCACCAGGGTGGACGTGGACTACGAAGTGCGTAAACCCGTCGCCGGTAATGTCTCGATCCTGATGACCTTCAAAAACACGGCGTTGATCCCCCCGCCATGAGGCGGTTGCAGGAGCGTCTGGCTTACGAGTTCAAAGATATCGGTCTGCTGGAACGCGCCCTCACGCATCGCAGCCTTGGCGCGAGGAACAACGAACGCCTGGAATTCCTGGGGGACGCGATTCTCGGTTTCGAAGTGGCGGACCGCCTGTATCACCAGGTGGATGATGCCGACGAAGGTCAGCTGAGCCGCATGCGGGCACACCTGGTCAAGCGCGAGACCCTTGCCAGGATAGCGCGCGAGCTGAAGCTGGGGGCCATCCTCAGGCTGGGGGCAGGGGAGCTGCGTAGCGGCGGTCAGACCCGCGATTCGATACTCGCCGATGCCGTCGAGGCGATCATCGCCGCAGTATACGTAGATGGTGGTATCGATGAGGCCCGGAACCTGGTCAGGCGGCTGCTCGGTGACCGCTTGGCCGATCCCACCCCGGAGACGCGTCGCAAGGATCCCAAGACCCGGTTGCAGGAATATCTGCAGTCATCCGGCAAACCTTTGCCCAGCTACGATGTGGCCAGCACCAGTGGCGACCAGCACGATCAGACCTTTCGCATCGTTTGTTCGACCGGCTTGGCGGAAGATACAGAGGGCGAAGGCAGCAGCCGTCGCAAGGCGGAGCAGGCTGCCGCAAGGGCCATGCTTGAGCGCCTGGAGGCAATGGACAAATGAGCTATCGCAGCGGTTATGCAGTCCTGGTCGGCCGGCCGAATGTCGGCAAGTCTACCCTGTTGAATCGGCTGGTCGGGCAAAAGCTTGCGATCACTTCACATAAGCCACAGACCACGCGCCATCGGATCCTGGGCATCCGGTCGCAGAATGAAGGGCAGATCGTTTTTGTCGACACGCCCGGAATCCACGATCGTGGCGAAAAAGCGATGAACTTCTATCTCAACCGCACCGCGCACACGGCCCTGCAGGACGTGGATATCGTGATATTCGTGGTCCAGGCGCTGGCCTGGACTGAGGAAGACGAGCGTGTGCTCAGCGCGATCGAGCAGGCGGGCATCCCCACAATCGCGGTCGTAAACAAGGTCGATCTGGTGCCGCAGAAAGAGAATCTCCTGCCGTTCATGGAGACGCTCGCACAGCGACACCCCTTCGTGGAGGTGATGCCGGTTTCGGCACGGGACGGTGACAATGCCGAGACCCTCTTGCAGTCGGTGCTGGAGAGGCTCCCGGAGGGCGAGCCCATCTACCCGGACGACCAGATCAGCGACCGCTCGGAACGCTTCTTCGCGGCCGAGTTGCTGCGGGAGCAACTGATTAGGCGCTACCACCAGGAACTGCCATATGCGGTGACGGTGGAGATCGAGCGCTTCGAGGAGGAGGGCGGCCGTTACAACATCGGCGCGGTGATCTGGGTGGAGCGCGAGAGCCAACGCGTTATTCTGCTCGGAAAGGGCGGCCTGGCGATGAAGGAGACAGCGACGGCAGCGCGCATGGCGATGA
>Ga0316201_10001827_pt1 | contig 14742 bp, 8 predicted proteins | sample CS6wburrow_MG_FD_204516 | JGI IMG/M metagenome (GOLD analysis project Ga0316201, IMG submission 204516) | Coastal sediment microbial communities from Delaware Bay, Delaware, United States - CS-6 worm burrow | ecosystem: Environmental > Aquatic > Marine > Coastal > Sediment | place: USA: Delaware... | reverse complement strand
ATACCCACACCTTTAATCAATCTTCTTTCATTCTCTGCGCGAAGCGCGAAGCGTGAGCAGACAGTTTGTGACATAAGATTTGTATGCATAGAGTAGTGTGGTTGTTTTGGGTATTTTATTTTTTTGGCAATTGCCTTATAGCTTATTGACCTTCTGTGTTAATGACCTATAGTTTGTCATATCAATCTATTAACCTTGAATATAAACTTTATAAGGTTTTGATTGAGAATTAATAACGAATCGACAACCCAAAGGGGCTTTTATTATGACTGATAAACTCATTATCTTTGATACCACTTTACGCGATGGCGAGCAAAGTCCAGGTGCTTCCATGACGAAGAATGAAAAAATTCGTATTGCCAAAGCCTTGGAAAAATTGCGCGTTGACGTGATTGAGGCCGGTTTTCCAATTGCAAGTCAAGGTGATTTTGAAGCGGTGAAAGCGGTGGCCAATGTGATTAAAGATACCACAGTTTGTGCTTTAGCGCGTGCTTTAGATAAAGATATTGATCGGGCGGCGGAGGCGGTTAAAGGCGCAAATTCTACCCGGATTCATACCTTTATTGCGACTTCGCCTATTCACATGCAAGAAAAATTACGGATGTCGCCTGATCAGGTATTGGAACAAGCGGTTATATCGGTGAAACGAGCCCGTCAATATACTGATAATGTTGAGTTTTCACCTGAAGATGCGGGACGTTCTGAGACGGATTTTTTGTGCCGTATCATTGAAGCCGTTATTGACGCGGGCGCGGGTACCATTAATATTCCTGACACTGTCGGTTATACCTTACCCGCGCATTTTGGTCAATTGATTGCCGATTTGCGCGAGCGGATTCCTAATTCGGACAAGGCGATTTTTTCTGTTCATTGCCATAATGATTTAGGTTTAGCAGTCGCCAATTCCTTGGCAGCCGTGATAAACGGTGCGAGGCAAGTTGAGTGTACAATCAATGGATTAGGAGAAAGGGCCGGTAATGCGGCTTTAGAAGAAGTGGTGATGGCGGTTCGCACACGACAGGATGTCTTCCCTTGCCATACCGAATTGGATACGACGCAAATCGTCAATTGTTCACGTTTGGTTTCCAATATTACCGGTTTTCCGGTGCAACCTAACAAAGCGATTGTGGGCGCGAATGCGTTTGCTCACGAAGCGGGTATTCATCAAGACGGTGTACTTAAACATCGCCAAACCTACGAAATCATGAGAGCCGAAGATGTCGGCTGGCGAGCGAATCGTATGGTATTAGGTAAACACTCTGGGCGTAATGCTTTCCGCAATCATCTTCAAGAGATGGGTATTGATTTAAATTCAGAAGAAGAACTCAATGCCGCGTTTGCCCGTTTCAAAGCGTTAGCAGACAAAAAGCATGAAATCTACGATGAAGATTTGCAAGCTATTGTCAGCGATACCTTGACAATGGAACACGAGCAACTCAAATTAGTGGCTCTCAAGGTGTGTTCTGAAACAGGAGAAACCCCTCACGCGAATATCACCTTAAGCATGAATGATGGCACAGAGAAATCGGTAGCAGCGGCTGGTAGCGGCCCCGTGGATGCGACATTTAAGGCGATAGAAACAATCGTCAATAGTGAGACGAATTTATTAGTGTATTCGGTTAATAACGTAACCGATGGCACAGATGCTCAAGGAGAAGTGGTTGTACGCTTAGAAAAAGACGGCAGAATCGTGAATGGACAAGGTGCGGATACTGATATCGTGATTGCATCGGCTAAAGCCTATCTCAATGCACTCAATAAAATTTTCACACCGCTTGATCGCAAGCATCCGCAAATTATGCCGTAGTGATTTGCAATTAATTAATAACGTCACTTTCAACCCATACCGAAGACAAGCTCAGGGAACACTGGGTTGAACGGTTTGACGTTCCAACTTTAGTTTGCGGTTTGACGTTCCAACTTTTTTTCAACATGTTACGCGGGCTTCGGTGCCAAGGTAGAGACGCACGGCCGTGCGTCTCTACAGAGGGCGAACGCCAACACTTAAATTGTACGAGGATAAAGTGTTAAATAAACTTTTAAAAACAATTAGCTGGCTAAAGTCATTTTTATGAAAAATAATATAATGGTACACTAACTCAAGTTTTTGAACTTAAAAAATGTAAGGTTATGAGTCCAAAAATGTATAAAGTCATTGATAATTTTAAATAAATTTAAAAAATTCAGGAGGATAGGCGTTTTGCCTATTTTGAGTTATGAGTCTGATGGAACAACAATTAAGTGCTGATACGCAGGCGATTTTATTGCTTTGTGGGCATTTTGGCAAAAAAAGCGACGATATTAAACCATTAATGGTGTCAGAATATGCTAGGCTTGCTCAATGGTTGCAAATACAAGAGATGCGCCCTGGGGATTTATTAGACACTTCTTCGGCTGTCAAAATAAAACATATTGTTGATAAGACGATAACGGCCGGGCGTTTGCTGGCCTTATTAATGCGGGGTGGGGCCTTGGCATTGGCCATTGAGGCTTGGAGTAATAAAGGATTGTGGGTGATCAGTCGTAGTGATTCTGCTTATCCTATGCGCTTGAAAAAACAGTTAGGACAAGCCGCGCCGCCTATTTTTTATGGGGTAGGCGAACAGGCTTTATTGCTAAAGGGGGGGTTAGCGGTTGTCGGTTCTCGTGATGTTGATAATCAAATCATTGATTTTACTAAACTTATTGCTAAAAAAGCGGCCCAACAAAGGATGCCGATTATTTCTGGTGGTGCGCGTGGCGTTGATACAGAGGCGATGTTGACCGCTTTGATACATGGGGGTACGGCCGTTGGTGTATTAGCTGACAGTTTAGTACGTGCTGCGGTTGCAAGCAAATATCGAGACGCTTTACGAGAAGAACGGTTGGCACTCATTTCTCCTTTTGATCCTAACACCGGTTTTAATGTTGGTAACGCGATGGCGCGTAATAAATATGTTTATACGTTATCAGATTGGGCGGTCGTTGTTAATAGTGCTTATAAAGAAGGGGGCACTTGGGCTGGCGCACAGGAAAATTTAAAGGCGGAATGGGTGCCATTGTTTGTCCGTCAGGATAAATCTATGCCTGTCGGTAATCAAAAATTGCTTAATCAAGGGGCAATAGCACTAGAGCAAAATGGCTTGCAGGATTTAACCGATTTGCGTGAACAATTATCACAATTGGCGGATAAAAAACCACTACAGGTGACTGAAAGCGAGTCTGCGGATTATCAAAATGATGTAAAAACTTCAGTCACCACTGAAGTGAGTGAACAGGGGAAAATTGATGATGAAGTGAGTGAAAAAACGATAGATTTATTTAATGTTGTCTGGCCGACTATTGAACAACAACTGGTAACCGACAAAACCGAGCAAGAACTCGTTGAGTGTTTGAATATAGAGATCAAACAATTGCGTTTGTGGTTAAAACGCGGTTTAGACATGGGCCGCATTAAGAAGCTCAAAAAACCGGTACGTTATGTCATTGTTGAACTGGATTATGATACACAACCAGAAACTCAAAAATCCTTATTTGGGTAAAATTGTAGTGGGAAGTAAGATGTTAAACAAATGTAGAGACGCATTGCAATGCGTCTCTATTCTGGCCTGATTGGCGCGGATTAAATTCGCATGGCAATGTAGAGACGCATTGCCATGCGTCTCTAAAAAGCGATAGAACGCTGATTGCACTGATTAAATTAGGTCTTATTGAAAATAGCGAGTGTGTTCATCACATCTGTCACCGCTTCTTCAAATGCTTTGAGCAATTCTGGTGTCATTTCATCTCCCATTTTTAAAACCATTTCCAACGCTTTTGAGCTTTCTGATAAATTGTTGATAGCAAGATTACCAGTCACGCCTTTGAACGAATGAAGCAAATACAAAACCTTTTCGGTATTACCCTGCTTTAATAAAGTTTTTATCTGGTTTGTAATATCCTGATATTCTGTACGAAAATCTCGCAAGAGTTCAAAGTACAATTGGCGATTGCCAAGCAATCTGTTGAGGCCATCAGCTATGTCAATGCCGGGCAATTCGTCTGAAAACAGTGTTTCAAAATCCATCGCCTCAGAGGGTGCTTCTATTTCACAAAGACTAGGCAGTTCGTGGCTCGGAGGCGTTACCCATTTTTTTAGGGTGCTAAACAGTCGATCCACTTCAATGGGTTTAGTAATATAGTCATTCATACCGGCAGCGAGACATTTTTCTTTGTCACCACTCATGGCATGGGCAGTCATGGCGATAATGGGCAATTCACTATATTGGGGGTTTTCTCTGATTAATCGGGTTGCCTCATAACCATCCATTTCGGGCATTTGGACATCCATGAGTACCGCATCAAAATCGCTTTTGGCAATCATTGCGATGGCTTCTTTACCATTGTTGGCAATCTCTACTATTAATCTTTCGCCTTCTATCGTTTCTCTTGCAACTTGTTGATTAATAGAATTATCTTCTACTAACAAAATCCTAGCACCTTGGATGGCTTTGATATTGGCACTCATTTCCGCCTGTTTTTGCAAGGCGTGTGACGTTTTAGCAATCTGTTCGCCAAAGACACTCATAATGGTGTCAAATAATGTAGATTGTGTTATTGGCTTGCTTAAAAAGGCCTCTATGCAGTGCTTGTCCGCACTTTTAAAAACATCTTCCCTAGAAAAAGCGGTCATCATAATAATGGCCGGTTTCTGAGGCAAACGAGGATTGTCTTTAATGTGATTTGCTGTTTCTAGCCCATCCATTCCCGGCATTTTCCAATCCAATAGTACCAAATCATAAGGGTGTGTTTTGGCTACTCTTTCTAGTTCTGTCAGTGCTGCTGCGCCAGAGCTGACTAGCGAGAGGTCTTCAAAGCAGAGGGCAGATAACTCGTCTTGCATAATTTCAAGCGATATCGTGTTGTCATCGACAATCAATATCCTGATACCATAGAGCTTTTCGGGTGTTTGATAAGTGATTTTAGGCGTATTGACTTGGCAACCAAAGAGGGCTGTGAAACTAAAAGTGCTTCCCTTGCTTGGTTGAGATTCTGCCCATATTTTGCCACCCATCATTTCTGTTAAGCGTTTGCAGATGGTTAATCCTAATCCCGTTCCGCCAAATTGGCGCGTGGTGCTTGTGTCTGCTTGCGTGAAGGCCTCGAATAGTTTAGAAATGCCCTCTTGTGAAATGCCAATGCCGCTATCCTGCACCGAAAAACGGAGTGTGACTTGTTCTGCCTCTAGTTTGATGACTTCTGTTTTGATAACAATATTACCTTGCGCTGTAAATTTGATGGCATTGCTTGTCAGATTAATCAGTATTTGACCCAGCCGCAAGGGATCGCCTACCATAAGACGGGGGACTTGCTTATCAATGGCCAAAAGTAATTCTAGCCCTTTTTCTTCAATTCGCAACCCAAAGAGACTAGACAGCTGATTGAGCACATCATCTAAATGAAAATCCACCGATTCCATGTCCAACATACCGGCTTCAATCTTGGAAAAATCCAGAATGTCGTTGATAATACCGAGCAAGGTTTGGGCAGCGTTTTCTATTTTAATCAAATAGTTATATTGTTTATCTGTCAGTTCAGTTTTTAAAGCCAGCCGAGTTAAGCCAGTAATAGCGTTCATGGGAGTGCGAATTTCGTGGCTCATATTGGCCAAAAATTCGCTTTTGGCTTTGTTAGCGGATTCGGCAACTTTTTTAGCTTCTTTTAGCTGTGCTTCCCTTTCTTTGAGTATTTGCGTTCTTTCAGCAACTTTGTTCTCCAAAGTACGGTTATATTTTTCCAGTTGGGTACTTAAAAATACCCCCAATTGCTTATCGACTTTAAGAATATGGTTAACGAACCAATCCATTATTAGGGTTTGTACGCGAAATACCAGATACAATCCTTTATCGTGTTTGTCGCGCAGTTCTTCTTTCAGGGCGTTGAAGGCTTCAATAAACTTTAAATGAAGGGATTTGTGCGCTGGATAGCCGGGATAGTTATATTCTTGCATTAACACTTCTTCATTATTGAAATGTTTGACAACGTAGTTTTCCAAAAAAGCGGTGATTTTCTGGATGTGTTCTTGTCCTTTGCCACTGCGAATGGCTTCAATCAGCTCATTAATATTGTTAATCAAGTCTTTATGTTCTTTATCGATTAAAGGAATACCGATGGCTAGGCTATCTGACCATTTTATGGTGTACGTCAGATCACTTAATCCGTCGTGGTGTTCCTTGCTGATCTGTTTATAACAACGTTGCAGATAAACTTTGGCAGCTTTATCGTCAGGCGTTTTTTTCACAATTTGTTCAAATAAATCAACCGCTTTGTCAATTTGTTTAAATTGATAATAAGAAACGGCTTCTTCAAATTGTTTAATGGTCGCTAATTTCGGTGTGTCAATGTCGGATGCCTCCTGATGAAACACGTCATAAACGGACAGGGGAATTGACAAGCCTTCTGGTTTTATGCGTTCAATAAAACGAATAGCATATTGTGATGGTGCTTTTAATATCCTATAGGTGTGTTCACTGATCAAAAGCGTGGTGCCATAAATATTGTTCATGGATTCAAGAGAAAATGCCAGATTGACGGTATTGCCAATCACACTGCTCTCCATGCGCTGAGTACCCCCAATTGTGCCAAGCACTAAATGACCGGTATCTATGCCCAAATGGATCAAGAATGGGGGATGATTTTGTTCATAGCGTACCTGATTATATTCGCCCAATCGTTTTAACATGGCATTGGCCGCATTAATGGCCTCATTAGGATTTGAAAATAAGGCGATAAATTTTTCGCCCATATAATTACTGACAAAACCATGATTGTCTCTGATAATGGGTTCAACTTGTTTTAAATGGGCATTGATAAAATCTATCGTTTCCCCAGCAGTCATGCTTTCCGATAGGGTGGTAAAACCATAAATATTTGAGACCAAAACGGTCATTTCCTGTTCTCTTTGATCACCCAATTCGATTTCAATAATGTCTTGCTTATTGAGTAATCGGAGAAAACGGGCTGGTACAAAACGGGCAAAAGAAGTATTTTGTTTTTTGATGTATTCTGCCGATTGTTTTTGCCGGATTTTGGCATTAGCCAGCTTAAATAAACTGATAGCCAAAATCAGAATCAAAGGGAGTCCAATCAGAAGTAGTTTGATTAATAGTGTGTTTGAATGGGCCAATAAAACACTTTTTGGTAGATAATAAACAATTTTCCAGTAATGGCTATGAGGTGTTGCTGATTTTTCAGCAGGATAAACGGTTGTAAACGCAAACAAAGCATTCGCATCAAACTTATGGCCCGATTTTTTGGATGAGATTTGTTGCCATGCGTGTGGAAAATAATTTTGCATTTTTTCAGTTTCACGCGCTTTAAACATGAACCCCCATTCACGTTCTGGTTTCCAATGTTTAAGCCAGTAACCTTTGGAATTAACCAGCATGATTTTCCCAACGGCGTTGTCTGACAGCGCGTTCATTTTGTTGAGCAAATCATTTCCCTTATAATTTAATAGGATAATACCCCGTTTCTGGTTTTGCTGATCAAAAATGGGGGTGGCAAAACGAATCATGGGGTTTAGGGGCATTTCTATTCTGTCACGTTCCATATTCAGGTCAAAGGGTGAGACAAATATTTCTCCCCGTTGCAATTTGAAGGCCTCATTAAAGTAGTAGCGTTTTCCTTTAAACTGGAGTGCATTTTTTGGCACGATTGTCGCTTGCCCTTTGTTGTAATTAACCCGTATGATTTCCATACCGGTTTCATCCAAAAGACGCACCTGATCATACTGGCTTGTTCTTTTTGAAAAAGACAATAAATCTTGCGCGAGATGATTCGCATATTCGCTTGAATTTTCAGCAAAAAATTTTTTTAATGCGTATTGTTCTGCCAAAAACAGGACATCCGAATAAACACTGTTTAAGTCATTGAGGATGATTTTTTGGATGAGATTGACTTGATTTTTTCCTTTGAATATTGCGAGGTTTTGATCATTGTTATAATTCAAAGTCAATAATAAATAGATAACCCCCAACAAAATAAAAAAGAGAGTTGAAACGATAGAGATTGCTCGAATTGCTGGATTTTGTTCAAATAATGCTTTGAATGTCATGTTTTATTTTTCTGAGTGAAGGATAAAGCCAAAAAATGTATCAAGTAGAGACGCGATGCTTCGCGTCTCAAGAGCATTGCCTCGAAACTAAACAGAGACGCGAGGCAGAGCAAATCTACGACAATGAGTTAGAGAATGATAAGGCAAAAAACGACAAGGGTTTGTTAAGCGATACGGATAAAGCGATTCATGTATATTAACAAATCTTGTCATTTATTATACTTGATGTTCAAGTTATTATTTTTCATAGTCTGTCTCATTTGATATTCAATTACTTTTTATCTCAGTTTTCCATGATAAAATAGAATTTTAATGAGACTAAATTGTCTTGATTATCACTTTTATTATAACTAATAACTGATAACTGATAACTGTTTACTGATTGAAAGATATGTACAAACTTGAACACATTTTACCCGTCGCTCGTGCCATTCGTAAGCGTATAGAACAATTATTAGAACCTGTCGTCGCTGAAAAAGTGATTTATGATTTGGATAAATTAATCACACGCGCTGAGTTAGGCAAGGCAGTGGCAGATGAGATATTTGAATTATTAAATCACTACGAGACGACACGCAAAGAAATGACTGCGCGTCTTGCTGCTGATGAAAGTTCATCATTGGCGAATGAGCCGGAGTCTCTCATTCTTTCAAAATATGTTTGTCCCGTTCCTGGCGGTTGTCGTTGTAGACGATATCCGAATGGTTGGGAACGAAAGCGAATTGAGGATGAGCCGCCAATTTGTCCTAAGCTGAAACGGCCTTTAGTGGTTGTGTAAATTGTGAACATAAGGGCAATTTGGGCTATTCCCAAATGATATTAATATACCCGTTTTGCCGCCTTCAATTATCCAAAAAATGGGCTTGCGCGTGGGATTGTCACTACATATAACTGATAACTGATAACTGATAACTGATAACTGAAATATGATTACTTTACGCAACCTGTCTTTACAACGAGGGCTTAAACTTCTTTTTAACCAAGTTAATATCACTATCAATATGGGTCAAAAAGTGGGCCTGATTGGGGCGAATGGTTGTGGGAAGTCTACTTTGTTGGCTTTGCTACGTGGTGAGTTGCATTCTGATGAGGGGGATATGGATTTGCCGCCTCAGTTAACGATTGCTCATGTTGCTCAAGAAACCCCGGCCGTTTCTCAACCGGCGATTGAGTATGTATTGGATGGTGATCAGGCGTTACGTGAGATTGAGGCGGGTTTAGTGCAGGCGACGCAGGCCGGTGATGGGATGCGCGAGGCGCGTTTACATGCTCAATTTGAGGGGATTGATGGTTATACGGCACGGGCACGGGCGGCTCAGTTGATGCACGGTTTGGGTTTTGTGGTGAATGAGGATGATAAGCTGGTGAATGCATTTTCGGGCGGTTGGCGGATGCGTTTAAATCTGGCGCGGGCTTTGATGTGCCGATCTGATTTGCTATTGTTAGATGAGCCCACTAATCATTTGGATTTGGATGCGGTATTATGGTTTGAACAATGGTTAAGGCGTTATCAGGGGACTTTATTGTTGATTTCCCATGATCGCGATTTCCTGGATAATGTTGTGAATATTATTGCCCATATTGAACATCAATCGGTGAATTTATATACGGGGAATTATGAATTTTTTGAACGCCAACGCGCTGAAAAATTAGCCTTACAACAGGCGGCTTATGAAAAACAGCAGCGGGAAATTACCCATTTACAAGTTTTTGTTGATCGTTTTCGTTATAAGGCGACTAAGGCTAAACAAGCTCAAAGTCGTTTGAAAGCTTTGGCACGGATGGAAAAAATTGCGGCAGCTCATGTGGATTCACCGTTTCATTTTGGCTTTGAGCAGCCTGTACAAATGCCAAATCAATTAATTCATTTGGATAAAGTGAGTGTGGGTTATACGTCAATACCCGTGTTGGAAAAAATCAGTTTGCGTATTACGCCAGGCTCACGTTTGGGTTTGTTAGGACAAAATGGCGCGGGTAAATCGACTTTAATAAAATTGTTGGCAGGGCAACTTGAAAGCTTGCAAGGTGAGTGTATTTGTGGAGATGGCTTACAAATTGGGTATTTTGCCCAACATCAATTGGAGCAATTACGCGGTGAGGAGAGTCCTTTGCAGCATTTGCAATCATTGGATGCGAAGGCGACTGAACAATCATTGCGTAATTTTTTAGGCGGTTTTGCTTTTCTTGGCGATATGGCCGTGTCGCCAGTGGAACCCTTTTCGGGGGGCGAAAAGGCGCGTTTGGCACTGGCTTTGATCGTTTGGCAACGGCCTAATGTTTTGCTGTTGGATGAGCCGACTAATCATTTAGATTTGGAAATGCGTCATGCGCTTACGCTTGCTTTACAAGATTATAGTGGTGCATTAGTGATTGTTTCCCATGATCGGCATTTATTACGGACAACAACTGAGGAATTAGTTTTAGTTGCAAACGGGCGCGTGAAAGCTTTTGAGGGTGATTTAGCTGATTATCGGCAATGGCTATTTGAACAACGATCTGAACAGCGTAACGCTTCTTCTTTTACAGCGAGTCAGAAAGGGAAGGGGGCTAATCAGGCTAATCAAGCTGGGAATCGTTTAGAAAAAAAGCGTTTAGATGCGGCACAACGTGAACAACGTCGTTCGCTACAAAATCGTTTAAAAAAAATAGAGGTTGAGTTGGATAAATTGACGGGCGAAAAAACGGCTGTTGAGGCTTTACTGGCTGATCCGAGTGTTTATGATGATAAAAATAAGCTGAATGAGTTTATACACCAACAGGCTGTTTTGTCTAAAAAACTTGAAGAAATTGAGGAAAGTTGGTTGGAAGTGACGGAGGCGTTAGAGGCTTAGTTATCAGTAAAATATTAACAGTGAACAGTGAACAAAGAAGAAGCTTATGGTTTATCACCGCCATGCGTTAATCGCAAAATCCTACGGGTTAAGTACCCGTGAAAACATCAGAAAGTATAGTGATTCATTAAATAGCTTGAAATTATTGGAATCATGTTAATCAGCGGAACCGAAGATCAGCGAAGCTAATTGCCCTGTGGGGCGCTGCCCCACCTTCACGATCTATGAACCCTACTAGAATAGGGCTAATAAAATAAATTTGGACGAAAATCGGGCCTCTGCAAAATGAATTTGGACGAAAATCGGGCCCTATCATGGCGCGTTTTCAGCACGATAAAATTACCCCAATCTAATCCCTTCATATACAATCCTTGTTGTTAGGTTTTAAATCCTTTTTTTATATACAATCCTTGTCGTTAGGTTTTAAATCCTTTTTTTATATACAATCCTTGTCGTTCGTTTTTATAAACACGCCTTGTCGTTTGTTTTTTATAGACAAATCGCAGTTGTAATCCTTGCCGTTTGCTTTAAAATCAGCGTAATAATTGATAACTGATAACTGATAACTGATAACTGATAACTGATATGTTTGAAAGTCTAACTGAGCGTCTTGGACAGACGCTAAAAAATATTAGTGGAAAAGGGCGTTTAAGCGAAAGTAATATTAAAGATGCTTTGCGTGAAGTGCGTATGGCTTTACTGGAAGCCGATGTTGCGTTACCGGTTGTTAAAGATTTTGTTGAACAGGTGCGACAACGGGCTATTGGAGAAGAAGTCATTGGGAGCCTGACACCAGGGCAAGCCTTGATTCGCGTGGTGCGCGATGAGTTAACGCGGTTGATGGGCAACCAGTGCGATGAACTCAATTTACACGCTCCGGCACCTATCGTTGTCTTGATGGCCGGCTTGCAAGGTTCAGGTAAAACCACGACTGTCGCGAAATTATCCCGTTGGCTCTTAGAACGTCACAAAAAATCGGCTATGGTGGTGAGCTGTGACGTGTACCGCCCTGCTGCTATTAAGCAATTGGAAACTTTGGCTAATGAGGTTGGGGTACACTTTTTTCCCAGTGATATTTCGCAAAAACCGGTTGATATTGCTAAGGCTGCTGTCGCACATGCTCGTAAACAATTTGTCGATGTGTTGTTGATTGATACTGCTGGTCGTTTGCATATTGATGATGAAATGATGTCTGAAATCAAGGCGTTACATCATGAGACGCAACCGACAGAAACTTTGTTTGTGGTAGACAGTATGACTGGGCAGGATGCGGCGAATACGGCTAAAGCTTTCAATGAGGCTTTACCCTTAACCGGCGTCATTCTGACTAAGACAGATGGTGATGCCCGTGGTGGTGCGGCTTTATCAGTACGACATATTACGGGTAAACCGATTAAATTTATTGGCATCGGCGAAAAAACGACTGCCTTAGAACCGTTTTATCCTGATCGTATTGCTTCCAGAATTATCGGTCAAGGGGATGTACTGAGCTTAATTGAGGAAGCGGAGCGCACGGTTGATAAGGAACATGCTGAGAAGTTTGTTGGTAAGCTGAAAAAGGGACGGGGTTTTGATCTGGAAGATTTTCGCGCTCATTTGGTACAAATGCGAAATATGGGTGGCGTTGCGAGCTTGATGGATAAAATACCGGGTATCAATCAAGTGCCCGATAAAGCCAAGTCGATGCTCAACGATAAAGAAATCAAGCGCATGGAAGCGATTATCAATTCGATGACTCCCCTTGAGCGGCGCACACCGACAGTTATTAAAGGTTCCCGCAAACGTCGGATTGCTAAAGGTTCGGGTACCCTAATTCAAGATGTGAATCGCTTACTTAAGCAATTTACTCAAATGCAAAAGATGTTTAAACAAGTGAGTAAAAAACGTGGAATAGGCAATATCATGCGGGGTGTCAAAGGGAAAATGCCACCAGGAATGCGATTTTAATGCTTAATTATTAATGGTTAATGGTTAATGGTTAATTAAACCCATAAAGCTAATGTTGTAGGGGCAATCCCTTGTGGTTGCCCTTTTTATGGGTTCGATTTTGTTCTAGGTTCCACCTATTCACAGGCCTTCAGGTTCCACCTTTTCAGGCAAACATCGCTAAAAAAACGTTTGCCAGAAAGCCTATTCACAGGAGGCCCCTGAAAAAGTTAGAGTTGTTCACGGCTTATTTAATAGTTGACAGAATTCAGTTTTATTATACGTTCCATAAAATCATTTATTCTATTCATTAATTAATAAGGATTGATTACCTTGAAAGACGAATTTCCTCGTATTAAACGCCTCCCCCCTTATGTTTTTAACATTGTTAATGAGTTAAAAATGCAAGCTCGTACACGAGGGGAGGATATTATTGATTTTGGCATGGGTAATCCTGATCAGCCCCCTCCTAAGCCTATCGTTGATAAATTGGTTGAGGCCGCACAGCGTAAGGATACTCATCGCTATTCTGCCTCAAAGGGTATCCTGAGATTACGTCGTGCCATGACGAATTGGTATGATCAACGCTATGATGTGTCTTTAGACCCTGAAACGCAGGCTATTGTCACTATTGGATCTAAAGAGGGTTTAGCCCATTTAGCCTTAGCTACGCTTGGTACTGGAGATTCAGTGTTAGTACCTAATCCAGCTTATCCAATTCATCCTTATGGTTTTGTGATTGCGGGGGCCGATGTACGTCATGTGCCTTTGATTCCAGGAGTTGATTTTTTTGCAGAATTGGTCAAGGCGATTACTGATTCTTGGCCTCCTCCAAAAATGTTGGTACTCAATTTTCCAGGCAATCCAACAACGCAATGTGTCGAACTTGATTTTTTTGAAAAAATAGTTGACATTGCGAAAAAACATGATATTTGGATTATACATGATTTGGCTTATGCCGATATTGTTTTTGATGGTTATAAAGCCCCGTCGATTTTGCAAGTGCCGGGGGCAGTTGATGTGGCCGTTGAATCCTTTTCTTTGTCTAAGAGCTATAATATGCCCGGCTGGCGGCTCGGCTTTATGTGTGGCAATACGACTTTGATTGCAGCCTTGACCCGTATGAAATCTTATCTTGATTATGGCACATTTACGCCCATTCAAGTGGCGAGCATCACGGCACTAGAGGAGTGTCAGGATTATGTGTTGGAAATTCGGGATATGTATTGCAAACGTCGAGATGTACTGTGTGATGGTTTAAATGCCTTAGGCTGGGCGGTAGAAAAACCAAAAGCGACTATGTTTGTGTGGGCAGAGATACCCGATCCGTATAAAGCCATGGGATCATTAGGATTTTGCAAGAAACTGTTATCGGAAGCGAAAGTGGCTGTGTCGCCGGGCATTGGTTTTGGCAATTATGGGGATGATCATGTACGATTTGCGTTGATTGAAAATCCTCATCGCACACGTCAAGCGTTGCGTGGTATTCGAGATATGTTTCGCAAAGATCAAAATTGATAATTGAGATGGGTGTAGCGAAGCTCCAACTTTAACCTCGAACCCACCCTACAACTGAAATAAAATGCCCTATCGCTGGGTGTCTTTGAGGTTGATGATTTGAAAACAGATAGGTAGTCAATACCTTCGCTAAATTATATAAATATTATGTGGTTATTATCTTGCCAAACGAGACGCACGGCCGTGCGTCGAAACAAGGTTATTTTGGCGGCTCGAAAAGCGCATGAGTCCTTATTCTCCATTTCACGCCATTTTGCGCAAAAACTTTTGCGTGAAATTAAAAATAGGCTTCTGTTTTCGCGCAGCGAATTATTAATTCATAACTTATTGATTTTAAAATAAAAAAAATCATATTTTTAAGTGTTTGAATAGACACAGTAACTATAATTTATT
>Ga0316201_10001826_pt1 | contig 14745 bp, 13 predicted proteins | sample CS6wburrow_MG_FD_204516 | JGI IMG/M metagenome (GOLD analysis project Ga0316201, IMG submission 204516) | Coastal sediment microbial communities from Delaware Bay, Delaware, United States - CS-6 worm burrow | ecosystem: Environmental > Aquatic > Marine > Coastal > Sediment | place: USA... | reverse complement strand
GGTTGCCGCCTTCCTCGTGACCCGTCCATTATTGAAACGGCTGCTTTCGGCGCAAGATCACGAGGTGCACTGGACGTGGATCACAACGCCCGCCAGCTACGTGATCGGCGGCGTTGCAAGCTACTGGTTATTCGATCGAATCTCGGGGTTCTGGTAATGAAAAACTATTTGTCTTTGGCACTGCTCGTTGCCTGCTCGCTTCCTGCTGCTGCCCTCGCCCAGGACGAAGAAAACCTGGCGAAACAACTCGCGAACCCGATTGCTGCGTTGATCAGCGTGCCCATACAGGTCAACTACGACGAGGACTTCGGCGTGGACAACGAGGGTTCGGCCCTGCGTATCAACGTGCAGCCCGTCATTCCCTTTTCCATCGGGCAGGAATGGAACCTGATCTCCCGCACGATTCTTCCTGTCCTGAACCAGGACGATATTCCGGTTCCGGGCACCAGCGAGTTCGGGCTCGGCGACACGGTACAAAGCCTGTTCTTCTCCCCGAAAGCGCCGACGGCGAGTGGATGGATCTGGGGCGCGGGCCCCGCGTTTCTGATTCCGACCGCGACCGACGAGACGCTGGGCAGCGAGAAGTGGGGTCTCGGTCCCACTGCCGTTGCCCTCAAGCAGACAGGGCCCTGGACCTACGGCGCACTCGCCAATCACCTCGAGTCGTTCGCCGGCACGAGTCGCCGCGCGGACGTCAGCGCGACGTTCATCCAGCCGTTCCTGACCTACGTAACCCCGACACAGACGACGTTCGCGCTCAATACCGAGTCGACCTACGACTGGGAGACGAACAAGTGGTCGGTCCCGATCAACTTCAATGTTGCGCAGGTCATGCGCTTCGGCAACCAGCTCGTGCAGATCGGGGCCGGCCTCCGTTACTGGGTGACGACGCCCGATGCCGGGCCGGAGGACTGGGGCTTGCGGCTGAATTTCGTTCTGATGTACCCGCGATAGGAAATGCGCTGACGGGGCTTCGCGGGTCCAACCCGCGGCTGAATCCGCGATATACTGAGGTTTCCGCACAACCCGAGCAGAACAATAATATGGGGAGGACATGGCGGACGACCTGCACCTCAACCCGCTGACCGGCCACGACGAGTTCGACGACCTGATCGCCGCATTCTCGGAATTGCGGGACGCCGGAGAAATGGAGCTGGCGCGGCAACGCATCTGGGAGAGGTTCGGGACAGAGGGTGCCGTGTTCATTTCCGACATGGCGAGCTTTTCGAGCACGTCCAGAAAGGTCGGCGTGTGCCATTTTCTCAAGCTGATCCACCGCGCCCGCCAGATCATCGCGCCGCTGATCGCGCAGAACAACGGTCTGCTGCTCAAGTGCGACGCGGACAACTGCTACGCTTTCTTTGAAAACACCGACGACGCCATCCGCGCAAGCTTCGATATCAACGCCGAGCTCTTTCGCCATAACGACGAATTCAGCCTCAGTGAACAGATCTACCTGTCAGTCGGCATCGACTTCGGCCGGGTGCTGCTGGTGGGCGACGTGGAATTCTTCGGCGACCCCGTAAATACGGCGTCCAAGCTCGGCGAGGATCTCGCGATCAAGGCCGAGACGCTGGTTACAAAGCGGGCGATGGAACGTTCGGAACTAACGATCCCGGAAACGGCGGAACGGATGGTGGCACGTATCTCCGACATCGAGATCAAGTACGTGCGCCTGCCGATGACCGAACTCGAAAGGGATGAACTCGAATGAGCAACCAGCTCAGCGAGGCGCAGGCGCTGCGCAGCGTGCTCGAGGTCACGCGCAAGCTGAGTGCGCCATTCGATCTCGACACGATGCTGACAGAGGTCGTCGATGCTGCCCGTGAAGTGCTCGACGCAGACAGGGGCACGGTATTCCTTTACGACGAAAGCTCGAACGAACTCGTGGTACGAGTTGCGACAAAGCTCGGCAGCATTCGCATTCCTGCCGACAAGGGCATCGTTGGCGAATCCGCGATGTCGCGAAAGCTCATCAATGTTCCCGACTGCTACGCGGATGAGCGTTTCAATCGCGCCATCGACAAGGAAACCGGCTACAGATCCCGGTGCATGCTCACGATCCCGTTGATCGGCTTCGAGGACACGCTGGTCGGCGTGCTGCAGATTCTCAACAAGAACAGCGGTGTATTCGACGAGCAGGACGAGTTCGTTGCGACAGCACTCGCGGCGCAGGCAGCCGTCGTGCTGCACCGGGCAAAGTTGATCGAAACGATGATCGCCACCGAAAGACTCGACCGGGAAATCACCGTCGCTCGCGACGTGCAGATGGGCACGCTCCCCAAGGAGATGCCCAAGATCAATGGCTACGGCTTCGCGGGCGCCTTCTCGCCAACCGACCAGACCGGCGGCGACCTGTACGACTTCGTGCCGCTGTCGGACGAGCGCCTGTTCCTGCTCATGGGCGACGCGACGGGCCACGGAATCGGTCCGGCGCTCAGCGCGACACAGGTTCGGGCAATGCTGCGGGTCGCTTTGCGCCTCGGCGCGGGCCTCGACGACGTGTTCGTCAACATCAACGACCAGCTCGTCGAAGACCTTCCCGAAGATCGCTTCGTGACGGCGTTTTTCGGGCTGCTCGACACGCAATCACACTCGGTGCGCTTTCACTCGGCTGGCCAGGGGCCGATCATGCATTATCACGCCGCAGAAAAACGCTACGACTGGCACGAGCCTTCGACGTTTCCCCTCGGCTACATGGCCCAGCAGAATCTCGGTCCCGGCATGTCGATCGCCCTGGAGCCGGGTGACATCCTGGGGCTGATCTCCGACGGCATCTACGAATACGAGAACGAGGTCGGACTGCAGTTCGGTCAGAAAGGGGTCAGGTCCGTACTCGACGCGATGCCGGGCGGCAAAGCCCAGGAACTCGTACCGGCCATCATGCACGCAGCACGCATGCATGGCGGCAGCGCGCCCCAGGCCGACGACATCACCATCGTACTCGTCAGGCGTGACTTCTAGGACGATGGGCCAGCAGACTTTCAAGCGCAGCATCGATTCGGTAGCCGATATCTACCGCTTCAGCGAGGACATCATGACGGCCGCCGAAATCGACGAGTCCGTTCGCTTCCCGATCCATCTCGCGATGGAAGAGCTGTTCGTCAATCTCGTGAGCTACAACCCCGGCGCGCGACAGACCATTGTCATCGACGTGCAAGTCGCCAACAAGGGCGTTGTCGTTACAATAATCGACCATGACGCCGCCGAATTCGACGTCACGAGAGAACGGCCCGTGGACACGGGAGCCTCGCTCCGGGAGCGCAAGCCGGGCGGCCTGGGGCTCCACCTGATTCAACATATGGTCGATACGCTCGAATACGACTATCGCGACGGGCGGAGTAAGATTCGTTTCAGCAAGGAGCCGGAAACACACGATGTTTGAAATAGATTACGCGGAAACTGGCGAAATCATTTGCAGTGGCCGCCTCGATGCGGCGCAAAGCGCCAGGGCGGAAGCCTTCCTGGGGCGCCTGGACGCCAGTCATACGCTTGACTTTGAGCGCCTGGAATACATTTCGAGCGCTGGTTTGGCTATACTGCTGAAAACACAAAAACGGCTGTCCGGGAGCGGCGCAGCAATAAAAATAATAAACGTCAACAAACACATATACGACATTTTCCGCTACTCGGGTTTTAACGCGATCTTCGAGATCGAGACCCTGTAGGGCTTCTGCAGGGCAAAAGGGAGGTATCCCGGCCAACTTTTCTGTTGGCCGCCTGTAGGTATGAATGAGCCAGACGACACCAAGCTGATGGAGCGGTGCAGCAACGGCGACCGGCAGGCCTTCGAGATGCTGTTGGCCAGGTACGAGAAACCGGTCTTCAATGCAGCGTACAGGATGCTGAACAGCCCTGACGATGCACGCGACGTGACGCAGACCGTGTTTTTGAAGGTATACGAGCACCTCGACCAGTACGATCCGAAGTACCGCTTTTTCAGCTGGATATACCGGATAACGCTGAACGAATCCATCAACTGGCTCAAGAAGACGAATCGCCTGGACGCGCTGGACGGAGACACGGCAGATACCGCGAGCGGTCCGGAACAAGAGGCTAGTAACGAACAGTTGAGTGAGGGTATGCAGGCAGCGCTAATGACAATCAGCCCGGATTATCGATCCGTGATCGTTCTGAAACATCTGCTTGGATGCAGCTACCAGGAGATCAGCGAAGTCCTCGAAATTCCGGAGAAGAAGGTCAAGTCGAGACTGTACACGGCGCGCCAGCTCCTGCAGGAAACCCTCATCCAACGCGGATTACATTGATGACTATCGACCCTAAATATTTCGAGCTGATCCAGGCGGACATCGACGGTGAAATCGATGACGCCGGCAAGGCCGAACTCGAGAGCTTCCTCGCGGATAGTGAAGAAGGCCGCTCTGTCTACGAGCAGCTGGAGACGCTCTGCCGATCTCTCGACGGCATGCCGTCAATCGACCCGCCGCAACATCTTCGACACGTGCTCCTGAACCAGGCGCCGGTCAAGGCCGCGCCACAACCCTCGCCCGGATTCCTGCAGCGACTGTTTGCCGGACCGATACTGGGCTATGTGGGAATGTTTGCAGCCGGCGTCGCGCTGACGCTCACACTGGTCGACTCGGACCAGATCTCGAGAGGCGCGTTCGACGACGTTACAGGCCTGGTCGGCACCATTGCTGACTCCGAATTCGCTGTACCGGAACACGGCACGATCTCCGTCGATAAGAGCGAGGTCGCCGGCACCGTGACGCTGCGCAGCACGGGCCCGATCCTGATCGTCGACTTCGACCTGAGTGCCAGGCAGCCCGTCGAGATCGTTGCCGCTTACTCGGACAAGACGATCTGGTTCAACGGCTTTGCGCAGCTGGAGAGCAGCGGCACCAGCATCGCAGCCGAGACCGGCGCCGTGACGCTCAACATGGACGGCAAGCGGCGCTACGCCGTTTACCTCAACAACCCGGGCATACGTCCGGCTACGATCGACCTGCGGTTCATGGCCGACGACCAGGTGATCCACGAGGCACAGCTCAGTTTTTCGGAGGCCGACTAGCCGCTTTCGGAAACTGACCAACTTTTCCTGCCCGGGCGAGTACTGGGCTATAGGAGAAACAATAGAAGTGTCCTGTATTAGTGGACACAAGGGGACCGATAATGGCTACGAGCAATAAAGCACTTCCTGTCGTAATTGGCGCAATCGTCCTGGTTGCGGTTATCTGGGTCGGAAGCAACCTGTCGACTGACGATGAACTCACCGGGACCGTCGCTCCGGCGGAGCGCTATCGCGCCGAGCAACCGAGCGCTGACGACATCCAGCTGGGAGACCAGGAACTGACAGCCGTGCTGCAGTCGGATGAGTTCGCCCGGCTCGTGGCTGACGAGTCTTTCCAGAAAGCCATGAGCAATTCTGCTTTCCGCGATGCCCTGGCGAATGCCGCCTTCCATGACGCCATGGCCAATGCCGCGTTCCGCGACATGATCTCGAGCGCCGACATGAGCGAATTCATGAGCAGCGCCGACATGAGCGAGTTCATGAGCAGCGCCGACATGAGCGAATTCATGAGCAGTGCGGAAATGAGCGAATTCATGAGCAGCGCCGACATGAGTGAGTTCATGAGCAGCGCCGACATGAGCGAGTTCATGAGCAGTGCGGAGATGAGTGAGTTCATCAGCAGCGCTGAAATGAACGAGTTCATGAGCACTGATGCATTCGGCCAGGCAATGGCCAACGCCGCATTCCGTAACGCGCTCGGCAATGCCGCCTTCCGCAATGCATTGGGCAGCCAGGCATTCCGTAACGCCATGGACAACGCGGCCTTCAGCAATGCCATGTCGCAGCAGGCCTACCTCGAGGCACTGAGCAGCCCGGCCTTCGTCGACGCGCTCGGAAACCAGGCGTTCGTTGACGCATTCGCGAGCGAGTCGATGCGCCACGCCATGGGCAATGCGGCCTTCCGTAACGCAATGTCGAATGCCGCGTTCCGCAATGCGATGGGCAATGCCGCGTTCCGTAACGCACTCGGTAACGCCGCGTTCCGTAACGCACTCGGCAATGCCGCGTTTCGTAACGCACTGGGCAATGCCGCATTCCGCAATGCGCTCGGAAACGCTGCCTTCCGTAACGCACTGGGCAACGCCGCGTTCCGCAATGCACTGGGCAATGCCGCGTTCCGCAACGCACTCGGTAACGCTGCCTTCCGTAACGCACTCGGCAATGCCGCTTTCCGCGATGCCATGGCAAACGCCGCGTTCCGCAATGCACTCGCGAACTCGGCCTTCCGCAACGCGCTTGCTAACAGCGCCGCGAGGGCTGCACTGAACTGAAGAACATAACGGCCTGACAATAATAACTATAAGGAAAACCTGCGCCATTACACTGGCGGCCTTACTGGCCGCCAGTTTTTCTGTTTGCGCACAGGGGCTCCAGAGCGTAGAGACCGACAAGCTCAAGCTGCTCTATTTCGACCCCACCGAGACCTACCTGGTCCCGCGTGTCATACAGAGCTTCCACGGCGCCATGGAGGTTCACGAAAAGGTCTTCGGCTACGAGCCCGATGAGAAGACCACGATGCTGCTGGTCGACTTTGCCGACTACGGCAACGCGGCCGCCACGGCGGTGCCAGGCAATATCGTGATGCTGCAGGTCGCACCGATCATCCCGAATTTCGAGACCTTCGCGCCCGCGGAGCGCATGTACACGCTCATGAATCACGAGATGGTCCACGTCGTCACGACTGACCAGCCGGCACCGGCCGAAAACCGGTATCGAAAGCTCTTCGGCGGAAAAGTGCTGCCGGTATCCGAGAACCCGGAATCGGTCTTCTACCACTATCTCACCGCACCCCGGGACGCCAGCCCGCGCTGGTATCTCGAAGGCATCGCCGTGTTCATGGAAACCTGGATGGCCGGCGGGCTCGGCCGGGCGCAGGGTGCCTATGACGAAATGATGTTCCGCACGATGGTGCGGGACGACGCGCACTTCTATGACCCGCTCGGTCTCGTTGCAGAAGGCGTCGAGGCCGATTTCCAGGCCGGCGCCAACGCGTATCTCTACGGCGGCCGGTTCATGACCTACATGGCGTACACCCAGTCGCCCGAGCAACTGATCGAATGGGTCAAGCGCACCGCGGACGGCGAGCGGGCCTACGACAAGGAATTCGCGCGGGTCTTCGGGCTATCACTCGATGCTGCGTGGCAGAACTGGATAGACTGGGAACACGAATTCCAGCGCCAGAACCTCGAATCCGTCCGGCAGTTCCCGATCAGCGAACATGAAAGTCTCGCGGACTCGGGACTGGGGTCGATGTCGCGCGCATATTACGACCCGGAGCGAAACAGCCTGATTGCGGGCATGCGCTACCCCGGTGTCGTCGCCCACATCGGCGAGTACTCCCTCGACGAGCGCAAGGTCCGGCACCTCGAGGATGTCAAGGTACCCATGTTGTATACCGTGACCTCGGTGGCGTACGACCCGGACACGGAAACGGTCTTCTACGCCGCCGACAACAAGGCGTACCGGGACCTCATGGCCGTCGACCTCAACACCGGCAAGGCCAGGATGCTGCAGCATGACGCCCGCATAGGGGAACTGGTATTCAACCGGTCGGATCGCTCCATCTGGGGATTGCGCCACCTGAGCGGTTACATCTCGCTGGTGCGTATCGCCTACCCTTACGACGAGTGGGACCTCATCCATACATTCCCCTACGGGACTATCGTCTACGACATGGACGTTTCCCGGGATGGCGCACTACTTTCCGGGTCGTTCGGCGATGTCGAAGGGCAGCAGTCGATCCGTGTATTCCGGGTCGATGACCTGCGCTCGGGTAAAGTCGATGCAATCACGAGCTTCGACTTCGGCCTCGCGATTCCAGAGGGGTTCGTCTTCTCACCCGATTCGCGTTACCTGTTCGGCAGCGCCTACTACACCGGCATTTCCAACATATTTCGGTACGAGATAGAAACCGGCGAACTCGAAGCCGTGAGCAATACCGAGACCGGCTTCTTCCGGCCGATCCCGATCGATAACGAGAACCTGATTGTCTTCAACTACACGGGCAAGGGTTTCGTACCCGCAAAGATACGCGCAGAACCCATCGACGATATCGCTGCCGTCACTTTCCTCGGCACGGAGACCATCAAGAAGCACCCCCAGCTGAAGGACTGGCAGGTCGCTCAGGACGATACGCCCGCCGAGTCCCGGGTCATCGCGAGCGGCGAATACGTGCCGATAAGGAATATGCGCCTCGAATCGATCTACCCGATCGTTCTCGGTTACAAGGACTCGGTCTCACTGGCTGTGAAAGCCAACTTCTCCGATCCTGTGCTGCTCGACTCGTTGAACCTCGGCCTCGGCTATAGCCTGGATGGCGATCTGCCCTCGGAAGAGCGCCCGAACGTCATGATCGATTATCGCCACTCCGTGATCAGGAACAGTCCGCTGGCCGGCACGTGGCGCTTCGGCGCAAGGCTCAACAACGCCGACTTCTACGACCTGTTCGGACCGACGAAACAAAGCCGCAAGGGCACGCGATTCTATGCCGGCTATGGCAAGGCACTGATCTACGACGAACCGCGGCTGCTCGAGATCTCCGCCGAGCTCAACCACTATGCCGATATCGACGCGCTCCCACGATACCAGGACGTGCCGGCATCCCTCGACAAGCTGACGAGCTTCGATGCGCGGCTCGAGTTCTCGCACGTGCGCAGCTCTCTTGGCGCTGTCGATGGCGAAAAAGGCATCAAGTGGGGGCTCGCAACCCTCGTCAATTACGTTGACGGCGACACGATTCCGAAGATCGGTGGCAATTTCGACTTCGGATTCGCCCTGCCCCTCAAGAACTCATCGATATGGTTCCGCAATGCCGCCGGGGCTGCATTCGGCGATGCCACGGACGAGTTTGCGAATTTCTTTTTCGGCGGTTTCGGCAACAATTACATCGACCACCAGAAGGTCAAGCGATACCGGGAGTTCTACGCGATGCCCGGTTTTGAATTGAACGCGATTCCCGGCCGCAACTTCCACCGCGCCATGCTCGAGTGGAACCTGCCGCCGATTCGCTTCTCGCGCGCGGGGACGCCAAACTTCTATACTTCGTGGGCGCGAACGTCGATCTTCGCGACATCGCTGATCACCAACTTCGACGACAGCGCAATACGCCAGGAAGCAGCCAACGTCGGCGCCCAGGTCGATTTCAAGTTCAAGGTCAAATCGCGATATGACCTGACGCTGTCTTTCGGCTATGCGACTGGCTTTCTCGATGGCTCGCAGTTCGACGAAGAGTTCATGGTGTCCCTGAAGATACTCTGACAAACTCGGCTCGATGATAGCGGATCCCGTATTGCACGCCCTGCTGGGACTACTGCCGGTCTGTTGTTTCCTGGCAGCCCTGGTCTACCTCGACAGCTACAAGCTCGTGCCGCTGAAGTGGGTTGTCGCCGTCATCGTGCTCGGGTGCGCAGCCGCGATCGCAAGTTATCCCTTCAGCCTCATTGGCCTGCGATGGCTCAACATCGAATTTACAACGTACACACGCTACGTTGCCCCCCTGGTCGAAGAAACGCTCAAGGCTTTGATCATCTGGGCGCTGATGCGCAACAACCGCATCGGGTTCCTGGTCGATGCGGCTATCTATGGCTTCGCGGTCGGTGCCGGCTTCGCAATATTCGAGAACCTGTACTACCTGACAATCCTGCCCGACATGAAGTTGGGCACGTGGATCGTCCGGGGCTTCGGGACGGCGATCATGCACGGCGGCGCGACCGCGATATTCGCCGTTATTGCGCACACGATGCTCGAACAATACCCGACACGATACCGGGTTGCCTTGCTGCCCGGGCTATTTATTGCAGCGATCACGCACTCGGTATTCAATCACTTTTTCTTCGCCCCCATCATTAACACGGCGCTCGTCCTCGGAATTTTGCCGCTGCTTTTCACGACTGTATTCGAACGCAGTGACAGGACCCTGTCAGACTGGCTGGGCGCCGGCTTCGACGCCGATACGGAGCTTCTCGAGCTGATCAACTCCGGCGAACTATCGACATCGAAGGTGGGCATGTACCTGCAGTCACTCAGGGAGAAGTTCGAGGGCCCGATTGTTGCCGACCTCCTGTGTTACCTGCGACTGCACACGGAGCTGTCCATTCGTGCCAAGGGACTGCTCATGATGCGCGAATCGGGATTCGTGAACAAAACCGGCGAGGAGACACGCGCGAAACTCGAGGAAATGAAATACCTCGAGAAGAGCATCGGTACGACCGGCAAGCTCGCTATCAAGCCTTTCCTCAGGATGAGCCAGAAGGACCTCTGGCAGTTCTACATGCTTTCCAGCTAGTGCCGAATCGAACAAAAAAGGCCGCACGAAACTGCTGTAGCGGCCACCATTCAGCCGGCTTAAGCAGAGCAGGCGCTTCGAGATAGAATAACGACTCCTTTCCGAACGATCGCATAGAACTGATCTTGCCTGGAGGATCTATGGGAATTGCTGAGAACAAGCAGGTTGTGCTCGACTTTTACGAGGCGGGAGCGCGCGGCGATATGGATGCGTGTTTTGCACTGTTGGCTGATGACGTTACATGGACGAACATCGGTAGCACGAAGTTCTCGGGTACGTACATCGGCAAGCAGGCACTCGCAGAGAATCTTCTCGGGCCGTTATTCGGCGAACTTAAAGCAGGGATTTCGTCGCAAATTGAGCAATTAACTGCCGAGGGCGACATCGTGGTCGCCCAGACTTCCGGAAACGCGGAAACGAGGGATGGCACCCCGTATAACAACACCTATTGCCAGGTCATCAGAATCCGCGATGGGCGGATTGCGGCCGTAAAGGAGTACATGGATACCGCGCTGATTGATTCGGTATTCGGTGCTGACTGATCAGCCGCCTTAGCAGCCTCCAGCCGACTAGTAACGCAGCTGAAGAGTGAGCTGATAGCTGCGGCCGAAAATATCGAACATGCGGTCATCCGTATTATTGGAGATCGCCCCATCGGCCATTAACGGCGGGTCCTCGTCGAGCAGGTTGGCGATGTTCAGCCGCGCAGAGAAGTTGTCGGTAATCCGGTAGCCCAGACCGAAATCCAGGTAGTTGACGTTTCCTGTCGAAGGCACGGACACGATCGGGTCCTCGAAACCGATGATCTCCGCAAAGCGCTCGGCGTCGTTGTCCGTATCCGCAATCCAGCGCCATGTCAGGTGCATGTCCCAGTTGCCGGCCAGGTAATTGATATTGGTGGTCACGCGGTCGCTCGGAAACGTAGTCCCAATTCCGCTGAATTCGCAGGTAAAACCGAATGCCCCGACGCAGTCGATGGGGTCTACAGCCGGGTTATCCTGAAACTCGAGTTCCAGCAGGTGCGTCCAGACGAGGTCAACCGACAGGTCCGCATAGGAGCCACCGATGCCGAACAGCGCAGGAACTTCCGTCGCGTAGCTGAGCTGCACATCGACGCCACTGGTCTCGAACGAGCCGACGTTGCTCGCCAACTCGATAACCTCGACGACGTTGTAGTTGTTCGGGTCGCGGATAATGTCGTTGCAGAGTACGTTTTCCGTGTTCTTGGCATCGAAACACACGAATGCGGCGTCGGCCCCACCGATCGTATCGTCGACACGAAGGTCGAAGAAATCCACCGACAGCACCCAGCTGTCGAATCCCGTATAAACGATGCCGGCCGTCCAGGTCTTCGCAGTCTCGGGCACGATCTCGGGATTGCCACCGGAAACGAAGGTGGTCGGAAAGAACGGCGTCGCTTCGAATACGCCGACCTGGTCCTCCGGGATACCCTGCAGCACGCATTTTTCGACGTTGCCGTTCGCAACCGGGTCTTCGGAAGCCGAGCACGGATCCACGTTGTTGTTGTTCACGAAGGAACCCGGCTCACGCCGCTGTTCCTGAAACGCTTCGGTGAGGTCGGGGGCGCGGACGCTGCGCTGAAACATGGTGCGAAAACGGAGGCCAGCAACCGGCTCCCAGTCACCGCCGACCTTGAAGGTGTCGACCGAGCCGGCATTGTCGTATTCGGACAGGCGCCCGCCGAACTCGACCGCGAGGTACCGCGCAAAGGGCGCATTGTCAGCCAGTGGCACGAGCGCCTCGGCGTAAATCTCGCTGACGCTTTCCCGGCCGTTGACACTGGAAGCGCCGCTGAAGCCCATCGCATCGCCACTAAACAGCGACTCGTCGGCTTCGAAATCGCCGGAATCGCTGCGCCACTCGGCACCCACGGCGGTCGAAACCGGGCCGGCCCAGGTGCTGAACGGATCACCGCGGACAAAGGCGCTGACCAGTTTCTGCTCGCGATTTGCCGTGTTGACTGCGGGCGGCAAGCGCAAGAACTCGACTGCCTCGGCCGAGATATTTCCCGCCCCGAACATGTTGACCGGTACGCACCCTCTCGACGTATCGAAACACTCCCCGCTAACCGGATCGACAAGCAATCCCTGCAGGAAGCTGGTTCGGGATACGTCGTTCAGCAACAGCTCTTCTTCCTCGCCTTTCGTGTACGTCGCCCAGACATCGTAGTCCCAGGTGTCGTTGAGGAAGCCGCGCAGACCCGCAACCACACGGTAATAATCGTTCGTGGTGTCGGCAATGCGCGGGCCGACCTCCTCCATGCGACGGGCGATGAAAAACGAGACCAGGTTAGGATCGTTCGGATCGGGAATATAGTTGTCGGCGAATACCTGGCTTGCCTCCGCGGACAGGGCCGGGTTGTCGAGATTCGTGGTCGCTAATTCAAATGCAGGAACCGGAGCGAGGGTCTGCTTGCCCACGTTGCGCGTGTACGTCAATTCCGCATAGCCTTCGATCCGTTCGCTCAACTGGTAATCGAGGAACATGCCACCCGAGTAGCGCTCCAGAGGTACCTGCAGATAGTTGGCCGGCGCATAATTGTAACGATCGTCCGGATCGATGAATTCGCGTGGCACTCCGTCCGGGGTAAATGTCGTCGCCGCCGGTCCGTTGCCGAAGTCCACTTCCGGAAAGAAGATGACGCCCTCCGGAATGGTCGGGCTACCGGCCTCGACGATTTCGCCTTCCCAGGTATCGAACAGCGGCACGGCAGTTATTTCCCTGTCCCCGGCGAATGACTCATGCCGGTCAAGATAACCGCCGAACACCGTGATGTTGCCGCGACCATTGGCAAAATTGTGGCCCCAGGTAATGTTGAGATCGTAAACCTCGGAATCACCCTCTCCGGTTACGTAGGCGCTCGTGTCCAGCCCGAAACCGTCGAAATCGTCGCGCGTGATGAAATTGACCACACCCGCTACCGCATCCGAGCCGTAGACCGTCGTCGCGCCGCCGGTGATGACCTCGACGCGGTCGATCATGACCTGTGGAAGCGTATTGACGTCGACCGAACTGCCAACGCCGGATGGCGCGAGCCGTCGCCCGTTCAGCATCACGAGCGTTCGGTTGGAACCGAGACCCCGTAAGTTGATGAGCGACTTGCCGTTGCCGGGGTTGTTGGAGGTTCGTCCGAAATCGGGCGAAATCTGCGGCATCTGGTTGAGCGATTCTTCCAGAGTCGGCTGGCCGGAGTTTACGAGCGTATCGCGATCCACCGTCGTTATCGGGCTGGGGGCGCCGAAGTCGCGCCGCGGGATGCGTGAGCCCGTTACGACGATTTCCTCGACGACCGCCTCGTCCGCTTCCTGGGCGAGCGCGGGACATGGTGCCAGCGCCGCCGCGACGGCGCCGGACAACGTGGCGCGTCGAAAGATGCCGGCCGTATGATTGCGCACGAGCATGTGCAGCTCCCCCCAGAACTCCCGTCACTCCCGATTATAGGGAAATCAGTGCATATTCATACCGATCGGACGATCTGCTCTCATTGTATTTCAATAACTTACAGCCCCCGGCCGGCGATCGCGGCAACTACCTATTCTAAACCGGCGAGCCCGGTCCTATTTTGACAATTGTGGGAGAAACGCCCGCGCGGAGCGGATGTGACCGAGTCAAGCGGAAAGCGCCACCTGGTCGAGATCGACACGAGCGAGCCCGTCTGGGAACGGTTTTTCACGGTCGCACCACTCGTACTCATCGGCACGGTCGACGCGGACGGCTCGCTCGACATGGCGCCCAAGCACATGGTGACGCCGATGGGGTGGCAGAACTATTTCGGCTTCGTCTGCGCGCCAAGCCACTCGACCTGCGGCAACATCGAGCGAACCGGCGAGTTCACGGTCAGCTACCCGAAACCAACGCAAGTTCTTTACACCAGCCTGGCTGCCTCGCCGCGCATCGACGGTGGCAAACCCATACTGGAATATTTCGATACCTTCCCCGCCGACAACATCGAAGGCGCGTTTATCGACGATGCATACCTCTATTTCGAATGCAGGCACTTCAAGACCGTTACCGGCTTCGGCGAAAACTGCCTGATCACGGGCGAGATTATCGCTGCCCGCGCCGAATCGTCGTTCATTCGTGCCTCTGAGCACGACAGCCAGGACCTGATTCACCAGTCGCCCCTGCTCGCCTACCTGGCACCCGGACGTTTCGCTGCTATCGACCGATCCAACGCGTTTCCGTTCCCGGCGGAAATGAAGAAGTGATGGCAGCATGGCAGCGGCGATCGTCGACCAGGTAAGCAAATTCATCAATGGTCAAAAGGACCCGCTCGTAAGCCTCGTCCAGAAGCTCGTAGAGGCTGAATCACCGTCCGCGCACCCGGAATGTCACGACAGCGTGCGGCGCATTCTTGCCGGCGCGCTCATGGATGTCGGCTATGTCGTAAGGGAACCTGGCGTCGCCA
>Ga0316201_10001825_pt1 | contig 14747 bp, 11 predicted proteins | sample CS6wburrow_MG_FD_204516 | JGI IMG/M metagenome (GOLD analysis project Ga0316201, IMG submission 204516) | Coastal sediment microbial communities from Delaware Bay, Delaware, United States - CS-6 worm burrow | ecosystem: Environmental > Aquatic > Marine > Coastal > Sediment | place: USA... | reverse complement strand
GAACAATCAGAATTGGTAGCCACAGACCAGGATAGAGCGTTGGTGTTAATTGAGACAGGTAAAGATTTTTATTCGCAAGGTCGACTTGATGAATCTCGAGAGGCATTTGAGCGAAGTGAAAATATCGACTTGGCCCCGAAATTTGAATATTTGAGGGTTATTTCAGAACTGTACTTATGTTTGATAAAAGTCCAAAGAGAACTTCATTGCAATGAAATTTTGGGTGACCCTCTTCTTGCAAAGATTAAACAGATAAGGAACGTGAAAGCAAAATCTGAAGCTACTTACCTTTTGTCACAAATCAATATCGCAATCGGAAATCAGGATGAAGCCTTTCTCGTGCTCAATGACCTTATAGACGATATACACTTTTACCGATCTACCATTCCTGGTGTATTGGGGGCATGGTTCTGGGAAAACAATAAAGAAGTATTTGAGACCTATATAAAACTTGCTGCTGATAAGCATACGCAAATGTCAGTTAACGCACGCGAGTCCCTTAACGCAATTCATAAAATCAAGGCTGTCGGCGCTCCGAGCAAAATGGTAACAACGTCCGCGCGGGAAAATGCCAAGTCGCTAAGTGTTGCAAGGGAGGTTCGAGTTCTAATCGCAAAGATGGAATCCGATAAGCCTGAATTGAGCGACTCGGCACCGAACTCTGAAATTGACAGCCTCATTCTAAAAAAGTCTTCACATATCGCTCAGTCTATTTTGAAAAGCAATAGCGACCAATTAATCAAGATGCTTCAAAATATGCCTGAAAACTCAGCCCTACTCTCAATATATTTGTTTGAAAAACAAACATATGTTTGGTTGGCGAACAAAGCCGACCTAATTCTTAAGAAACTACCTAATGACGTCAGTTTAGATGTAGCTCTTGAAAGAACATTAAAAAACTTCCGATACCAAGAAAACATTCCGATCCAGTCGGAATTGGATTATTTGGGAAATGCCCTCATCGGACCCATTTACGAGAAAATTCCTGAAACAATATTGTTCCTACCACTTGGAAAACTGAATGGGTTTCCGTTGGATGCTCTTCGAGTCGATGACCACTACCTGATTGAGAAGCATCAAGTTGTTAACATATCATCTATCGATTCAATCAATTCATTATCGAGCGTTGGTTTTCTAAAGACCTCAACAGAGAATATATTTCTTGCTGGTGGTTCAGTGCATAACGACCCTGAACTAACTGATCTCCCAGGAGTAACGGAGGAGTTGGCTAACATCAGAGCCACTTTTAATACATCCGGTGTTTTTTTTGCCAATAAGGACCATTTACTAACTGAGCAATTTCAAAGTAAAGAAGCCAGTACAGCAGACATAATACATATTGCCAGTCATGCAATCATAGATTTGAATTACCCTGAACTTTCACGAATATTATTGAACGCATACTCAGTTGAAAAGCACGGAACAGCCCAATCGATATTGACGCCATCTGATGTTGAAAGTGGGCACTATGAAGCCGGCCTTGTAGTTCTCAGTGCATGTCAAACATCCGGTATCAACAACTTCGCCTTCGATAGCAACCTTGGTTTTGTACACCAATTTCTTGATTCTGGTGCGCGCATGGTGATGGCGACGCTTTGGCCAATCCCGGATAAAGATACTGAGGGGCTAATTGCCAGTTTCTATAAATCACTGAAAGCAAGAAATCATGTGCTAAGCGCGTTAACAAATGCAAAGCGGGAGCATATTGGTAACGCAAAAGCAATTCAGACAGGGGCCTGGGCTGCTTTTCAGCTATATCTGTAACCGGCTTTTTCTCAATCATGTGTATGATATTCACCAGGGTGATTACAATCATGGTCTATGCAATCTGTATTGACTCCAGGGAAAATGGCTTCTTGGTTACCAGACCTCGATGAATGACCGGGCAAAAACATGAAAGTGATCCTGTTATCACTAATTTTCTTACTGATAGAACACTCATCTCTCATATCTGCAATACATGTGGATTCACACCTCTCCAAGCTACATTGGTCTGTCGAAGGCGCAAGTTCATTTCTAAAAGCCTGTACGGAGTGAACATTGTCATGTGAACCAACCTTGCCAGTTATTACATATTGATCTCCGATACATTGCCCAACCCAAGGGTTGATTGCCTTAGAAAATGTACCTGAAAATGACACTACAAATTGATCACTGCCATCCTGAGTCTGAAGAAAAGTAACTTCTATGGTCTCTTGGTATTCAACATGGTCTGAAACACTTAAATCAATACTGTAACTCGTCCATTGGCCGAGCACATCGTCCTTTGTACAATATATCTGTTCGGCCGAGGAGTTGGGTACTGATGCTGCTGAAATTATCAAAGAAAAAAGCACCGAGAGGTACCTGATACTATTGTTCATGACAGTCCCTTTTGTGACTAAGGCAAAATTTCTGTTTTTCACAAAAGGAGTGAACGCCTAAGTAAAAACCTCTCACTTGGAATTAAATAGATGTCAATAACAGGTCAGGAAACGCCAAACGAAGGCATGCATTATTTATTTAACCGTTTGATTTCTGACCTTGTTGGAACACTCGGGACCTGCGACCACAATGCCGTCGATGTGGCTACGAATGCTTCTTTTGATTGCCTGGGCGCCGTCTACTCTTTGATTGGAAGCAAGGGTGGGGACAATGAGTTGCTAGGCACCAGCGTCAGTATCGGCGGTGGGTACTTGCTGACGGCCAAACACACACTAGCAAACTATAAAAACCCTTACATTTCTCAGGGTAAGAAGTCTCTTCCCAAGCTGGGTATTTGCATTGATGATTATTGCAGTTCTCTGCAATCCAAAACGGTTGAGTTGGTATTAGTCAGTGATGGAGTTGCCGAGGGTTTAGATTTGGCACTATTGCGAGTTGAAAGCTTTCGTAATATCCAAAAATTGAAATCCGCCAGACTTCCAGCATTCGAGTCTTCCGGCGTCGCTTCTAAACTCTCATCTTCAATCAATGATTTTGGACTAGGCGCTTTGTTTGTCGGGTTTGGGGCGACAACTAAGAAAAGGCTTGTCAAGAACCCCAAAAAAAATGACATCACGACGTTCATTTGCAATCGAGCCCTAACGAATCAGACCATGACTGCATTGTTTTCTTCCAATAATGGGAAGCCCCCAAGCAAAACAAGATTCATGAAGGATGAAAACGAATATCTATTCCAAACAGTGGGCTCTGCGCAACGTTTTCCATACTGGAATGACAGCGGAGGAGGGCTTTTTGTTTTCCACGAAGGTAAAGTTTTTCTGGTTGGAATTCATTTCAAATCGATTCGGCTTGGAACTAATGAATCCGTCACCTATCCCCTCTATGTTAACCTGCTAACAGTTGGGCCTATTATTAAAAAAATCATTCAAATTGACCGTGTAGCCTTTCTGAGCAGTTTGTAGGTTTGGCTGCAACGCAACCCTTAGCGATTGAGCATGGTATGATTTTTCAAAGGCGTCTAAAGAGTGCCATGTGAGATTCAATGCAACTGTGAATAATAAACCACACAATTCAATGCTTTGTCCTGCTGAGATGGTGCAGAGGATTGCCGTCGGCGACTCTTCGGTCGAGTCTGAGTTTGTAAAAAAATATTCTCGTCCTCTTTTCTTATTTTTGTTGAGCCATACAAATGGCGATGAATTTGCATCTAGAGAATGTACGCAGGAAGCCCTGCTAATTGCACTTTTAAAAATGCGTGCCGGAAATATTCGCAAACCAGCCGAAATTGCTGCATTCCTAAGAGGGACGGCGGTAAATGTATTCATAAATTATTGCCGCAAGCAAAAAAGGTACGTCGAGCTAAAAGAAGAAAATATTATTCAACTTCGCACAAGCGTTAACCTAACAGAGCGTGAATTAAATTCAGAACAAATTCTGACTTTCCTCCAAGAAATCATAGGAAAACTCTCAAGGTCAAGGGATATTGAAATATTGCGGAAGTTCTATCTAGAGGGCCAACCGAAAGAGGATATTTGCAATAAACTGGATCTTTCCAAAGAGCATTTCGATCGCGTGCTCTCCAGAGCAAAAAAACGTGTCAGAACAATTATCAGCAAGAACAAATCATTGGAGATGTTTCTTCATGACGAAATTGTTGAGGCAGTAGATGAATATGAATGAACCACTTACTGACAAATACGTAAGAGACGAATTGTCGCCGGCCGAAGCCGACGATTTTGAACTTCGTTTATTTGAGTCACCGGATCTACAAGATGAGCTTGAAGAGGTGTTAATACTCACAAAAGCGTTAAAGCTAGACGTGTCCCGACAGGAACGAAGGAAGCAGCCTTCCACGGCTGAAAATACCGGAAATTCAAATTGGGTGAAATGGGCCTTAGCAGCAAGTGTCACTTTATTGGTTGTAAGCTCCTATTTTCATCTAAGCTCTTTCACTGAAACCTCTTTATTAAGGGATCAAATTGTCACACTGGGCGAACCCCGTTCTGACGTTCTTTTTGCTACGGTCAGTCTTAAGCGTTCCTCAAGTAATTCAGTACCTGAGACTGTAATCCAGCTTTCAGACCAGCATTCTAAAATGTACTTGGAAATTGAACTTGGAGGTCGGTCTCGAAATGACAAAGCTTTACTATTCTCTATTGAAAATAAAGACAAACAGACTCTCCTGACCTGGTCAGGCTCTCCTGACATACATGGGTTTGCAAGGGTGATATTAAGCTCGGAACAAATGCCTACGGGGTTTGTATGGTTGGTTGTTTCATCTATGAATGGCGAAACACTTGAAAGACGGTTCTTGGAAGTTAGAGAAAGCGAGTAAGCAACCAGTTTGCACTTGGCTTCTCAGTATTTGCTAGTGTGATTTAATATCCTTTCATCGAAGACTTACCGTTAGGTGCATCTGTTTGTGCCCAAATGGCCACGTATCGCCCTGATCACCATCGGGTCTTCGATACTGGCGTCACCGCCACTTTTGTCACAAGTTTCAATATCGATAAAGAAAACTTTTTGGATAAAAGGTGAGAGGTTCTATTACGCCATCTCACTGTTAGGTTAAGCACTTGTTTCTTGCCGCCAAGCGGTTGGAGAATCACGTTCAAGAACCTTACAGACGAGGGAACTCTCATGCGATTGCTTTTACATTTATTATCATTGATGACCCTTTCTATGTCATTCCTGCCTATGTCAGCTATTGCAGAGTACTTTTTTGATCAAGGCCTTCAAACGGCGGTTGTACGCACCGACTACGATGAAATTGATGAAGGAACTGCCGCTAATCCAATTACAATGGCACCTGGCAACATTCTTTATCCATGCTCTGACCCGTTGCTCATTTTTTCGTGCAAGGAATCAGGGCTACCTGTTTCAAGCCAACATCATGCGCCTACAATTTATTCGCAATCATTCCCTTGGTCCTTTAATGGCGGTGATACAGAAACCAACTTTTGGGTTCTGTCATTGAATAATGAACTTTGGTGGGCTCACGACACCTTAAGTGGGGTCCCAGATAATCCAGGCCCACCAAATTTATCTCTTTCAAGGGCAGAGCCCGGCTATGGCATTATGGGATTCAAGCCGATTATCTGGACTGAAGGTGGAGAGAATTTCTATCGCTTCCATTTAGTATTGAATCAAACGTATACCAACCCTCAAGGTTATGGAGCACTTCCATTTATGTCGATTGGAGCCGCAGACAATCGTGGAAATGGTGGTGTGATCGGTTATATGAATGATGAGTATTCACCAAGTAAAGTGACCTGGACGTCCAAAGTTTGGGATGTCTTTGAAAACAGTCAGATTGATTACTGGGCCAACGTACATTTCTTCTTTTCAACTGCTGAGTGGGGCGGAAAGACCAGAATGTTGTTCGTGGCCCTGTATCACGAATCCGATCTGTATGGATCGGAGCTTCATTGGTCCAATTCCATAAATGGCACACATAGTCATTGGAATTGGCAAATGCAGGAATCATTCTACTATCCGGGTGCTGATATTGCGTATATGGATGCTGAAGATGTATATGCCTTGTGCGGGTTCAGTATGACTAGACTTGTAAACGTAGGCGACAGCGTTGACTATTCTGTGGTGCTTGATGACCTATACCGGTGCGCTAGCGACAAGGGGCTTTTTGATACTCCGATGCCCTACGCATTGGTACCTATCACTGGTGTTCACTGGGGGAACGAAGGTACAGGTTCAAATGTTGCATTGTGGACTTCTGTCCATAATATGAGAATGCGTCTACCTCCAAATCCTTGTCCACTTTGCAGGCTTGGTTCCCCAACACTACCAAGTGAGAGTGTCTATCCGCCACTTGCCGCGGCCGATAACGAGATTCCGAATGAGATTACTGCCGTATCCAAGCGGTTTCGCGACTCTTGCAAAAGATCTCCAGTATGTTGGCAAGAAAACTGGGAATATTTCAATGGAAAGTTGCGGGAACGATCTGAAAACCCCAACAAATTTGTTGGTTCCCTGCAAAGCTTTCTAAGAACTGTAGAAAACGTTGAATAGCGAGATAGTAGGCTTGTCAATAATGCGGACCTTAATTTTAAGACTCGCAAATTAATCTGTTCATTTTATATTCAGTGAATCGCAATTATAATTTTTCAAATCACTGAAGTTTTATAGAGAAATTCATATGCTCAAATTAAAAGTATTTTTCAGTTTTGCTTTTGTTCTGATAAGTTTCCACATCTTTGCGCAAGACGTATATATTTCTGATGGTAATATTGACACCTTGCAAGCAGCAATAGACGACGCAAACACACCCGATTCGCAGGTGACTATTCATTTAAGAGCAGGTCAGAGTTTTGAGGGTACTCCGTGGTTCTCTAATTTTCGCGGGAATTTGAAGATCAAGGGAAATGGTGCCGTATTTGGTTATTTGAGTAAAATTCGCAGTGATCCATTGGGAAGGATTTCAACGGACGGCACTGTCACGATAACAGGGGCGACTTTTGTGAATATCCAAACCGGTCCAGTCGGTTGTTCATTCATTCAGAACCAGGGCCGGTTGTCATTAGAAAGAGTTACTTTTTCGTCTATTGGAATCGAAACCACTGGCAATATTCTCAACTGTAACAATGAGGAGATACTGCTCAATGACGGATGGTTAGATTTGGTTAATGTGACGGTTACTGGAACCAGGTTCTGGGCGGTTGAAGGCTCAATAATTCGAGCAACTGAGAACGCATCAACCAGTATTTCACACCTCACTGTGGTGGATACCACATTTGAACTTAAGGGGGATTCACAAATCGCAATTCTGCGGTCTGAATCCGAGGGCTCGATATCTGTAGGCAACTCCATCATTCTGGCCGATGAAAACTCTGGAGCAAACTTACATGCTTGTGTTGGTCCCATCACCGACAAAGGCGGTAACTTTTCTTCATCCGGCGACTGTGGATTCTCAGGTGGATTAATCAATCGCAACGACCTTGACCAACTCATAGGAAAAGGCCATGACGCTTGGGTTTTACCGCTTTTAGCCGGTTCGATAGCCGTTGATAGTGGCAACCCAGATGAATGCCAGAAACTTGATGGGCGCGGTTTTGAACGGGGAGCTCTGTGTGATAGTGGTTCTTATGAATCGGGGGCAGCAAATCATGGTGGTGAGCTGACGAGAGGTGGGGTCAGTGGCTTTTACTTTACCCCAGAATCGGATGGAAACTACATTCAAGTTCAGCGAGCGTACAACGGCAACGTTGTTGTGATCTGGAATACCTTCGATGCAGACGGCGCACAAGCCTGGATCAATGCGGTTGGCAGCTATAAGGACGGTGTGGTTACTGCTAAAGCATATCGCATTCTCGGCGGTGTACTGCAGCCCGGTGGTGGCGCTAGTGGTGGCACTGAAACCGACTGGGGAGCGTTCAGGGTGACAGCGCATAACTGTAACGAAATTACCGTGGAATATGAGTCTACCGATCCGGGGTTTGGAGATGGAACATTTGAAGCAAAGAGACTTGCATATGTGCATGACCTTGGTTGCAGCGACAGATAGCGCGAATTAGGAGAGGAACTGAGGCGCCCACATCTCATCGTGTATTTCACACGATTGGCAATGTCTGTGATACCCACGCGAATCAGGGGAGAGTTAACTTTAGATATAGCCTTGTAAGGCTTTTGGTGAATTCTCATCAATCATTGAAGATACATGCACACAGTTTGGGATCAAAAGTAGGAGAATCCACGTGAAATTGATGCGGGTATTATTGGTTGCAAGTCTTACTCTACTTTCCAGTTCCGGCTTTGCGAAAATCAAGAGTACGACAGATTTATTCATTGAGGTAGATCTTCTAACCGCAACGCAAACATCTGTCATAACGGAAAACGCTGGCATACTTAGTAAGAGCAATATCAACGTAAATGTCGAAGCTCTTTTTGATGGTAGCAATGTACAAGGGATCGCCAGTTCGAACAAAGCGGAAGCCCAATCAGATACCGAGGAAGGTTTTTTCATGCAGTTACCAGATGGAATCGTGGTAACGCTAGTTACAAACAGACTTCAATCGTATGTTGAGGGGGTTGAGACGTATTCGGGGCGCGTTAAAGACATCGAAACTGGCCATTTCACACTGTCAATCGAAGACGGCAAGGTTTATGGTCAGGTCAATATAGAGTCTATGGTTTACGATATTCGCTATGAGAAATTATTACGATCTCATGTGCTTACCGAGATAGACCAAGCAAGAATGCCACACCACACACCTGAGCCGCCTGAAAATAGTACGACTCATTCAAATGCCTTGAAGCCAATGTACGCTCCTACTCCAATGTTGACTAGCCCTGATATTGGTACTGTTCGAGTTCTTATTCTATATGCTTCTGATGTGAGTAATGCCAGTACATTGGCATCCAATATAATTGCTAAAATGAATGATTCCTTTTTTGATGATAGGATGGATCCGGATTTTCATGTGACACTAGCTGGTTTGCGAGCCCTTAATGATGACTTTGACGGGCTATGTAAAGAATCCATCCTTGATCACATGCGAACTGCAACTGCTCCATTTACCAATATTTCAACTTGGATTAGTGACGACCATGCTGATGTTGTATTAACAATCGCATCTACCGTCGCAAACATGCCAAATTGTACCTACCCAACACTTGACCGGATTGGAGGCATCGCATACCAATACAGCGCACTGATAGACGATCCCTATGTTGTGACTATGGATACTTACGCAATTGGAGACTTCACAGCTTTGCATGAAATTGGTCATGTTCTGGGTGGCGTCCATCAAGATTGGTCTGTCACCCAAATACAATCTTGGTATCCTGACATTGAATCAGACTCACGTGGTTATATGGCTGACGATCAAGATTGGCAGACTATCATGGGCGCGTATAACTACACGGGTTGTGACGTTCCAATAAATTTGCCTGCGGACTGTGTCAGAATACCGTTATGGTCAAATCCGTCAAAGAGCTATGATGGGGAAACCAGAGGCCAGACACATGTGAATGCAACGGCCACACCCTTCTCCGCAAACATGGCATCAGCTTTGTCGGTTCAAATGCCGGTGGTTGCAGCATATGAATCTTACCCATATTCAGCACCAGGAACTCCCAGTAACATTGATGTGGAAGAATGTTTTAGCCAAAATATTGTTACTTGGGACGCAACAACGAACGCTGAAGATTATCAAGTTTTGTATTCGGCCTTTAGTAATTTCACTAATCCTGAAGTAATCTACTTTGGGTCACATGAGTATGTTCGTGTTGTCGTCTCTCAGCAATCGACCAAGTACATTAAAATTAGATCGTGTAACGGCAGCGGCTGTGGATCTTATAGTTCAACGTTAACTCTTACTTATAATGGCTATTGCAGCTGAGATCCAAGCGATGAAACAACTGCTTATTACACTGATGCTGCTGGCTTTGCCAGCAGCATCTCTTTTTGCACAAGAAGGCCCTTACGTTCCCTGTGTAGGATGTGATGTTTTTATTAATGCCCCCTATCCAGAGCCCGGTCATTGGTACAACCCTGACCAATCCGGAACAGGATTCAACCTGGAGTTTCAAAACGGGGTCATGGCTGGCTACTACTATGGCTATGACTCAGAAGGTGATCCTGAGTGGTATCTGGTAACCAGTGCATTAGTTCGTAGTGAATCACCAGGTGTGATGTGGGAACTGGAAGTCGAGCCGCAACGTTTTACTGGCGGTAACTGCATTGGATGCCCTTATCAGGCCCCCAACAATCCAGAAGCACTGACTGCAATCAAGATTGAATTTCTCCAACGGGCCTACGCCAAGTTAACTCTAAGTGACGGCTCTTTTCAATACATGGTGCCCATCATGTATGGAGGAGGTGGCAAAGCATTCTTTGCCGAGCAAACGCCTTATAATTTTCCCGTGCTGACCCGTAAACCATATCCGAGTCTGTGGACATTTGTCTTCAACACACCTAGTGGGGAGTTTGAGTTTGAACCTTGGAGATGGGCGTCACAGGTGTTTATTATTAACGAAGGTAGTATCGAACCTGGCGGGCCTTATGAAGGAATGCTGTACTACAGAATAGACCTGCCTGTCGTACCACCAGAGCAACTTGTTTATGGTCGTATTCTTTGTAATCTGGAAGAGGAATTAGAAGAGCCAAAATGCACCATTACCCTGGCTGGGGACATCCCTACATTCCAAGTATCAATCGGGAACTTTACCGACTCACGTATATTTGGAGAATCTGAAAACGGTGATACCGTCCAAGGTTTTCGTTTACAATACGACTAAACTTATCCGGGCACCAAGTCCTAGAAGAATGAACGGATAATGTCTTTCGGACCCAGTGGTGCGTGACTAAACTTAGCTTGCTCATACCATAGTTAGATAGGTAGGTTTACCTACCAAGTACACAATTCCAGCCTAGAGTTTTCCAGCATTACATTCCGATGTAGGTGAGAGAATACAACTAATACCTTTACCTGGGCAGACCCTGAGCGGAATATTTCCGTCGCACTGCTGACGACGGGTAAACCCATTGTCAGTACCCACGTGATACCGCTCTACAGGCTAATCTCTGAAATAGGTACGGTCTTTGATCGCAGTTTTGCCGACCCACCCTCGGAGGTTTTCAGGCGGTTAAGCTGAATGGCTATAGCTTGTTGATGACCTGCAAGGTCTGGCTGGCAATCTCGTACTACGACACGCGGATCTCATTTACAAGCGTCTATCGGATTCTTGTTCGTAACGGCGTTAATCGACTACCAAAGAATGTTGGCCACCGTACGGTACACACGCGCCGATATGAGAAGAAAGGGTCTAGCCATCACGTTCAAATGGACGTTAAAGTGCTGTGGTTAGCCGATGGCGAAGGAAAACGTATTCGCTGATACCAATACACGGCAATCGACGATGCAACCCGTATCAGAGCCCTCCAAATCTTTGAACGGCATACTTAGGCTAACGCGATCAGGTTCTTCGATTATATGGTCGAAAAATTCTCGTTCAGAAATCATACCGTTCGAACATACCGGGGTCATGAATTGCAGGCACTTTTTCACTGGCATGTTGAAGATAAGGGTGTTCGTCACATCTACATCAAACCCCGATCTCCGCAGCTGAACGGAAAGGTCGAGCGATCTCATAGAACCGACCAGGAGGAATTCTACCAATTGCCGACCTATACGGGTGACGTGGATCTTTCGAAGAAGCTTGCAGCGTGGGAGGACTTCTATAACCTCCATCGGCCTCATGGAGCACAAGCAGGGCAATCACCTTATGAAGCTCTCAAACGCTTAGTTGAAAATACTGAAAGTGTCTCTGTTTGATGACAACACTACATAAAATTTACAGTTTACGGTAAGTACAAAAGGGGCCATAAGAAACTAGCCCCTCCTTGCATATGAAACTACTGACTAGAAGCAGGACAAGGGAATGTATAATATTTTGTGTCCGTTCCGTAAGGATTAGTCGCTTGAAGAGTAACTGAAATAGTCGAGTGGACTGAGCACTTCTTCACAATGTATGTTTTTGTTGATGAAGCACCACCGGTGGCAGTCCACTGGAACGAGACTTCACCTTGAGAGTCGACGTTATTAACTCCGCAATAGTATCGACCATAAGTGCTAACACCAGGGTCAGGACATTCAACATCTGTTAAGTCTGGTGCATTACTGCCGTGTTCAGTTAGCATAGTGACACTGTACTCGTCTAATGCATCCCTGATGGGCTGGAAAAACAAATAGTCAAAAGTAGTGGGGCATTGGTCACCAATGGCAAAAGCTTGCCCGCCTGAGTGAATTCCTTGGATTTGGCCCGCTCCCGCTACCCAAGTTCCACCGGAGTCCCCATCAGAAGTGCAGCTAGCGTCCACGAGACTCATCCCAGCGAGTGTGCGAGTCTGAGAGTATGCAATATCAACGTCTAATTGATCTAGAGTACTGCAATTTGGACCTCCTGTTGTTTGCCCATACCTGCAAAGTGTTGAGCCAACTGGATATTTGATTATTCCACCCCATTCCGCTGATATATCAAAGTTTCCATCGGTGTAACCATTGACTTGGGCTGTAGGAGTCCAGTTCGCATTAGTTTGAACATACCCGATATCAGGCCCATTAGTTGTATCTTCCCATTGTGAATTGACTACATCACCCAGTGCATCTTGGTTAACATCTACAATCTCATTATTGGCGTAACCACAATGGCCGGCAGTGACATAACCGTCTTCAACAGGCGCACCAATTGAACAGGGTCGTAACCCGCCATGATCCTGTTGCCAGGTTAAATTCCTTGTTCCATCTGCGGCACGAAAAGGATCCGCTGAAAGCATAAAGTTTGCCTCTTCTTCGATGACCTCAATCGCATCAGAAAACTCTTCTTGGTTCAAAGAAAACCGTGCAGAAACGGTGTGCTGCCTATCTATGCCTAATACGACTTTGTTAGACCTGAAGTCGATATATGAAATAAGCACGGAATCGCCTAAGCTTTCTAAGCTCCTAACATGGTCAGACGCCTGTTCACGCAACTTCTGAAGTTCAGTCAGGCTGTTGCTCACCAGTACTGGCTCTACATTTAACCCTTCTAACAAATCAAGGTCATCGGTATCAACAATAGCAACATTTAGCTTCATGGTGTCAGCATCAAACCAACTTCCCGCATAACTTGTTAAGGGCCGTTCCCGAATATGTTTTAAAGTAATCGCAGCTTCAGACTCACGTGCCAATCGCTCAACTGCCTGAGTTTCACTCAGCCCATGAAGCTCAGCTACAGCGGCCAACAAATCTTTGTTGATTTCAGGTGGCCCGGTCTCAGATGCTACTGACAAGTTCGCTGAATTAGCAATAACACTGACAGCAACAGTCGTCACAAAGGATGCAAAATATTTACGTCTCTGAATGCTTCTAATCTTATTTTTATTTACAACAAACATAACCATTCTCCTATATGTTAATGGTTGAAAAAGTGTAAATTTCTGGATTTTTAGATCGAGTTGAACCGTTGCGAGAAAGATCTCGCCGACCAACTAGCTAACATGTGTAGTCGTTATCTTGGCCCTGAACGAACCCTTAAACGTGGAGTAAAATGAGCAACTGCCAAGACACCAAGAATCAGCAAGGCAAGCGCCCAAGTCGAGTTAGATGGAATCGGACTATCTCCAGGCACCCCCACCCGTAGTGGAATGGAGAGAGAAAACGCTTCAGGTTGAATCCAGGAGACGGTGTAATTTCCTGGGCCTAGCTCCCCAATAAGCGCCGTCTCCTCAAAAAACTGATAGGGAGGTGGAGGCGTAATACAGTATATTGGTTCGTCAGACTCAGGAGACTTTATTGTCACCTCTGAACCAACTATTTCTACTGATGAGGCAGGTGTGACCGCTAAGAAACAGAAGACATCAGTGCCATAAATCATCACTGCCTCGTATTCACCACTTGGAAGCTGACGAACTGACAATGCGAACTGGTCAGGTTCAATTTGAGCAAATGAATTAGTACACAGTAAAAATAATAGGGAAAATATAACTAAAAACTTAACACTCATTAGATATCCTCCGAAAAGAACGTAATTTATGATATTTTGAGACCTACTCTATATCGGTGTTATTCATATAATATTAGTGAAACAAGAAGATAATTGCTCTCACCAAACTAAAAGAAACGCGGTTACATCTGCGCTTACTTGACATAGGTCAATTACAACTTCACAGAACCTCTCCTGAGTAGCTAATTGCTCTACGTGCATATGCCCAATACCTTTACCTGGGCAGATCCTGAGCGGAATATATCCGTGGCTCTGCTGACGACGGGCAAACCTATTGTCAGTACACATGTGATCCCGCTTTACAGGCTTATCTCTGAAATCGGCACTGTGTTTGATCGTAAGTTTGCTGACCCACCCTCGGAGGTTTTCAGGCGGGTTGGCTGAATGCCTAGAGCTTGTTGATGACCTGCAATGTCTGATTGGCAATCTCGTATTCTTCATTGGTTGGTATCACCAGGAGTTTGACCTGGCTATCGGGTGCCTGGATTTCCCCCATCAGCCCATGCGTCAATGGGTTCTCAGCTTTCCATTCTCGCTTCGGTTTTTACTCGCCAGCCGACCCGCCATCATGGGCAAGGTACTGGGCATTGTTTATCGCTCCATCGCCACACACTTGATCCGCAAAGCCGGTTTCACCAAAACCACGGCACATACCGGTGCCGTCACCTTAATACAGTGTTTTGGGGGAGCACTTAATCTCAACATTCATTTTCATATGCTATATCTGGATGGGGTGTATATCGGCGGTTCCAAGCTGAGGTTTCGAAGGGTTAAGGCCCCAAGCAGAGATGAACTCATAAAACTAACCCATATCATCGCTT
>Ga0316201_10001824_pt1 | contig 14749 bp, 7 predicted proteins | sample CS6wburrow_MG_FD_204516 | JGI IMG/M metagenome (GOLD analysis project Ga0316201, IMG submission 204516) | Coastal sediment microbial communities from Delaware Bay, Delaware, United States - CS-6 worm burrow | ecosystem: Environmental > Aquatic > Marine > Coastal > Sediment | place: USA: Delaware... | reverse complement strand
ACAAAAGCTTTTACTACACAAATTACTGTTTTAACTTTAATCGCATTACGATTAGCCAGAGCTAAAGGCACTATGAGTAGTTCAGACTTCCGTAATCATTTACTTGAATTAGAAATGATTCCTAAGAAAGTAGAAAAAGCATTAGAGTCTGATGCTGAAATTAGAAAGATTGCCGAAATTTATAAAAATTCTACTAATTGCTTATATTTAGGTAGAGGATACAATTTCCCGGTAGCTCTAGAAGGCGCATTAAAATTAAAAGAAATATCATACATACATGCCGAAGGTTACCCTGCAGCTGAAATGAAGCATGGCCCTATAGCATTAATAGATGAAAACATGCCTATAGTTGTTATAGCCACAAAAAAAGGGCATTATGAAAAAGTGGTAAGTAACATTCAAGAAATAAAGGCTAGAAAAGGTAAAATTATTGGAATTGTTACCGAAGGAGACGTTCAAGTAAGAAACCTTGCAGACCACGTTATTGAGGTGCCAGAAACTTTAGAATCTTTAACGCCTTTATTAACTACCATACCTCTTCAATTATTATCATACCATATTGCTGTTTTATTAGGAAAAAATGTAGATCAACCGCGTAACTTAGCAAAATCTGTAACGGTAGAATAACGAAAAAAGCTCATCAGATTACAAAATAAAAACGTCATAATTAAAAATTTTAATTATGACGTTTTCTGGTTTTTTAAGCGTTTTTTTACAAATAAATCAGTTTCTTATATAGATTTTTGTTAAATTGTCCTATGCATGCATACTTTTTTTAAATTTTTATCACTAAGTAATATTTAATATCTTTATATTGGTCAGCTAAAACTATAACTATATAACTAATTAATACTAAATGAAAACAATTCTCCCCTTATTACTGTTATTTTTTTGTGGTACAATGTACGCACAAACAAAAATTTCGGGCTCTGTAGTTGATGAAAATAGTCAACCCATTCCAGGAGCGAACATTATTGTAATTGGAACATCAACTGGTACGGTTACTGATTTTGATGGTGGTTTTTCAATGACTGTCAATCAAAATCCGCCTTTTAGTGTCCAAGCGAGTAGTATTGGATTTGAATCTAAAAAAGTTCAAGTTAATTCCAACAACCAGACTATTAATTTTGTTCTTGTAGAAGGAGGAACATCGCTTGATGAAGTGGTTATCTCTGCATCCAGAACACCTGAGCGTATTTTCGAATCGCCCGTAACCGTTGAACGTATGGGGCTTAAAGATATTAAAAGCACGACAGCCGTCGATTTTTACGATGGTTTAGAAAATTTAAAAGGTGTCGATGTAAATACCAACAGTTTAACATTTAAATCTGTTAACACACGTGGATTCGCAACATTCGCAAACAATCGATTTATGCAATTAGTAGATGGGATGGACAATTCTACTCCAGCATTAAACTTTCCTATTGGGAACTTAGTTGGGATGACAGAAACTGATGTTTTAAGTGTTGAGCTACTACCTGGAGCCTCTTCTGCACTATATGGTGCCAATGCTTTTAATGGTATTTTATTTATGCGAAGTAAAAACCCGTTCGATCATGCAGGGATAAGTGCTTCACTTAAAAGAGGAATTACATCACAAGAAGCAGCGGGAGATAATGAATATACGGATGTAAGTATTCGAGCAGCCTATAAGTTTAGCAATAAATTTGCTGCTAAAATAAACTTTGGCTATTTAAAAGGAACTGATTGGGCTGCAAATAATCTAACAGATAGAAATTCAAACGGTGGAACACGTGAAAGCAATATAAACTATAATGGTGTTAACATTTATGGCGATGAAGTTTCTACAAATCTAAAAGCTGTTAAAGAAAGTCCTAAATTTTTAGCTAATCTAGCAGCAGCAGGAGGAAGTCCAGCAGCAGTAAGTTTAGTTCCAAATGTTGTGGTCTCTAGAACAGGGTATAACGAAGGGGATTTAACCGATTATAATGCTGAAAGTATTAAATCTGATTGGGGATTATACTATCGCCCTTGGGAAAATGATTTCGAAATATCTTATGTTGGAAAAGTAGGAACAGGAACTACCATTTATCAAGGTAGTAATAGATATAATATTAAAAACTTCTTTCAAGAACAGCACAAATTAGAAATAAGAAACGATAATTTCTTTTTAAGAGGTTACGTTGTTGGTGATAAAGCTGGAGATTCTTACGATATGATATTTACAGGGGTAAATATTAACAGAGCATGGAAAGATGACAACACTTGGTTTGGTCAATACACAGGTGCTTACATTGGTGCAACACTTGCTGGTGCAACAGATCCTGAAGCTCATGCAGCAGGACGAGCTACAGCAGACACAGGTCGATTTTTACCAGGAACCCCAGAATTTAATGCTGCATTTAATAGAAGTGTTAATGATCCTGATTTATTAACGGGTTCTAAATTTCAAGATGCCTCTAAATATTATCATGCAGATGCCAATTATAACTTTAGCCATCTAATTGATTTTGCAGACATTCAAATAGGAGGGTCTTATAGAAAGTATAAATTAAACTCTTTTGGAACTATTTATACAGATGTAGATAGTCCTATAGATTATTCAGAGTTTGGTGTTTATACTCAAATTCAGAAAAATTTAGAATTAAGTGAAGGTTTAGAATTAAAATTAACAGGATCCGCTCGTTACGACAAATCTGAATTTTTTGATGGGTTTATATCACCAAGAATTTCGGCTGGTTTAACAGTAAATAGAAATCATAATATTAGAGCTTCTGTTCAAACAGGATTTAGAAACCCAACTACTCAAGATTTATTTATTGGATTAGATGCTGGTCCATATGTTTTAGTTGGTTCTGCACCAGACAATTTAGATAGATGGTCTAGGACTTATACTGTAGGTGATTCGAGGTCTGCGTTTGATTTAAGTCCGGCTTCACAATTGTTAGGCCAACCAACAGCTATTACTCAAACAGGTCGCGCCGGTTATACAAATTCGTATACAGTAAGTTCGGCTAGAGCACTTGCTGCTACAGGAAATCCTGCAGTATTAGAAGTAGCAAATCCAGACATAGTAAAACCTGAACAAGTAACTTCTGCTGAAGTTGGTTATAGAGGAAAATTAAATAAATTAATAGTAGACTTTAGTGCTTATTATAATAGTTATAAAGATTTCATTTCTCAATCAGTTGTTGTTTCTCCTTTATATGGAACTGTAGGAGACGGCTCATTATCTGTTGCTGCATTAGCAAATGGAGATTCTCAAGCTTATAACGTTTACTCAAATTCTCAAGCAAAGGTTAATTCTTATGGTGCTTCTATTGGTTTATCAACTAAAGTATTAGGAAATTTCGATTTAAGTGGAAGTTATACTTATGCTAAGTTAGATTTTGACCGAGTAAAATATCCGGATTTTGCAACAAACTTTAACACTCCTGAACATAAATTTAAAGCATCTTTTGGTAATACAGAATTATTCAAAAACTTTGGTTTTAATATTGCTTATAGATTTAGTGATGATTATTTGTGGGAAGCTAGTTTTGGAAATGGACTTGTTCCAGAGTTTCACGTAGTTGACGCACAAATTAATTTAACTGTTCCTAGCTTTAAATCTACTTTCAAAGCTGGAGCTACTAACCTTTTAGGTGATGAGTACTTCACAGCTTTTGGAACTGGAAATATTGGATCGATGTACTATATCTCTTGGACTATTAATAACTTATAAAATAAAATTGTACATGAAAAATATTAAATACTTATCTCTGTTTTTAGGTTTAACAGCCTTTATAGGATGTAGTGAACCTGAAGATGTTCTTAAAGATACTAATTTAGAACCCGAAGCTGAATTACCAAAGCTTACAGCTGGAAGTGCAGATTTTTCAACATATGTGGCTCTTGGCGCCTCATATACTGCAGGTTATACAGATGGAGCTTTATTTAAAGCGGCTCAGGAAAATTCATTCCCAAACATATTAGCGCAACAATTTTCTAATGTAGGTGGTGGCGCTTTTACACAGCCTTTAATGAATGATAACATTGGAGGTTTGCTTTTTGGAGGTCAGCCTAGTTTAGATGCTCAGGGAAATAATAGGTTTGCTCCTAGATTCTATTTTGATGGGAAAGGGCCCGTAAGATTATCTGCTGCTTCAACGACAGATATTTTTGTAAATAATCCAACGGGGCCATTTAATAATATGGGTGTTCCTGGTGCAAAAAGTTTTCACTTGTTGTTTAACGGCTATGGAAACCCTGCTAATTTAGCAACCGCAACTGCAAATCCATATTTTGTAAGAATGGCGTCAAGCCCAACTAGTACTGTATTAGGAGATGCCATGGCTCAAAACCCTAGTTTTTTTACATTATCCGAAATTGCAGGTAACGACGTGTTAGGCTATGCGCTTGCAGGAGGAGATGCTACAATAGACCAAATAACTCCTCAAGCAATGTTTGAAGGCGCATTTGGTGCATTAGTGTCAACACTTACAAGTGGTGGTGCCCAAGGTGCAGTTGGTAATATTCCTTACATTACAAGTTTGCCTCATTTTACAACGGTTCCTTATGCTCCATTAAGTCCAGCTAATCCGAGTTTTGGACCACAAATTCCAACACTTAATACAATTTTTGGTGCATTGAATCAAGTGTTTTCGGCATATGGTGAGACAAATCGATTGATCGTTTTCTCGGAAACTGCAGCCAGTGCTGTAGTTATAAAAGATGAAAATTTAGCTGATTTTTCTACTCAAATAACTAATGCATTAGCCCCAAATCCAGATTTCGCGGCATTATTAGGGCAATTCGGATTACCACCGTCTGCCGCTCCAAGTGTAGCATATTTATTAGGGCAAATTTATGGGAAAGCAAGACAAGCTACAGTAAATGACTTATTAGTCTTATCAAGTAGCAGTGTAATTGGAACTGTAAATACAACTACGTATGCCTATTTATTAAGTCTAAATTTACCGGCTAATTTAGCAGAGCAATTTTCTGTAGAAGGTGTTACTAATCCACTAGCAGATAAATGGGTCTTGCTACCTAGTGAACAGGCAGAAATTAAAACTGCTACAGATGCATTCAACGTAACAATAAAGGCTGTAACAAATTCTGCTGGGTTAGCTTTTGTAGACACCAATATTATATTGCAGCAGTTATCCAGTAGCGGTTATGCTTCAGACAATTTTGTTTTAACTTCAAGTCTTGTAACAGGTGGTGCATTCTCTTTAGATGGTGTTCACACTACTTCAAGAGGTTATGCGTTAATTGCAAATGAATTCTTGAAAGCTATTGACGCTACTTACGGCTCTAACTTTGAAGCGTCTGGTAATTTAATAGATATAGGAGATTATCCAACAAATTATTCTCCTGCCTTAAGATAACATCACATACAATTATAACAAAAAAGCACCATCAAATTGATGGTGCTTTTTTGCTGTAAAAAACTAAAAAACAACTTTTATTTTAAATTAAAAGGTATATCTTTGCACGCGAAAACTTAAACTGTTTTCATACAATTAAATCGCATAATATTAAATACATAAGCAATGTCTAAAGTTACAGGTAAAGTTGCACAAATAGTTGGTCCGGTTATCGATGTTGCATTCGATGCAGGTTCAGAACTTCCAAAAATCTACGATTCATTAGAAATTAAAAGACCTGATGGTTCTTTATTAGTATTAGAAGTTCAATCTCACATTGGTGAAGATTCTGTACGAACTATCGCTATGGACTCATCAGATGGTTTAAGTAGAGGAACTGTAGTTACCGCTACGGGAGCCCCTATACAAATGCCAATTGGTGAAGACGTTTACGGACGTTTATTTAATGTTATTGGTGATGCTATTGATGGTCTGGGAGATTTACCTAAAGCTGGAAAAGCTGGGTTACCAATTCACCGTCAAGCACCTAGATTTGAGGATTTATCAACGTCTACCGAAGTTTTATTTACTGGTATTAAAGTAATCGATCTTATCGAGCCGTATGCAAAAGGTGGTAAAATTGGATTATTTGGTGGTGCTGGTGTAGGTAAAACAGTATTAATTCAGGAATTGATTAACAATATAGCAAAAGGTCACGGTGGTTTATCCGTATTTGCTGGTGTTGGAGAAAGAACTCGTGAAGGGAATGACCTTTTAAGAGAGATGTTAGAGTCTGGAATTATTCGCTATGGTGATGATTTTATGCATTCTATGGAAGACGGCGGATGGGATTTATCTAAAGTTGATAAAGCTAAAATGAAAGAATCTAAAGCGACTTTCGTATTCGGACAAATGAACGAGCCACCTGGAGCACGTGCTCGTGTGGCCTTATCTGGTTTAACTATTGCTGAATATTTCCGTGATGGTGCTGGTGAAGGACAAGGAAAAGATGTGCTTTTCTTCGTAGATAACATTTTCCGTTTTACACAAGCTGGATCTGAAGTATCTGCATTATTAGGTCGTATGCCATCTGCGGTAGGTTACCAACCTACATTAGCAACAGAGATGGGTGCGATGCAAGAACGTATTACATCAACTAAAAGAGGCTCTATTACATCTGTACAAGCGGTTTACGTGCCTGCGGATGATTTAACGGATCCTGCCCCTGCTACTACGTTTGCCCATTTAGATGCTACTACTGTATTATCTCGTAAAATTGCTGAGTTAGGTATTTATCCTGCGGTAGATCCATTAGATTCTACTTCAAGAATTTTAACTGCTGATATTTTAGGAAAAGAGCATTACGACTGTGCACAACGTGTAAAAGAGTTGTTACAACGTTATAAAGAATTACAAGATATTATTGCTATTCTTGGTATGGAAGAATTATCAGAAGAAGATAAATTGGCTGTAGGTAGAGCAAGACGTGTACAACGTTTCTTATCTCAACCATTCCACGTAGCGGAGCAGTTTACTGGTATTCCTGGTGTATTAGTTGATATTAAAGAAACTATTAAAGGATTTAACATGATTATGGATGGTGAATTAGATCGCTTACCAGAAGCCGCGTTTAACCTTAAAGGAACCATTGAAGAAGCTATTGAAGCTGGAGATAAAATGTTAGCTGAGGTTTAGCCGAAACTAATGCTGAATTTTATTTCAGCATCTTTTAAATTAAATTTCAGATAAAAAATAAAAGACCCTGAAACAAGTTCAGGGCACTAAAACAAGTTTTAGTATGTATTTAGAAATTGTATCACCTGAAGCAACTTTATTTAGCGGAGAAGTAACCAGTGTTAATGTTCCCGGAGTAAATGGAGGTTTCGAAATGTTAAATAACCATGCGCCTATTGTTTCTTTATTAAAAGAAGGTTACATAAAAATTTCAGGGAATATAGAGTTAGATGACGAGGTTAAAGATAAATTTACCAAAGGTGATAAAAACACCACCTTATTAAAAATTAACTCTGGAACTCTTGAAATGAAAGACAATAAAATTATTGTTTTAGCAGATTAAATTTTATTTAAAACAACACATATAAAAAACGCGAAGCAAATGCTTCGCGTTTTTTTGTTTACACTCTTTTAATAACATTAGTTACAATACCCCAAATGATGAAATCATTTTCGCTTGTAATTTTTATAATGGGGTAATTGGGGTTTTCTGGTTGTAGCCAAACTTCATTTTTATCTACTTTTAAGCGTTTTACGGTAAATTTGCCATCTAAAAAACAAACTGCAATTTTATTGTTTGAAGGTTCCATACTTCTATCTATTACCAACAAATCGTTATCGTCTAATCCAGCGCCAATCATTGATTGCCCGCTAACACGTGCAAAAAAAGTAGCTTCTTTGTTTTTAATTAGCTCTTTATCTAATGATAAGCGTTGTTCTTTAAGATCCTCAGTAGGTGAAGGAAATCCTGCCGAAATTCCTGTATCATAAAAAATAGCATCTAAACCCTTGGTGATTTTAGGGGTAAAAAACGTGAGATTTTGAGATTTGTGCATTATTATTTTAATAATTTAAAAAGACTTGACCATAAAATTAATTTAGATCACTCACTATTCTTTAAGTAACAATAACTATTTATTTACAAAATCCAATTGCTAGAATAACGTCTATGATTTTTAAATAAATTTTATTTAACCTTTAATATACTTAACTCCTTATTCGCATTCATTAATAAAAGATGCAATTTACCTTTTATAAGTATGCTTTCTATGGCTTTTACTTCTTTGTTTGTTAAACTTATTAAGTCTTTATAAATGGAGGTTTTATTGTCTTTATTTTGTTTTAAAAGATACCCTTGAGAAGCGTCATAACGAATAGTTTCCACCTCCGCATCATATATACCCCCAACACCTAAAACTTCTAATACGCCATCGTTATCGACATCTAAAAATTCAAAATCTAAAGTGGGTCCAAATTGCGCCTGGTTAGGTAAAGTTATAAATTCAAAATTTCCATTCCCATTATTTTGAATATAATAAGAACTAAAACTTAAAGCCTCTAAGTGTAACGCGCTTTCAATCTTTTCTTTACCATAAACATCTATAATGTTTGAATTAGCAAATTCTCTATATGTTCCAATCTTTTCATTTAAAAAGGGGGTTTGTTGGGACGAGCATTCTTTCCCGCGGATAGGGAATAATGCGCCTTCAGACTCTTTACTTAAAGCTGTATCAAAACTATAGTTGTCATCAAAATTATTGGCGAAAATATGAAGCGGCTTATTTTTAGTTGGATGAAATTTATTGTTTTCACCAAAATTCCCTACAAAATAGTCGTCATCTCCATCTTTATCATAATCGATTGCCTTAATGGTTTGAAACCAACCTGTTGTGGAGTTTGATGCTAAGTCTTGTCTTGTAAAAACCCCTTTTTCATTATTAAAAAATGTAATTGGCATCCACTCCCCAACCAAAACTAAGTCATTATCGCCATCATTATCATAATCTGAAAATTTAGCATCGTTTATTAACCCTATTGATTGTAGTTGTGTCGCTTTTTTTAAGGTAACATCTATAAAATACCCAGTTCTGTTCTCTAATAAATATGATGTAGGCGCAACAGGATATTTTCCTGGTACTACACGACCTCCAACAAATAAATCCATATCACCATCATTATCATAATCATCGGCTGCTATTGCTTTTGTTACACTTAGCATTTTAGGAAGTGCTCTTTTAGAAAAGTTCCCTTTTCCATCATTTATATATAATCTATCTTGATGTAAATCACTTTTTTCCGGTAGAATGTAATTACCCGAAGCAACATATAAATCTAAATCATTATCATTATCCACATCAAAAAACAACCCATTGTTGTCATTAAACATTTTATCTTCCTCGAATAATTTTTCATTAGACTTTATAAAAGTTCCTGAGCTATTTTGAATATAAAGCTCCGCTGGGAAACCAGTCGTATTTCCTATAAATATGTCATCTAAGCCATCGTTATTAACATCGGCCACCAATAATGCATTATCTATGGTAGATTGTTTTTGAGGTAATAATAATTGTAAATTGTAATCATTAAATCTAACCGATCTATGTTTATAATTTATCCCTATACTTGAAGGAGCAATAGAATCAAATACAGACCTTTTATGGTTTGTAACAACAGTTTCTTTTTTTGCTTGAGCATACAGAAAAGTTAATTGTTTATTTGCTTCAACATTTGTTAATAGCTGTGTTTTCCCATCATTCCAAACTACTTTTATACTATCTATTACTTTTGAATTTCCTAATCCAAAATTCAAATTATAACTAACGGATGATTGATACCCTCTGCTAACATATGCTTCTTTTAATTGTTGCGTATTATTTGCATATACCTCAACACGAGTACCTATGCCTTTTATATTTTTATTGGAACCTTTTAAAGCTATAGAAATATAATTTGCTTTAGAATTATTCCTGTAAATCGAAGCTTTATCTGATTGATTATTAATCACCAAATCTAAATCTCCATCATTATCAAAATCGGCATAAGCCGCGCCGTTTGAATTTATTTTGGCTTCAAAACCAAAATCGAGCGAAACATCTTTAAAGGTATAATCGGCATTATTTGTAAACATATAATTTGTAAGCTTTTCTGAAGGAATTAAATTAATAGCCTCCTCCAAGCTTTCCTTTTTACTATAGTTTAGGTTTTTTTTGCGCATTGTATTTCTAAAATCCTGATTAGAAAGGTCTTTTTCTATTCCATTAGTAATAAATACATCGTTAAAGCCATCATTATTAAAATCTGCAATTAATGGTGCCCAACTCCAGTCTGTTTTTGCTATTCCTGAAAACTGACCAATCTCGCTAAAAGTTCCATTTCCGTAATTAAGTTGCAACATATTAGCCATATATTGATGGTGATAGCCTTTATTTACCATGCGATCAAACTTGGCTGTACTCATGGTTGCCATATTTTCTTTTCCTCTTTTTCTATCAGCAGCCATCATATCTAAAACGACAAGATCCGGTAGCAAATCATTATTTAGATCAGCAAAATCTGACCCCATGCTATTGGTTGAAATATGATTAAAACTTGTTAGAATGGTATTTGTAAACGTTCCGTTTTTATTATTGATGTATAAAAAATCGGGTTCCAAAAAATCATTTGCCACATAAATGTCTGGCCATGAATCGTTATTAAAATCCCCAATAGAGGCACTTAAACCCCAAGCTTTATTATTAGAAATCCCAGATGTTTTTGTGACGTCTTTATATACCCCATTATCATTTCTAAATAATCGGTCGATATCATCTTTTGTTAATCTGGATTGATATTGTGGCTCGACAAGTAAATTTTCATTAAAATCTGAGCTGTGATTAACTAGATACATATCTAAATCGCCATCTTTATCGTAATCTAGAAAATAAGCCTGCGTTGAAAAACTAGATTCTTTGAGTCCGTATTTTAAAGCTTCTTCTTTAAATTTATTGTTTTTTTGATTGATAAAAAGCTTGTTTTGTCTTGCGCTTCGATTTTTTAGCGACCCCGATTTACAAACATAAATATCTAGCCAGCCATCGTTATTTATATCTACCATGGTAACACCTGTTGTCCATCCTTCTTCGTCTTCAAGATGGGCCCTTTTAGTAATATCTTCAAACACAAAATTACCTTTGTTTAAATATAATTTGTTTGAATTTTGATTTGAGGTAAAATAGATATCTTCTAATCCGTCGTTATTAATATCGCCTACCGCTACACCGCCACCATTATATATATAAGTGTAATTTAAAAAGTTGAAATCTACATTTTCTTCAACTATATTTTGAAAATTTATATTGGAATGGCTCTCTGGAATTGACGTAAACATGGTATTCTTTCCATCTTCATAAGGTGTTTTATTTACTTGGGCACAGCTAAAACAAAGAGATGCTGTTATAAGAATGATTTGATTTTTTAATTTCATTATTTGATTTGTGAAGTTTCATATTTAATCTAAAATATAATGTTTGTCCATCAAGAAGTCTTAGATTAAAATATGTGTATTTTTATTTTTTAAATATTGTTAAATATAAGTATTTAAAATATTTTTTCCTACAAAGAAATATATCATTATTATATAAATTAACAATAGATTTATAGAGTAAATGGGATTGAAAGCCTATTAGCAAGACGCATAAAAATGATAGATTCTCGTCAACTCAGGAATGACAATTTTCAATAAACCAACAAGAAATTCAAAGCGCAATTTTATGCATTAAAGCTTTAAAATAATGACTTCTCAAATTTGATTGTTAAAAGTGTATTTTAATTATAACTGCCTAATAAATCTATATCGTTTTTTTAGGACGACACAATTTTAGTTTTTACAACTTAATTTCTAATGCTTTAATCCAACTTTATGTCCCGAAAAAGCATAGTATAAAATGATTAAATAACACGGTAATAATATTCAATACCCAAAGGAAGCCGCTTCACTGATTGCAGAAGCTTCATTAACCCCATTTACAATTAACTGTTCCTTTTTACCATCAACCAATGCACCATATAAAGGCGGAATAATGGCGCCAGCAACAACTTCAACCCCAACATATACAAACAGGGCTAATACCCCTAACCACAAATGTGGGAATTGAAAAATACTCGTTTTTGCTATTTTTTGATTCCAACAATCCTTGTGTTGTTTTTGACATAAATTAGATCTTAGTTTTTAAACATTTTAATGTTGCTAATATATATCCCTTCTTGTTATTTTAATCTTAATAAATTGAAGGGGGTTTTTGTTTTATATGACCCCTTAAATTAGAATAAGTGCTTCTAAAATTCTAAATTCTTAATCGATTTCAACTCCACATTAAGTTGCTGAAACATGTTCACGATACTACTTAATTTCAGTTCGTTTTCGTTATACTCCTGCGTATTAATACAACAAGTGAATTCCCAAAGCTCAATAACCTGCTCCATATGTACGTCATAAGGTGTGTACGTTTTATTATCCGAATGCAATTCTAAACAGCCTCTTTCCTCTATTTTATTGTAAACACGTTTATAAACCAATCCGTCTTCTTTAGTTAAAACAATATAGGTTCTGCCATTTTTCACATCCTTTATATCATCAACAAATTTAGCTACCACAAAAGAACCATCCTTTACAGGAAGCATAGAATCGCCACTTATGGGAAATGCTCTGTGTGTTCCTGTGGGTAAAAAAGGAAGTTTTATTTTTTGCAATTGCTCAATATACTCAGGGTCGGCATATCCTTGAAGGTAGCCGGCGGTTGCTTTTACAGGGATTATTTCTATAAGATCTTCATTAGCTTCATTAACCGTAATAGGAAATAGTACGCGCTTATTCCCTACTTCAATAAACGAGGTGTCTCTTGCTGCCCGCAAATCGTTCTTTACCAAAATATCTATAGGAATATTAAAGTAGTTTGAAAACTCTATCAACCGGTCTATAGGTGGTTCTGAACGCCCTTCTTCATAAGACCCAACCATAGAACGCGTCCAATTCAATTCGTCTGCAAACCGTTCCTGAGAAAACTGTTTTAAAGCTCGTAAATGTTTGATGTTCGTTTGTATATATTTCATCTCCTAATACTTGTTTTTTTAATGTCAGATGTCATGCCCTTTCTAAAAATTTCGTCTCGTTAGTCCCTTGTAACTAATGGACATTTCATATTTAACATTATTTGCTACAAATATAAGCAACAAAAACTACATTATGTAGCTAATTTTGTTAAACTATTTCTTCTATGTATCTAAATTGTCACACATATTACAGCTTACGCTATGGCACTATAAAGCCTGAACAATTGCTTGCCATTACCTCAAAAAACGGTATTCAAACATTGGCGCTAACCGATATTAATAACACGTCGGCTTGCTTAGATTTTGTGCGACTCTCTGAAAAATATGAAATAAAACCTGTGTTGGGAGTCGATTTTAGAAATGGTGCGCAACAACAATTTATTCTATTAGCTAAAAACAATAACGGGTTTCAAAACATCAACCAGTATCTTTCTGCATTTTTACACGATAGCCATTTAAAAATTCCTGGAAAAGCACCTCAGCTAGAAGACACTTTTGTTGTTTACCCGTATAAAAATCAGAGTGATTACGAGCTTAAAGGCAACGAGTTTTTAGGCATAAAACCACAAGACCTCAACAAACTAAAATTTTCTAAATGGAATAACTTCAGAAGTAAGTTAGTGGTGTTAAAAACGGTTTCTTTTGAAAATAAAAAAGGATTTAACACGCACCGATTATTACGCGCTATCGATAATAACACCTTATTGAGTAAGCTGCCTAAAACGGAACAAGCGCAAGAAACAGACGTGATGTTACCTTATAATGAGTTGTGCGAAACCTATCAGGAGTTTCCTGAACTTTTAAAAAACACAAAAACCATTTTAGACGATTGCGATATTGCTTTCGATTTTTCGCAGGAAACCCCAAACAATCAAAAATCATACACCAAAAGTGAAGCTGAAGACTACGAGTTATTAAAAAAACTGACTTATGATGGTCTAGCCTATCGTTATGAAAATCCAGACGAGGTCATTTTCAAACGCATAGAAAAAGAGCTGGCTATTATAAAAGAAAAAGGATTTGTGTCCTACTTTCTTATCAATTGGCGCATTATAGAATATGCCCGTAGTAAAAATTATTTTTATGTTGGCAGAGGCAGTGGCGCCAACAGTATTGTTGCTTATTTATTACGCATTACAGATGTAGACCCTATAGAATTGGACCTTTATTTCGAACGGTTTATTAATCTGTACCGTAAAAATCCGCCAGATTTTGATATTGATTTCTCCTGGACAGACCGCGATGATATTACCGAATTCATTTTTAAAACTTTTAAAAATACGGCGCTCCTAACCGTTTACAACACCTTTAAATTTAGAGCTTCGGTACGAGAATTAGGAAAAGTTTTTGGGTTACCTAAAGCAGAAATGGATCTGCTTACCCGAGGAAAGTATCAAATAAATCAGCTCAATACATTATCGCAGCTGGTTATTAAATACAGCAAGTACATTCAGGGGTTTCCAAACTACTTGGGCATTCACTCCAGTGGTATTATTATTTCAGAAAAACCCATTCATTATTATACGGCTACGTTTTTGCCTCCAAAAAACTTTCCAACTACGCAATTCGATATGGTTGTTGCTGAAGATATCGGACTCTATAAATTTGATATTTTAAGTCAGCGTGGATTAGGAAAAATTAAAGATACCGTAGCGATTGTTGCCTACAATCATCCTGAAAAAGAACCCATAGATATTCATGATATTAAGCGGTTTAAACAAGATGAAAAAATAAAACATATCCTCAGAAATGCCAAAGCGATTGGTTGCTTTTATGTAGAATCTCCCGCCATGCGTATGCTGCTTAAAAAACTCCAGGTTGATAATTATTTAGGG
>Ga0316201_10001823_pt1 | contig 14752 bp, 8 predicted proteins | sample CS6wburrow_MG_FD_204516 | JGI IMG/M metagenome (GOLD analysis project Ga0316201, IMG submission 204516) | Coastal sediment microbial communities from Delaware Bay, Delaware, United States - CS-6 worm burrow | ecosystem: Environmental > Aquatic > Marine > Coastal > Sediment | place: USA: Delaware... | reverse complement strand
GGCGCTGGTAATATTCTCCGCCCCGGACGTCGAGCGACGATCATTCCAGGACCGGCCAGCATCAACAAACGGCGCCAACCTGAGGCGGAGTTCGCCGGTCTGCTTTGGCAACAACGGGATTCGTAACTCCAGCGACCCCACCAGACCATTATCTCTGACCAACTGGTTTTCACGGTACCCGCGCACGGTATCGACACCCCCGACAACGAACTTCTCCATGGGCAGCAATGGATCATTCGTTAACTGGGCATCGGCGCGAAAAATTATCTCGGTACTGGTATTACCCAACCGTTCAGCCCACTGAAACTGCCCCAGCCAGTGAAAAAATTCACCGTCCGGTTTTATAGCATTGTCAGTTGCACCAAGAATATCCAGTCCGAAACTGAACGCCGAGCGTGCTGCCAGCACGCGGTTGCGTGACCGCCTGAGCCAGTCCTGCGTCAGGCGTAACACAGAGACATCGCTTTCGCCGTTGACCACGCCCTCGGCAAAGGAAAACTTGCTGCCAAGCAGCTCTGTTTCACTCCACTTGCGTTCAAACACCACACCAATTCCAAATTCCTCACCAGGCACCCGGTAGACAGGATGGCGGAGTGAGAGTCCCAGCGTCTTCGAATCACTCTTTATATCGAGCGCATCAAACGGCGCCTCGACCACATCCGAATTGGTCATTTCAATATAAAGGCCAAGCTCGGTGTCGCGAGCGGTCACCGGAATCCGGTACTCGGCAAAAATGCTTTCCAGTCCCTCCGTCAGGCTGGCACTGCCGCGCAACAGATCACCCCGCCCCGTCAGGTTGATGTGTTCACCAACCAGCGTAGCCTGCTCCGCACCCACACTCGGTGAGCGGTGGTTATCGGCGACCAGGCGCAGTTGGTAGGAACTTGCCTCGTCGACATCAACGCTGAGCTCGCTCTCGCCCGGCCGGCTGCCGGGCGCAAGTGCGGCATTTATTCGATTGACAAGCGGATTCTCCTGCAGGATTTGCAGGCGTTCCTGCAGTCGCTTGACGTTGAGGGGCGCAGTTGCACCCAGCCTGACGCGGCTGCCGATGTAATCATCCCTCAATCGGTCGTTACCGGTTATTGCCAGTGACGTCAGTTCACCCTCGATGATCTGCAGGGTGATTACACCCTCGACAACCTGTTGGTCCGGTACCACGGTACCGGAGTTGATGTAGCCATTCTCGATATAGCGCAGGGTGATACGGTCACGCGCCTCGAGCAAGTCGTCAGAGGAAATCACCCGCCCTGTAAAGGATGCCGTGAGTGTCGCAAGGTCCTCGTCGGTGAAGACTGTATTACCCGTGAACTCGAACCGCTGGACGAAGATACGCAAATCCGGTCCGGGACGATCTGAACGCTGACGGGGCTGTACCGGCGGCAACATCAGTTCAGGCGCCTGCCCGGGTGTCTCGAATTCAGCTGGTGGTAGCTCTGTCTGAGCCGGGCGGCGGGTCTGGTCGACGCCGGCACCATCGGAAAAAGGTTGTGCGTTGGCGCCAGCATTGAACACGAGGTTGAAGCCGAGCACCAGCGTATAAAACCACCCCCGCTGAGCAGCCCGTCCCAACCTATTTATCGCACCTGCCTTGCATCGCAAGGCCGCCAGGCAATACTGCATCCCGTCTGCCTCCCTGTTTATCCGTTATTGTTATTGCAATTTTATCCTGTGAGCGTATTCAGATCGACGCCGATTCATCCACCGACAGCTTCAGCCACCTTATCCAGCCCTACCTGTTTCAGTAACGAGGCGCGCACCTGCTGCAACCTGGCACTGCCCCGCTGCGACAGGATCTGTTCATCCAGACTCTGCAGGGCGTCGTACCACAAACCGGCACCTGCATAATGGCGAACGCGCTCCTCGCCTTGAGCATTCTCCGCCCGTGTAATGATAGCGGTCGGTGCTTTTACATACTCGATTACGCCGCTTGCCAGGACATCGCCGGAGCGCTGTTGTGCATCCATGACAATAGCCACCGACCACTGGTACTGGACATCCGGCTGCAGGCTAACACCAAGGTCGGCCAACGCAATCCGCTGTATACCGTCTGACTCGACGCCTGTCAGCATGATTTCCACCAGCGGCTCGTAATCTGCCTCCGCAATCAATACGAATTCGTAATCGGCCTTGACGGCACGCGACAGGTACCAGTACAGCACCGGCTGCATTTGCGATGTCAGGCCCGCGTGCTCCGGTGCCAGTACGTAGACCGCCGGGGCATCATCACCCTCGCCCCGTGTGCCACCACCCACGCGTGCCGCCGGGGTACCTCGCAGCGGCGGCTTGTAGACCGGGAAGCCGGCCGTTGCCGGTTCTGCTGCATGCAGTGACTGACCTGGAAATGACAGACCGGCAAACGACGAGAAAGATAACAAGGCTGTGAATAACACCCGCATCACAAACGAACCGCAACGATTCTTCATCTCAAACCTCCTTCGACAACACCTTGTAGACATTGACCCTCTCAATCTTGCCCTTTAGCTCAAGCGGCCCGACGGACTCGACCTGGTAACTGTCGCCCAGATAGCGCGCCGTGGCTTCCGTCACAAGTATCCTGCAGGCACCCTCGACCGCTTCCATAGGCGATAACTCCTTGCCGTAAGCTTCCAGCCGCGCCGCCGTATTCACCGTGTCACCAATGGTGGTGTACTTCATGCGCTGTGATGTACCCAGAAAGCCGACGACCATACCGCCCGTATCGATACCGACGCGCATGCGCACTGGCGGCAGATTTTCTTCAGCATTACGCTGATTGAGCTGTGCGATGGCTTCACGCATGGCCAGAGCGCAATCCACTGCATTACGCGCATCCTGTGCATACTCGGCCTCGCCGGCACGCTCGAGCGGCACCCCGAAGTCGGCCATGATGGCATCACCATAGTAGTCATCGACAATACCGCCATGCGCCAGCACCAGGCTGGCCATGGTGTCCATGTAACGGTTCAGCCAGTCCATCAGGCGCGCCGGGCCCAGCCGCTCGGATACCGGGGTGAAATTCTCGAGATCCGACGCCAGCACCGTGCAGACCACTTCGCGCGGGGCCACCCGGCCACCTTCCATGAATGACTCGCGCTGCTCCCAGATCTGCCGGGCGACATCCCCGGATACCTGGCGGGAGAACAGTTCCATCACCTGGCGGCGCTGCGCATTCTCATAGCTGGTCAGATAGGCCGTCATCAACACGGCCGATGCCACTCCGCCAATACCTGCCGGCACCAGCGGGAGCCAGAGTCCCGCGGCATAGGCAAGGTAGGAAAACATCAGCAGCAGGGCCATGCCCGATAGTCCAACCGGGATCAGGATGTGTGCCGACCTGAGCATCAGGACCAGCGCCATACCTGCTGCCGTCCATACCAGCACCCACGCATATTCCTGCACATCGGCCGGCACGCCGATCGGCCGGTCACCGTCCAGTGCGGTGCGCAGCAACTGGCTGGCGGCGTGTGCATGAATGCGGCTGCCGGGGACGCCCGGTGCGCCAGTGCCGGTGTGACGGAAAGGCATGAGGAAGTCGTCCTTGACGCTTTCAGCGGCCACTCCGACGATCACGACCCGGCCCGCCAATGCGCCGGACGGAAGCACGCCGGCCAACAAGTCGCCCAGGGTATAAGTTACAAACGGTTGTGCTGCGTCCCGGTAGTCCATCATGAACTGGTAGCCGCCCGCATCTGCATCCACGTAGCCGCCGTCATTGCCCTCGAAAGGCACCAGCGTGACTTCGCCCAGGCGCAGGTGCGATGGGTCCGGCTCTCCCGGCTGCGGATAGATATCGCGTGATTGCAAGTAGTACAAGGCAAGGCGTAGCGCCATGGAATAAAAGACATCGATCCCGTCATCGAGAAACAGCAGCCCCCGCCGCACCACACCGTCCGGATCGACCAGCAGGTCTGAAAAACCCACCTGTGCGGAACCGGCCAGCACAGCAGGCGGCGGGACACCGGCGCGCGTGCCGACGCCGATCTTCTCCACCATAATAACGTTGCCATGCTGTGAAAGAATCGCGTCCAGCGCTGCAGACCCGGGCGATATCGGCAGGTCACGGTAGATGTCCACACCAATGACAGCGGGATTATGTGCCTGCAGCGCGCTTATCAGCCCGGCCAGCGATTCATCTGACAGCGGCCATTGTCCCAACTGCTGGATATCCGATTCAGTAATGTTGATCAACGCAACACGGGGCTCTTCTGCAACGTCAGCAACGGACATCCCCAGGAAGAGATCATAGGCCTTGAGCTCGAGCGGCTGCAGCACGCCGGCCTCGCGAACCGCCACCAGGCAGACAAACAGCACAACCACCTGCAACACACCGAAGATGGCCGGTCTGCGCAGGACTCTGCTTATCGTTATTCTGTCTGCCAAGACCCCGGAATCCCTGTTGTTGAGTGTTATTCCTGCTGATGCCTCAATACCTGCAGGCACAGGCATAGCGACTGCCAGCACGACAATGCGCCACTCCGTGCCGGTCATGCCTGCCGTGCGTTGTGTTCCCATCATGACAAGCAGGCAACACCGGGCGCAACCCGGCCACTTCGCCACTGCAAGCTGTAGTCTATCAGACACTGTGATCTATCCTGACTGGCCTGGAACCTTATCACGTGCTCAGTCACAACCGTCATTCTCGACCAGCACCTCACCGGTCTCCCGGTTGATGGCCGGTTCGCCCGATTCGTCTGTCACGATCGTGCCCGTGAACATCATGGACTCGACCCGGTCAAACTGCTCGTCCAAGGCACGCTGCACGTCCTTGTCACGCAGGCCGTCGTAGATCATGATGCGGCCGTTCTGTTCCATGGCCAGCTGCTGGCTGGATGGTTCGAACAGTTGCTGCTTGTACCAGTCGAGCAATTCTGCCTGCACATTTGTGGTCAGCATTGATGTTGCTGCGATTGCGAGTAATGTCATTCTGGTTACGGTACCCATGATCCTTCTCCGATATCTGCGGCGTATGGATCGACGCCTTGTTTGCCTTATCCATGGTTTCAAGGTACCTGCCGGGCCAACACTTCTCTGTGGGATACTGCTGGCGGGTTTTGTGAAATATTCACATTGGCCCCGCACGCGACATCTAACGCGGAACGGGAGTCCCGCGCCCTGCCTGCGCTGTATATCCTGCAGTGACAGGACTAATGGGTATAAAAATCGGGTATCATCGCGGGAATACAAACAGGGAGTCATACATGCTGAAGAACATACCGCTGTTCGCCGGACTCGGTGATGAAGAACTCTCACTGCTGGAACAGCATGCCAATACCCGCACCTTCCCCAGGCACGCCGTCCTGATCACCGAGGGCGACGACACCGATTCGTTGTATATCATCCAGTCCGGCAAGGTCCGGATCTTCATGAGCAACCCGGATGGCAAGGAGATCATCCTTAACGAGCAGGGTCCCGGTGAGCACTTCGGCGAGCTGGCGCTGGTCGATGATGCCCCACGTTCCGCCTCGGTCATGGCACTGGAAAAGACCCAGGTCTCGATCATCTCCCGGCAGGATTTTCGCCAGGTGCTCGGCAAGCACCCGGACCTCGCCTTCAGCCTGATTCGGGACCTCGGTCGCCGGATCAGGATACTGAGTGAAAACGTCAAGGACCTCGCGCTGCTGGACGTCTACGGCCGCGTCGCCAAGACTCTCCTTGGCATGGCGAAAGATATCGACGGCCAGCTCATCATCGATGACCGCCCCACCCAGCAGGACATTGCCAATCACATCGGCGCCTCCCGCGAAATGGTTGCCCGCATCCTCAAGGACCTGGAAACCGGCAGCTATATCACCATCACGAAAAAGCAGATCCTCATCAACGAGAAATTGCCACGCGCCTACTAGGCAGGCAACGACACTCGCCGTTACCGTCAGCGCGACATGACAGCACGCCAATCAACATGTGAATGATTCACGCGCCGGGCGTGATTAGCTCACAGCATTCGCCTCACTGTATACATACCCTGAAGTTACAAGGGATGACGCATTACGGACAATCACCAGGGACGGTGTTGCAAACAGTATTTCCCGACTTCACAAACGACCGGAGGTTTGACATGAAACAGCAACAGCAGGGAACAGAACTCATTATTCACGTTTCAGACAAGCTCGATGCCCCGCAGCGGGAAGCCCTGACTGGCGAACTGGAGAAAAGAAACGGCGTCTTTTCAGCCACATTCTGCCCGGTTGGCAATCACCTCATACTCGTGGAATACAACAACAAGGGCATCAATTCCGGTGATGTTCTCGGCTATGTGAGAAACAAGGACATTACGGCCAGTCTTGTCGGCCCTATCTAGACAGGCGACATGCCGGTTGGTGTCTGGCGATCCGGACACCAACTGTCCTATTCCACATCAGCACACAGTCAGGCAACCCGCCCGTTTACACTACAGACAGCAGAAGTAGTAAACTATTCACTGGTCATACAACGACCCGCCATCACGGCAGGCATAGTCAGGTAATGGGATACAGAAACCGAAGGCCACTGGTATTTCTCTCGGCCCTGCTGATCAGCCTGGTGTCAATGATCGGCAATACGGCTGTGGTCACGACACCGCCGTCACACAGCAGCGCTCTCCAGCAGGCTGAAAGTATCTACCGCCACGGCGATCTTGAAACCGCATTACAGACCTGGACCGATGCAGCAGCAGAGGCACAGGCGCAGGGGAACATCAGCGACGCAAGCCAGGCACTGGCCCACGCGGCCGCCGCTGCCCAGGGACTTGGGCAATACCAGGTTGCCATAGAACACCTGCAACAGGCCCGCAAGCTGGCCGAACAGGCAGACGACCCGACCCTCCACGCCGACATGACACACCGGCTTGGTGCCGCCTTGCTGCTGCCGGACACCGACTCCGCCGAACCGCTGCTTGCAGAGGCCCTGCTCATCGCACGCAGCCGGAAAGACACCGCACTGGAAGCAGCAATCGCCGACAGTCTCGGCAACCTGGAACAGCTCAGGAGCAACACAGAAGCCGCCGGGAAACACTTCACCCACGCCATGACGCTTGCAGAGCGGCTGGAGAACAGCGCGCTGCAGGCACGCATAGCCACCAATGCCGGACAACTCAACCTGCAGGCAGGCAAGCATGCAACAGCAGGGGCGTGGCTTGCCCGGGCACGCCCGGCGGCAGCCGGGCTGCCGGATTCGCATGACAAGGCCTACCTGATAATTCGGATCGCTCGCCTTCAGCAGCAACTGGCAAAACACCTGCCCACAGAAAGCTCCGCACTGATCCGTGCCGCCTACGACGGCCTGCAGCAGGCAGAACAGGTCGCCGGCCGTGTTGAAGATACACGCGCGCAGTCCTGGGCCTGGGGCTACCTGGGTGAACTTTACGAGTCGCAGGGTCGCATCGAGGATGCCATGCAGCTCACCCGGCAGGCGATCTACGCCCTGCAGGGCCTGCACGCCCCGGAGTTACTGTTCCGCTGGGAGTGGCAACAGGGCCGCCTGCTGAAGGCCGGGGGCAATACCGGCAAGGCAATCGACGCCTACCGCAGCGCCATCAAAACCCTGCATGGTGTGCGCGCCGAGCTGGCGGCCAGCCTCGAGCATTCGCGCGAGTCCTACCATCGCCTGGTCGGGCCGTTGTACCTGGAGTACGCGGACCTGTTACTGCAGGTGGGCGAAGCTGCAACGGACCCCGCCGAGGTACAGCGCCGGCTGGTCGAGGCGCGCGATGCAGTCGAGCTGCTGAAGACGGTCGAACTGCAGGACTATTTCCAGGACGACTGTGTATCGCTGGCGCGCTCGCGTGTGCAGGGCCTGGAGCAGACGCTGTCACCACACACGGCGGTGATCTACCCGATCCTGTTTCCTGATCGGACCGAGCTGCTGGTCAGCACCAGCGAAGGCCTGTCACGTCACACCGTGAACGTCACGGCGGCCGACATGACGGCCGAGGTGCGCGACTTTCGCCGCAAACTGGAGAAGCGCACCACGCGCCAGTACATGCGCCCGGCCCGCCGGCTGTATGACTGGCTGATCCGTCCACTGGAACAGGAACTGACCAGACGCGACATCGACACCCTGGTGATCGTGCCCGATGCCGCCCTGCGCACCATTCCCATGGCGGCACTACACGACGGCAAGCAATACCTCGTTAGCAAGTACGCACTGGCCAGTACGCCCAGCCTGGAGCTGACCGACCCGCGGCCGATCCGCGCACAGAATATCGACCTGCTGCTGAACGGACTCACCGAGGCGGTGCAGGGCTTCCCCGCCCTGCCGAATGTCGCGGCCGAACTCGAAACACTGGAATCGATGTATGGCGGGCGCGTCCTCGAGAATGCCGAATTCAAAAGCAGTAACTTTCAAGGCGCGCTGGCCGACCACTCCTACAGCGTTGTGCACATTGCCTCGCACGGCAAGTTCGAGGGCCGGGTGAGTGACTCCTTCATCCTGACCTATAACGACCGTCTCACCATGGACGACCTTGAGCAGTACATCGGTCTCAGCCAGGTGCGCGTCGACCAGCCGGTCGAGCTGCTCACCCTGAGCGCCTGCCAGACTGCCGCGGGGGATGACTGGGCCGGGCTGGGACTGGCCAGCATCGCCATCAAGGCCGGCGCGCGCAGTGCGCTGGCCACCCTGTGGTACGTCAATGACCAGGTCACCTCGGACCTGGTCACCACGTTCTACCGCAACCTCGGCAAACCCGACGCCACCAAGGCAAGCGCCCTGCAGCAGGCCCAGCTCGAGATCCTTGCCGATCTACGCTACCGGCACCCGGCCTACTGGGCGCCCTACCTGCTGATCGGGAACTGGCTGTGAATGGCACATCCCTGCCGCGGCATTGCACGGCAAGTCTGCTGGGCGCCTGTCTGCTCGCAGCCATCACCATGGCTCATGGCGAGACCGACACCACCAAACCGGCCGCAGCCGGGACAAAAGACAAACCCGTCAAGTCCGTACCCGTTTACCAGCCCCCGCGGCGTGGTTCACCTGCCGTGCGCGTGGGTGGCGCAACGCGTGGTTCCGATGATCCCCTGCCCGACCTGCACGTGCTCGCACCCGACCATATCGCGCTGACCGTACAGCCACAGCCGGTGCTCCAGTGGTACCTGTCGAAACCGGCCACGGTGCGATTCGAGTTTACCCTGGTCAGCGAGGACCGCATCGATCCGGTGCTCGAGCGCGACTTCGGCATACTGCAGAGCCGCGGCATCCAGCAGCTCGATCTCGCCGCTACCGACATCACGCTTGAAGCGGGTGTGCGCTACCAGTGGTCAGTGGCGCTGATACCGGATGAAGAGGCCCGCTCCGGTGACGTGGTTGCCAGCGGCATGATTGAGCGTGTCACCGTGCCGCCGGGCCTGGACGAACAGTTGTCGAACAGCAGTGATATCTATACACACGCCATGGCCTATGCCGCGGCCGGCATCTGGTACGACGCGCTCGCCATCCTGTCGCAACTCGTCCGCGCGAATCCTGGCGATGCCACGTTGCGCAGCCAGCGCGCGGCGCTGCTCACGCAAGTCGGCCTGCCGGCGGCAGGTTTGCCGGACGAGCGTGGCCGCGATCCTAACTAGGGCAACCCCACCGCCATGCGCTGTATGCGCACCAGGTCACCGGCGTTGACCTGCCCGTCCGGTGTCGGGTAGGTGCCGTTGAATGGCGCGACGTCGGCGCGCACCGCCTCGTCGGTCGTCGGCGTGTACTGGCCCGTGATGATGCGCGTGGCCAGCAGTACGTCCGCCGCGTTGACCATGCCGTCCTCGTTGATGTCGCCGTTGGCCGGCGTGTCGGCCTGGTTGAGGGGGTCGCTGCCGTAGTACAACTCTTCGCCGTCAAGGAAGAAGTCGCCGTCGCTGTCCGGATTGGTCGGATCGGTCTCGCCGGCATCCACGATACCGTTGGCGTTCTGGTCCTCACCGCCGGTGCAGCCTCCCACCGTGTTCGGTCCGTCACAGAGCCCATCACCATCACTATCCGGATTGTTTGGATCGGTTTCACCGGCATCGACGATGCTGTTGCCGTTAGCGTCCTCGATGGCATCCGGGATACCGTCACCGTCGGTGTCCACGGGCGCATCCGGCACCAGGGTGATGTTCCTGATGACGCTGCCGGTCGACGGGATCGCGATGGTACCCAGGTCGGGATCCGGGTTGCCGTCGCCGTCCGCATCCATGAAGTAACCGCTCTTCATCGCGGACAGGGTATAGGTGCCCGAGCTCTCGTATAATTCGTATGTTGCCGTGAAGTCACTGTAGGTTGTAGTCGTGCTCGATACACCCGTAACCGTGACCTCGGCAATCGTTATAGCGTTACCACCGGTATCCGTGACCAGTCCTTGAACCGAGGTCGTCGGGGTCGGATTACCGCCCGTGTCCGTCGTCACCGCCAGGGTATAGTCCGAGGGGGTATTCGGCAGGGTGGTGTCCAGCGACACCTTGACCTTGTAGGTATGCGTCCCGACGGTCGAAACAGTGAGGAAATACGTCTCTATCCCTTCCGGGAATTCACCGGCCAGGTTCTGGTCGACATGAATAACGTTGTTATCCGGTTCTGTGATGTCCAGCACCACGTCCGCCTCGTTGCCGACCGGGTCCGCGGTAATGGCAAGGGTGACGGGTGGATCGCCGGTATTGAGGGTGATGTCGAAGGTCACCCAGTCCTCGTCGTTGACCGTGTGGAAGCTGTGGTACTGGGCAAGCGCGTCGATGGTGATAGGGCTGGCCTGCGCCTCGGTGTCATCCGGTTCGTAGATGTCTTCCCGTGCCAGGGTCTCGGTCCATGGCAGCGAGACCGCACCATCCGCGTCGCTGGCATAGAAGGTGACCGAGTAGGTACCACCCAGCGGCGCCGGCAGATTGTAGATCGACTGGTAGCGTAACAGATTACTGTCCCATATCAGCGGCACCCTGACCGGCGCAGGATCGGTGCCGCCGAACCCATCGGTATCGGGCGGCGTAACCAGCGCCCAGACCTCATCGAGGGTGCCCGTGGTGGTGATATTGCCGGCCCACAGGGTCACGTCCATCGGCACGGCCGATGCGCTGAACCCGTCCACGCCGGCAGTGCCGATCACTGGTTCATCACCCGCCAGCAGGATGCCCGGACCAAGCGAGAAGTTTTTGACGCGATCGCCGTCGAACTTGTCGGCGGCGTTGTCACTGTTGGTATCGAGCCAGGCCTGCTGCTGGTTGTTGCTGGCCGCCTGCATCGCCAGCCTGGCGAGCTTGTAGGCCGTGTTGAGCGTGGCGCCATTGGCGATATTGCCGGCAAGGAAGGTGGTGAACGAGACGCTGCCGTTGCCCTGGAAGTGGGCCGTGCCGCCGGTGGTACTCGCCACGCGGTAGAGGGCCTCCTCTCTCCCGGCGGGCGCCGACAGCCGGCCGAGGTAGTAACCGGCACTGTCCGCGTCCATGACCACGGTCAGCTTGCCGGGGATGGCGCCCACCAGGGTATCGAGCCAGCCGTCAAGGCTGGTGGCAGGCAAGGCCTCGCCGGGGTTGAGTGTGAAATTCAGTCCATCACCCGGCCCTGTCATGTAGAGCACCAGGTCCTGGGTATTGTTCAGAACACCCGCATCCGTGAGTGCGGACTGCAGGCTGGCCAGCGTGACGGGCTGCTCCACGCCGTTGACCGTACTGCCGCTGAGGTAGGTGATATCGGCGTTTGTATAACCCTGTTCCCGCAGTGCATTGTAGATAGACGTGCCCGCCGCCTCGTAACCGGGCCAGTTGACTGCATCCGCGGGGTCACCGCCAACCACCAGCACGGCCCGCCGTGCCAGCGGCGTGCCCACCGTGACGGTCACCAGTTGCGGTGCAGAAGTATTACCCGGCACGTCCTCTGCCATCACCACCACCTGGTAGATGCCGACGGATGTAAAGCCGTCATAGGTACCGCTGTAGTTACCGCTGCCTACCGGCGACTCGACCAGGTCGAACGTCGGCAGTCCCACCACCGGGTTCTCGGGATCGGGTGGCGGCAGGTCCGGCGGATAAACCGTTGCCCGCACCAGGTTCACGCCATCACCGTCGGTCACGCCGGTCGCCTCGATGGTCGCCGTGCTGGCGGGAATCGGTTGTGGCGTGGTCACGGCCACGCTGGTAATCGTCGGTGCAGCCTGGAACAGGTCCACGCCATTGCCGATGAAGATATTCTGCAGCGCGTCGATGTCGTCCACCTGTTCATTGGGTACGCCGTCGCCATCAGCATCCAGCTCCGGGTCCTGCGTGGTGGGTGTATTGGCGATACCGGACTGGGCGGCGGTAAAGGCATCACCGAGGCTGCCGCCGGCAAATATCTCCGACCAGAAGAACTGCGAGAACGACAGGATGCCGCGACCGATGAAATAGGACACCTGGTTGCTGGCCGAGCTGAGCAGCAGGTTACGGTCGGGATCGGCGATCGAGGTAAAACTGCCCGCGTGACAGGCATCGTAGATCAGCGTGACCTTGCCGGGTATGGCCGCCTCGACGATATCCAGCCAGCCATCGAGTTCGGTGTCGGAGACCGTCTCGGTCGCGCTGATGCGCATGCTGCCCGGCCCGCCGTGATCGGTGATGTAAAGCACGACATCCGTGGCGTCGGGACCCGGTATGCCGTCGTTGTCCGCCAGCGCCCAGCTGGTCAGCGCTGACTGCAGGTTGGCCCTGGTGGCATCGGCATCCACCGTGCTGCGCCGGGTGTCGGCCGACAGGTACTGGATGGTGTCGCGCCTGAAGCCCTTGTAGGAAAGCGTCCGGTAGGCCGTGTTGCTCATCGCCTGGGTCGCGCTCCAGAGGTGGTTGCCGGCATAGGGGCCGCCGCCGGCGACGATGATGGCCTTGGCGCGATTGCTCTGGATGACCGGCTCGAACACCTGGATGCGCCGGTTGCCGACATCGGCGACGAACAGCCGGTCCATGCTGTCGAGCTCGATTCCGGTCCTGAGATATTTAAGAAAAAGCTCGCCGGGTTCGCTGCCCGACTGGCTGAAGCCCTGCAGCTCGGTACCATCGACCGCCAGATGGATGAGTATCCGGCCATTTTGCTCGGTTACCAATGAGAGCAGATAGCTCCCGTCACTGGCCACATCAAGATCGGTCACGCTGTCGAAGGGATTGCCGGCGCCAAGGACCGCCAGCACCGGTGTTTCCTTAACATAGCCATACATGCCACCACTCAGGGCATAGTGGTATATACCGGATTTGTTCAGGCTGTTGTGCCTGACGCCTACATAAACGTCCTCACTGGCATCGACAGCAAATAGCCGGGCAAATTGCAATCGATCTGTCTGACCGGTCTGCTCCTGCAGGCCGTATTCATGCACCAGTGTGCCATTCTGTTCGAATACCCAGAGTGTGAAATTGTCCGGGTTGCCACCCATCGGGCCGCCTGGCTGGTTCATTTGTAATTGATAGATGCGCCCGTTGGCCGCGATGGAATCCATGATCCCGGTGAAATCGTAATTTGAGGGTTGTGGACTGGCAGGCTGCCAGCCCTCCTGATACACACCCGCCGAGTTGTAGCGATCAAGGCTTACGCCCGGACTCCAGATGAAGATATCACCATCGACAAACAGCTTGCTTTGATCTCCATGATTTGCGCCGGAAGGATCAAGGGCCCACTGGCCCTGGTAAATACCGTTGTTATCGAACACCTGCACCAGATTGTTGCCTGTATCAAGCACATAAACATCACCGTTCGCGGCAATGGTCACATCGGGCGCGTCCTGGAAACTGCCATTGCCGGTGCCCTGCGCGGTCCACAGGTTGAGCGGGGTGCCGTCCGGCGCGATGACATCGACCTCGCCAATGGCGGGATCGGGCGTGGCACCGGAGGCGATATAGAGATTGCCGTTCGGCAGCACCGTCAGGCCGCGCACCGTGGTGACCTGCCGGCCCAGGGTGTGGGCCGCTTCCGGTACGCCGGCCGCTGTGTAGCGCGCCAGCTGGATGTTGCCGGCGGTGCTGACCCCGGCAACCCAGACCTTGCCGGCCGGCTCGACAGCCAGGTCTTCCGCGGTATCGATATCGGGCACTGTCCAGCTGGCCTGTGCCGCAAGCGTCGTGCTGTCAGTGATGCTGAAGGGAAACACCGTGTTTTCGTTCAAGGCAAACAGGGAGCTACCGGCAACAGCCAGCCGTGGCCGAATGGTGGCCGCAGCACCGGTTATGCCGAGCGTGGCCTTGTCCCAGCTTGCCAGCACGGCGCCAGTGCTGCCGTAGCGCACCAGCGCGGTGTCGGTGCCGGCAGTGGCCTCGTAAGCGACCAGGATGCTGCCGTCACCGTCGACGACGACCGAGGCAGCCAGACCCGCGGTGGCCACATCGAACGAGGACAGGTATCGAAGCGAAACACCAGACTGGTGGCGGGCGGTGCGGACCCGTCGTCCAGCACGAACACCACGTCGTTCACACGGTCGATGGCCATATGCCGGGGCGTCGCCAGTTGCGGATCGGGCGGATCGGGTGAACCCCACTCGGTAACGGCGCGGCCGTCGCGGGTCTGCTTGACGACGGCGGTGTTGATCAGCTCAAGGAGGTAGATATTGCCCTCGGCATCATGATCGATGTCGCGGGTTTCCTCGAATCCCCAGTCCTGTTTGAGAGTCGGCCACAGGCGCTCGAGCTGGTACTCGGCGGAAGCGGGAGAATGGAACAACAACAAGGCCGGGAACAAGCGGCAGGCATGTAATAGCCGGGACGTGATACCCCCCTTCCAGACCGGCCCCGCTACATCCTGCATGCCTCCTCCCGCCGGCACCGCGTTCCTGTTCAGCCCTGTTGGAGGGATGTGATCGGTCACGCAGGCTCCATGTGTCACATAACCT